>Ga0233424_10001429_pt1 | contig 21008 bp, 13 predicted proteins | sample Watercolumn_Towu_FD_181011 | JGI IMG/M metagenome (GOLD analysis project Ga0233424, IMG submission 181011) | Freshwater microbial communities from Lake Towuti, South Sulawesi, Indonesia - Watercolumn_Towuti2014_125_MG | ecosystem: Environmental > Aquatic > Freshwater > Lake | place: Indonesia... | reverse complement strand
GATCCACGATGTCGATCGCGACCGCGTCGATGATGTCCTCAAGCAACTCCGGCGAGCTCGTCCCGCGCGCAACGGCAGTGAGCGCTAGAGCTTCGAACCTCGGTGCGTGCCGGGCAATGTCGCGCACGGACGATCCGATGGAGAGCGCCACGAGACGGATGACTCCCTGCCGCATCGCGCGCTTCGCGGAGAGTTCATCGGGATAGACGCGAAGCGAAACCGACCCGCGCCGCGCGCCATCGTCAACGAGCGCGGGAAAGAGATCGCGAACAGGCGAGCCTGCCGGTGCTTCAATGCGCGCTGGAATCTCTACTGGAAGTGTTGAGTCGGTCCACGCTTCGATGCCGTCCTTGTAGAAGTTTGGCGCGAAATTCGGGGAGGACTCCGCGAACGCCGCCAAGGACCGATCCCGCACGCGTTGCTTCAGCGCACGCGGGTCACGATCTGAGTCAACTACGCCGCCCGCGTGTGTCACCTCCACACGCAAGCGAAGGTGCGGTTCGATCTTGGAACTCTCAAAGTCAGACGCGCGAACACTCGTGAGCGCAACGCGCGAGCAGTGCGCAGCGAGGCGGTCAGCGAACTCTCCGTGGCGGTCGGCTAGTGCAATCGCCGCTCCCTCGGCGACCTCGGCAAGTGGAGAGAGCCGCTGGCGCAGGTGTTTGGGGAGAGTTCGAATCATCGCCGCACTGAGTTCCGCCAACGACTCGGGAACCCCCCATGAGAGCGCACGCGGGTCGATCAGGCACGCTGCCTCGAGGGGCACGCTCACCGTCGCGCCATCGGAGCGTGTTCTCGGCGCGTGCACGAACGACACGGGACGGGAAAGACCGCCGATTTCCACGCGCGGCGATGGAGACTCGCTTCTCCCCGCTTCGCCCTCGGCGAGCAGATCCGCGCGAGCCATGGTGAGGAGATCGCTGCGGGAGGCGTCACTCTCTTCCATCCAACGAAGAAACGAAGGCCACGAATGAAGCGCTGGCGGCACGCGCGCGTCGTAGAACGCAAACCGGCGCGCGTCATCCGCCAGAAGCGGGCGCCGTAGGCGCGCTTCGTCCTCTTCGATCGAGGCGCGAAGTGAGCGGTTGCGTTGCATGAAGACCGGCAGCTCGCACCGAACTTGCTCTTCGACGAGTGCACCTTGAATGAACTGGGTTCGCGCCGCCACGGGATCGGTCGGCCCCAAAGCAACTCGACGACGCGCGGAAACCACGAGCGACCCTAGCGTGACGCGCTCCCAAGCGGCCGCCTGTCCCCGCTCCGCTACCCAGTGCGGGTCAGAAATCGTCCTCTGAACTAGGTGCGGCGCAACCTGCTCGAGCCACGAAGGATGAATGCGGACGACCGTGCGCGCGACGCGCCGCCCCGTGTCGACAATCTCCGCCGCGACGATCCAACGCGCATGCCCGCGTGCGAGCGCGCTCGATCCATGCACTGTGAAGAGTTGCCCGGATGCCAGTTCGTACTCACCATCCTGCGTCCGCTGCGCGGCGTGCCCAACAAATCCGGCGAGTAGCGCGCGATGCAGCGGCTCCAACGCGGCGTCTTCCTCACCCCTCGCACGGTCGGCGCCGGGCTGCGCGGCATCCCACGCACCCGCGACAAGGCGCGTGAGTTGCCGGTGAATCTCACTCCACTCGCGAAGGCGCCCGTGAGAGAGAAACGAGTCGCGACACCATCGTCGCAACTGGCTTGAACCCAACTCAATCGATCGATCCCGCCAAGCGCGCCATAGGCGCAGAATCGACCCGAGATCTGACACCGGATCTCGAAAGGCGGCGTGCGCAAAGTCCGCCGCTCCAGCTCGCTCCGCTGGCCTTTCGCGTGGGTCCCCCACTGAAAGGGCACTCGCCGCCACTAGCGCGGCCGGCAGGCAGTGCATGCGTCTCGCCTCTAGCAGCATGCGCGCGAGGCGCGGATCGATCGGCAGCCGCGCCATCATTCTCCCAGCCTTCGTGAGCCGGTGGGCAGAAGTGAACGCCCCTAGCTCGACGAGTGTCGCGCGTCCCTCGGCAACGGCTCGCGCGCTGGGGGGGTCAATGAACGGAAATCGCTCAATGTCGCCGAGACCCAGCGACGCCATCTGAAGCAGCACGCTCGCGAGGTTGACGCGCTGGATCTCCGGCTGCGTCCACTGAGGGCTCGCCTCATACGCCTCTTCCGAATAGAGCCGCACGCACACGCCCGGGGCGATGCGCCCGCATCGCCCCGCGCGCTGCCTGGCAGATGCCTGTGAAATCGGCTCTATCGGCAGCCGCTGGAGGCGCGCCTTCGGGCTGTAACGCAATACCCGCGCGAGCCCGCTATCGACCACGAAGCGAACGCGAGGCACGGTCAGCGAAGTCTCCGCGATGTTGGTCGCGAGAATCACGCGACGCCCTCCCACGCCAGCGAGCGCGCGATCTTGTTCGGCAGAACTGAGCCGAGCGTAGAGCGGAAGCACTTCAGCGCGCCCAGCCAGTCGGCCTTCCAGCGCAGTGCGTACCTCGGCGATCTCTCGTTCGCCGGGAAGGAAGACCAGTCCATCGCCTTCCTGCGACACGAGGCGCTCTTCGATTGCAGCGGCCACTTCACTGGCCAACTCCTGCCCCGCTTCCTCGTCCGCGCGCGGCCTCCAGATGACATCGATGGGGTGGAGTCGGCCGGGCACCTCAATGACGGGGGCACCGCCGAAGTGTTCGGCGATGCGCGGCGCGTCGATCGTTGCACTGGCGACAATGACCTTGAACTCCGCACGGCGACGCAGAATGCGCACGAGGCAGCCGAGGAGGAAGTCAATGTTGAGTGATCGCTCGTGCGCCTCGTCGACTATGACCGCTTCGTAGCGGGAAAGGAGCGGATCAGCGCGCAGCTCAGCGAGTAGCAATCCGTCGGTCACAACCTTGATCCGTGTCGCGGAGGTTGATCGATCGTCGAATCGCACTTGATAAGCGACGGCCCCCGGCCACGACTCGCCGAGTTCCTTAGAGATTCGCGCCGCAACGCTGCGTGCAGCAACCCGACGGGGCTGCGTCAGCGCAATCATCCCCTTCACGCCGATGCCAGCCGCGAGGCAAATCTTCGGCAATTGTGTGGTCTTTCCGCACCCCGTGTCCCCCTGCACAATCACGACGCTTCGGCAGCGGATTGCTTCCTCGATTGCCGCTGCGCACGCGGCGATGGGGAGATCCTCAGGGATTCTCGGCCGATTCACGGGACCCACGAGATCGAGTCTAGAGATCATCCGCCGCGAGTCGCACTGGGGACCCGTATGATTGAATGCTCGGGCGCTTAGCTCAGCGGCTAGAGCGCTGCCCTTACATGGCAGATGTCACAGGTTCGAACCCTGTAGCGCCCACTCTGTCTCGGCTGCCATGAAGATTCGCTCGCACACACTCCTCCTCGCCTGCCTTCTCGCCGCTTCCTGCTCGAACATCGAGAAGGCCGATCGCGACAATGCCACAACGCGCACCCAGCGGCCGTCGATTCCGATGGATGTTGATCCGATCATGCGCGGCACCGTCGCGAGCGAAACAGTCGTCATGGGGTACAAGCCCACCGTTGTCCGCGGATACGGACTCGTCGGAGGGCTCAAGGGAACTGGGAGCAAGACCGCTCCCGCCGAAGTCCGTGCCTACATCCTGAAAGAGCTCGGTCGCGCGGGACTGGGCGAGCCCAACTCCGGCTTCGAACACCTGACGCCAGAAGCGCTGCTCAACTCCGAGACGACCGCGATCGTCATCGTCGAGGCGATCATCCCCGCTGGTGCCCCCAAGGGAACCGAGTTCGATGTGCGCGTCTACGCGGCGCCTGGGACTTCAACGACCAGTCTTGAGGGAGGCACGCTTTGGCCGACGGAACTTCGCCCCGGCGCTTTGCTCGTTGGTAGTCGCGAGGCTCGCGCCATGGCGAAGGCAAAGGGTCCGCTGATCATCAATCCATTCGCCGACATGGCTGGGCAGTCTGCTGCTGATGTCAACCGTCTCAGCGGGCGCATCATCGGCGGTGGTGAGTGCGAGCGCGACATGCCGATCCGACTAGTGCTCGCGACCCCGAGTCATTCGCGCGCGCGACTCATTACTAGCGCGATCAACTCAAACTATCCGCGCGAACCGAAACAACGCGGGGAGACGGCTCAGGGGATGACTGGAGAGATGATCGAAGTCCATGTCCCCCCTTCGTGGTACGGGCGCTCGGATCACTTCGTCAACATTCTGCGCCATACATCGATTCATGTTGGCCCCATAGACGCGACTGCTGCGGCGATCGCCAAGGCTGTCACAAACAATCCCGGTGCGGCGAATGCTGCCAGCCTCCGTTGGGAGGCCCTTGGGAAGAAGAGCCTTACTGCTATCCGGCCGCTCTACGACTACCCCGAAGAGCAGCCGCGATTCAGCGCCCTGCAGGCGGGAGCTCACCTTGACGACCCGACCGCAGTCAAACATCTGCTCGACATTGCTACTGCTGGCAGTAGCGAACTGCGCGTCCCGGCGATCAGGCTCATGCGGCGTATGGCGATCAATCCCGCAATCGACCTAGGGTTGCGACCGCTCCTCAACGACTCCGATGTCGATGTTCGATTGGCCGCCTACGAAGTCCTTCGTGAGCGGAACGACCCGATCATCCAGAGCCAGATGGTCGGCACCAAGTACCGCATCGATGTCGTCCCGAGCACGCACCCCATGGTCTATGTGGCGCAGACGGGAACACCCGCGATCGCGATCTTCGGAGACGAACTGAGCCTCAAGGTTCCGCTGACCCTTCGCGCATGGGACGGCGATTTGATGTTCAAGGCCGACGCGGGAAGTACCACCGTCGAGGTCTTCTATCGCCGCGTCAAGGGGGCGCCGGCGATCGTGGACAAGGCGAGTATCAAACTGCCGGAACTAGCACGATTTCTCGGGCATTCCATGGATCCAGCCCATCCCGCGCCTGGCCTCGGGATGACCTACAGCCAGGTGATCGGTGCGCTCCATGCCCTCTTCGCCGACGGTGCGTACCCCGGACTCTTCAAGGTCGAGCAGGATCGACTCGTCGCCGCGATCGCCAAGGCCGGCGAGGAGGCCGACCGCGATGAGCGCCCGGACTTCATCGAGGATGAGCAGACGCCGCCTGAGATGTTGCCCGGCAGCGCGGCCGCTGTCGTCCCGGGAGTCACTCCGGATGGTCGCGGGTCGTCGACAGGTGGATCGACCCTTGCCCCCAAGCCGCCAAAACGCGATACTGTCCCCCGATAATGCCGATGCCCAATGGCGGGCACCCGTCCACGGACGGACGGTGGTTCGAGATTCGCGACAGGAGGTCGGAGTGCGTCTTTCCAAACTTGTCCTGAGCGGTTTCAAGAGTTTCGCTGACCACACAGAGTTTCGTTTCGACGAACCGATCATCGGTATCGTCGGTCCCAACGGGTGCGGCAAGAGCAACGTTGTCGACGCGATCAAGTGGGTGCTCGGCGAACGAAGCGCCAAGAGCCTGCGCGGCAGCGCAATGGTTGATGTGATCTTCGCGGGCAGCGCCGTCCGCAAGCCGATGGGGTGCGCCACCGTTTCGCTGGTGTTTCACAATCCTGTCGTGACCGTGATGAAGGCGATCCCCGGGCGCGACGCTGAGCCCGTCGACAACACGCACGATGCCGATGCCGGCGAAGGCGACGAACGAATCGTTCGGCGCGAAGATGTCGTCAACCGCGCACTTCCGGTGGACGCTGACGAGGTCGAAGTGACGCGGAAGCTCTACAGCGACGGGCGTTCTGAGTACCTCATCAACGGACGGCGCGTGCGCCTCCGAGACATCAAGGAACTCTTCATGGACACCGGTGTCGGCACCGATGCCTACTCGATCATCGAGCAAGGCAAGGTGGCGGCGCTGCTTGAAGCGAACCCAGCCGAACGCCGCGCGATTCTTGAAGAGGCGGCAGGCGTTGCGAAGTTCCGATCTCGCAAAGACGAGGCCGCGCGCAAACTAGATCTAGCCGAAAAGAACCTCGTGGTTCTCCGCGAGCAGCTCTCGGGTGCGGAGCGCAGGCTGCGCATCGTGCGGTCGCAGGCGGAGAAGGCGAAGCGATTCACGGAACTTGACGCGCGCCGTCGCGCGCTTCGGTCGGCGCTCACGCTAGACCTCTACTACGAGCAGCGCGAGCGTCAGGGGACGCTCGACGCGGCGGTCGCCGCGGCCGAGGATGCACGGTCGCAGCTTGTCACGACGCTCGCCGAGGCCGAGGAGGCCAAGAGAGCGCGCGAGTGCGAACGCGACGAAGTCATGCAGCGCCAGCAGGAACTCGAGCGCGAGCGGCTTGAGGCGGCCTCACTCGTCAAGCAAGCGCAGCAGCGCGCGGACCTCTCTGAACAGTCGGTGTCACAGACGCGCGCCGCGCTCGAGCAGGATGCCGCAGCCATCGGCGCGCTTGACGCAACCGTGGCGCGCCACGCCGATCGATTGGCCACGCTCGTCGACTCGGCGCAACAGGCGGCGGCGCGCGTGACGGCTGCTGAGGAAGCCATCGCCGCGGCCAGCGATACTCGCGCGACCCGCGCTGCGGAAGCCTCGGCAGCGCGCGATGCAGACCTCAGGTGGCGTGAGGAACACTTGGCGCTGGAACGAGAGCGATCGCGCCTCCATGCGCGTCGGCAAGCCGTTGACGAACGGCTGCGGGCGATTGCCTCCGAGCGCGAACGCATGGCCGTTCGCGAGGCGGCGCAGACGCTGGAGCTCCGCAGCCATGAGGGGGCTCGCGCGGCGATCGCGGCGAAGCGTGCCGAGGCGCAGCAGCTCGTCGAAGCGGTCTCCGCGGAAGCGGCATCCGAACTCAAGAGCGTCGAGGCGTACGGCGAAGAGGGGGTGTCGATCAGCGCGCGGATGAGCGAGCTCCGCGACGCGCGCACGCGGGATGCCAGTCGCCAGACGCTCCTCGAGGAGATGCAGGCGACGCGCGACGGCCTTGGCTCAGCCGCGCGGACAGTGCTGGCGAACCCGGAGCAGTATCCAGGCGTCACAGGCGCGCTCGGCGACTTTGTTTCGACCGACCGAATCCACGCCCTTGCGGTCGAAGCGGCGCTCGGCCCGTGGCTTGAGTGCCTCGTGCTAGAGGGAGGCCTCGGCGCAGGTCCCTTGCTCGCCGCCGCTAGCGCGCTCGACGGACGCGTCACCTTCACTGCCGCGCACACGCCTTGGGAGGCAACCGTTGCACGGCCTCGGATCGATGGCGTGCGGAGCCTCTCCGATGCAGTCCGGTCCAGCGGCGCATGCACCGCGATCACGAAAGGACTCCTCGCCGACACATGGCTCGTCGACACGCTCGAGCGGGCTATCGAACTCTCGCAAGGGAGCTTTGCCCAAGCAACTCTTGTCACGCAGCTCGGCGAGGTGGTCGGTCCCTTCGGATCCGTGACCGTCGGACGGATTCGAGCGGGCGCGGGTGGTTCTGTGAGTCGCCGCGCCGAACTCGAGGAACTCGCCTCGTCCATCGCAAGCGCCGACGAAAGACTTCAATCGCTTGAAGTGGACGCAGCGCGCATCGCGGCCCTCGGCGAGGCTGCACGCCAGCGCCACAGAGAGCGCGATCTCGCGCTGCAATCGGCTCGGAGAACGGTCATCGAGTCTGACTTCCAGATGGAGCGGACAGAGCAGTTGCTGACGCGCGTCGCCCGTGAGCAGGCGACACTGCGCCTAGAGCAAGCCGACACCGAGCGTCGCGCCGCTGTGGCGGCGGAGGAAGGCGCTGCGATTGACGAGCGGCATGGAGCTGCGGAAGCGGCACTCGCAGAGGCGGCGCACTGTGCAGCCAATGTGCGCGCTGCAGCGGAAGCCGCTCAGGCGGCTCTCGATGCTGCGCAGGAAGCGCTCGCAGCCGCGCGCATTGCACTCGGCGAGGCCGCGGGATCTGCTGAAGCCTGCCGACGCGAGTCGGCGCTCACTGAGACCGCACTTGGCGAAGCGCGTCGGCAGCGCGTGGCCGCTGAGGACCACCTGCGCCGACGCGAGGCGCATGTCGAAACACTTGAGGAGTCGATCGCCGAGGCGCGCGCGCACGCTCAGCGTGCGCAGCAGCGGCACGACTCGGTCGCACTTCGAATCGCAGACCTCGCGCAAGCGCTCTCCACGGCGGTGCTCGCCAACGACGCTGCGGGCGAGACGCTACGGGCGCTCCGCGAACGGGCCTCTGAAATGGAGCGTGCCTGGAGCGAGGCCGAGATTGCTCGCCGCGAATCCGGGATGCGCACAGAATCGCTAGTCGCGCAGGCGCGTGAAGAGCTCGGGCTCGAACTCGAGACGCTCTGGACGCAACACTGCGCGGAGCGAGAATCGGGTGCGTTCGTTCTCACCGATCGCACGGTCGCCGCCGCGGAGGCCGATGAGCTACGCGAAGCAATTCGCGGCCTCGGCAATGTCAATCTCGACGCGATCGCCGAGTTGGCGGAGCTTGAAACCCGCACGCAGGATCTCGCGAGTCAGCTGGCCGACATCGACGCCGCAAAGACGCACTTGCTCGCTCTCGTCGAACAACTCGACATCACGAGTCGCGCACGATTTGAAGAGACATTCAACGCGGTGCGCGAGAACTTCGGCGGCACCAACGGGATGTTCCGCCGCCTCTTTGGCGGTGGCAGCGCCGACATGTACCTGCTGCCTCTCGAAGATGGCACTGTCGACTGGCTCGAGTCGGGCATCGAGATTCGCGCCAAGCCTCCAGGCAAGGAACCGCGCATCATCGCTCAACTCTCCGGCGGCGAGAAGTCGATGACCACGGTCGCGCTGCTTCTGGCGATCTTCAAGAGCAAGCCCGCTCCCTTCTGCATCCTCGACGAGGTTGACGCTGCGCTCGACGAAGCCAATGTCGAGCGCTTCTGCGGATCGCTGAGTCTGTTCCTAGCCGAAAGTCATTTCATCGTCATTACGCACCACAAGCGAACGATGCAGGCGTGCCACAGGCTCCATGGCGTCACCATGCCACAGCGCGGCGTTTCGAAGCGCGTCTCTGTGCGCTTTGAACAGGTCGGCTCGGGTGGCACGATCGCGCAGAGCGCGGTCGATGCCTCGCTTGCTGAAGAACGCGACGGCGAGGCAGTGCAGACTCCTAGCGCCCTTGCGTCGGCGTAGTTCGTCTACACCGCCGCCGAGTGCCCAAAAGTCCCCTGCTGCGCGTCCTTTCTGACACCGGGGAACGCGAGCACCTTGTTGTGCATTGAGACATAAACGCCCGGCGAAAGCAGCTGCACCGCCACGAGCGATTCGGTGAGGTTTTGCACAGCGTCCGTGCGCCGCATCTCGTAGGGGCGCATGGCTCCAGTAAGCACGATCGGCCGCGGCGCGCCGCCGATCGCACGAAACCGCTCGTAGATCCGCTCGCCAGTGACGGCAAGGCGGTCGGTGCCGTGAACGATCACGACGCCATCCACGTCGGCCGCACGGGCGTCGACCTCGGTCGCGATCTGGTCATGATCACCGTCCGTCATCTCGAGACTGTCCTTGTTCATGAGAGAAAGGCGTTCAATGGCTACGCCGCGAAGCTCGAGCGACCCGAGCATGACATCGAGAACGCTGACGCGGTTCGCTAGCACCCCCGCGAGCTCGTCGTAGGTCTTCTCAATCGTGCCGCCTGTCGAGATCAGGAGAACCTTGAACATCGGTCGCAAGGGTAGCGCGCTCGCGAGCCGATAGGACAAGGGTGCTGCCACTCGTCCTCTGCCTATTGACGCTGCTCGGCGTGCTCCTGATGATCGCGGGCGTCAGGCTCATCGGACTCGTGGCCGCCTTCACGGGCGGCACGCTCGGGGGGTGCGTTGCGGTCACCGTGCAAGGGTCGCTGGCCCCCGACTGGTCGCCCGCCCTCTGCGCGGCGAGCGCTACGGTCATCGGCACGGCACTCGGGGCACTCTTTGTGCGTCCGGCAGTCGCCACCGGATTCGCGATCGTCGGCGCTACGCTGGGAATCGTCGTTGCCGCCGCGCTCATTGAGAGGGGCATCACATCACCGCCGCCATCGCACGACGGACCACAAGCCGCTGGGGCGATCGATACCGCTTCATCGCAATCAGTTCGCGAAACACAGACCGGCATCGTTGAACTAGTGCGGCGCATAGCCCTAGAGGCGCGAGATGTGCAGGCCAGCGACGATGCGATGCGCGCGCTCGCGGGGATTGGCCGTCGTAGCTGGATCTCACTCACCGCGCTCTGGCAGCGTGTGCCGTCCGCTTCGCGAACTCTGCTGCTCGCCCTCGGTGCTGGCGGTGCCGCGCTCGGCATCGGGCTCGTCATCGCCTTCCCGCGCTGGTCCGTCGCAGGAGCATCGAGCGCACTCGGCGCTGCGCTTGCGCTCTCCTGCGGCCTCCCATTGGGCGAGCGACTGACCGGCGCGTTTCGCACGCCTCAATCTCCCGTCGCATGGTTCATGCTCTTTGCCGCGCTCACGCTAGCCGGATGGGCCTTCCAGATGCGCCGCGTCCAGTCGCGACGCGAGGAACCTGCGCCTAGTCGCGAGTAAGCGCCGGTAGCCTGCGACACGCATGGATGACTTTCGATACATCGATGGAGCGCTCCACTGCGAAGGCGTCCCCGCCAGCGAGATCGCTCGTCGTGCCGGTACTCCCTGCTTCGTCTACTCGCGAGCAACGCTCGAGGGGCACTACTCGCGGCTTGCGCACGCATTCGCCTCAGTTTCGCCGCTGATCTGCTACTCCGTGAAGTGCTGCAGCAATCTCTCCATTCTGCGACTCCTAGTTGGGCTCGGTTCAGGGATGGATGTCGTCTCCGGCGGCGAGGTCCGCCGCGCGCTGCAGGCGGGGTGCGATCCGGCGAAGATTGTCTACGCGGGCGTTGGGAAGAGTGACGAGGAGATCCGCCTAGCACTTTCCAACCACATCGGCCTCTTCAATGTCGAAAGCGAGATGGAGTTCGAGAATCTCTCTCGCCTTGCCGCGGAGATGGGCATTCCCGCACGCGCCGCTCTGCGCGTGAATCCCGATGTCGACCCGCGCACGCATCGCTACACCACAACGGGCAAGCGTGAAAGCAAGTTTGGCGTCGACATCGAGCGCGCTCTGGCCTTCTTCGACACCTACGGCCGTGATCCGTTCGTTCGAGTCGACGGGATTCACCTGCACTTGGGCAGCCCGATCTACACGACTGCTCCCTACATCGAGGGTTTGGAGAAGGCGCTTGCGCTCATAGACGAACTGGCACGACGGGGATTCGCGATCCGCGCGCTCGACTTGGGAGGCGGCTTCGGCGCCGACTACGAGAGCGAGCAGGCGCCAAGCGCGGCGGAGTACGCCGCTGCGCTGCTGCCACTACTACTCCCGCGCGCGACCGGAGCGACAGGCGCGACCCCGCTGCGCTTAATCCTTGAGCCGGGACGATCGATTGCGGCAAACGCAGGCGTCCTGCTCACACGCGTGGAGTACCTGAAACGCTCCGGCGATCGCACCTTCGCCATTTGCAACGCGGGGATGAACGCGCTGCTAAGACCGAGTCACTACGGTGCGTTTCACTTTGTCTGGCCAGCTGAGCCGGGCGCGTCGATGATTCCGTTGAAGCGCGCCAAGGAGATCGCGCTGCCCGGACTTGTACGCACCGAAGTTGTCGGGCCACTCTGCGAGACCGGCGACTTCCTGGCCGAGGATCGACAGCTTCCGCCGCTCGCGCGTGGCGACATTCTTGCGGTCTACACGGCTGGCGCATACGGAATGTCGATGGCTAGTCGTTACAACAGTCATCCGCTGCCAGCGGAAGTGCTCGTCGACGGGTCCGACGCCTCCATCATTCGCCGCCGCGAGACCTACGAAGATCTCGTGGCGCACGAGGTGCCCTAGGAGTCTCCCGTGGTTGTTCAGGACGACACGGGCGTCTTCACCGTGCTCCACGAGTCGATCGCGGCGCACCCCGAGGAGATCTTTGCGGCGCTCACGACCGAAAGCGGTCTGATTCGGTGGTTCCCCGTCGCCGCCGAAGTTGACCTTCGCACAGGAGGCTCGATCACGCTCGGTTGGGATCGCAAGTTCAAGCGCAAACTTACGATCGGAATCGAGGCATTCGATGCGGGAGGGCGCATTGTCTGGCAATGGCCTAGCCGGCTCAGCGACACGCAAGTGCGGATTGAGTGGATTGTCAGCCCCTCGGTCGAGAAGGGTTCGGAAGTCGTGCTGCGCATGGGGCCGGTTTCGACGGATCCCGAGGCATTGATGGCGATGGCGGAGGACGCGGAGAGTTGGCGCTGGTACCTCTGCAACATGCGCACAGTGCACGAGGCGCGGCTCGACATGCGTGCGGTGCGACCGCTCTAGAGTCGCTCAGCCGACTGTGCTTCGGACAGGGATCGTCAGGACACTTGCCAAGAGCGCGACCGGCCAAGTGCATGCCGCCGCGCCGAGATCGTCGAGCAGGATCCCCCACCCACCTTTGTAGTCCTGCAGAGTGAAGACGAACCCTGGCTTCCACACGTCGAAGATCCGAAAGCCGATGAAGCCCGCGCTGCCCGTGATCAGCGCGGCATGTAGCGATGCGTGCCCCGATCCGGCAAGCATCCACCAAGGCACCACGAGCAACGCGAGCGCCCCCCCCGCGACCTCATCGGCGACGACCGAGGATGGATCGTGACTCCCGAACATGCGCTCGCTTTCTGCACCGAACCGCACGCAAGCGATCGATGCGAACGCGCAGAGCAGCGCGAGCGACGCAGTGACCATCCAACCCGGCGCATCAATCGCCATCAGTCCTACGGCTAGGAGGGGCGGCGGAAGCGAGCCCCACGTTCCGCTGAAGGGTCTCATGTACCCGAGACCACCCGCCGAGAGTGCGAGCGCGACAAACGAACCCCGACCTGAAGCAGGAAATCGCCGTCCGCTGCTCACGCTGATGCCCCCTCTCGGAGTAGCACCGCGCGTCCACGCCAGATGGCCGGCACAAGGCTGACCGCAGTCAGCGCGACCATCAGCCAGATGATGCCATCGGCAAGCGCGCAAAAATCTGCGCTGGCAGCAAGACTCGGAATCGCGCAGCGGCCGACCGCCATCGGGACCGCGACACACTGCACAAGCATCTTCGCCTTGCCTGTCCAATCCGCAGGGAACTTCCCGCCAGCGCCCTCGATGACGGCGCGAAGGCTTGTCACGAGAAACTCGCGCCCGATCATCAGCACGACCATCCAGGGCGCGATGCCGCTCTCGGGAGAGAGTGACGGCGACGCGAGGTAGACAAGCCCGCCGATGACGAGAATCTTGTCGACAGCCGGATCGAGCACGCGGCCGAGCCCGGTGACAACGCCCCACCGACGCGCGAGAAAGCCGTCGAGGACATCACTGACCGCCGCAACAATGAACACCCAGACCGCTAGCCAAGCGCGATCACCGTCGCCGGCCTCGCGCGGTCGCAGGCCAGCGACGAGCACAAAGAAGCAAAGAGCCAGTGCGAGGCGCCCCACCGTGATCGCGTTGGGCAATCGCCTGCGGATGGAACTCATACCGAAGCGAGATAGTACGGCGCGCGGGCGGGCTCGTTGCGGACCTGCGCGCGTGCGATTATCTTCCCCGCTCCCTCGCACACGGATGTGTTGAGGATCACCGCCGCACGAACCTCTCCATGGTGCCCATTTCCTTCTACGCCGCCTGCGCCATGGCATCGGTCGGCCTGCTGATCCTGCTGAAACCACGCAATGGCACTGCACGCTTCGGCGCGTCAGCGCTCGCGCTTTCCGGTCTCGCCCTCGCTCTTGCAACCGTTGCGCGCGCGGTTGACGGCGCAGCCGAATCGCCCCTCCCGATCGCCGCCATGAGCCTTTGCGCGCTCGTCGCCTGTTTCGCGGGAGTGCGTGTCATCACGCATCCTCGACCGGTCTACTGCGCCCTGTACTTCGTCTTGGTCGTTGTGAGCACAGCGGCGATGTATGTGCTCCTTCGCGCGGAGTTCATGGCATTCTCGCTGATCATCGTCTACGCCGGGGCGATCCTCATCACCTACCTCTTCGTTCTGATGCTCGCGCAGCAGTCGCCGACGGACACGCACGGCGCTGAGGCCGTCAACTACGACCGTATTCCGAGGGAGCCGGCTAGCGCGGTGTTCGCTGGACTCGTCGTCGTCGCGGTTCTTGGCTCGGCGGTCTTCGCGCCGCGGTCGGCTGCAATCGCGCAGATGGATCAGGCGAACGCGGTGCGTCGCGGATGGGATGACCTATCACGCATGCCCGACCTTCTGCTCGCGCGGGCGAAGGCGATCGATCCGACCGTAGTGGCGGTGCAAGCTGACGAGCATGGGCGTCGTCTGCGCGCGGGTAGCGGCTCGTCCGCCACGGTGCTCGTTTCACGCACCGATGGCGCTGCACCAGCTGCGATGGAACTTCCAGCGAGCGCCCTTCCCGACAACACCTCGCGCGTAGGCATGGCGCTCGTATCGCGATTCCCGATCAGCCTCGAACTTGCCGGGGTGCTACTTCTCATGGCGATGCTCGGTGCGGTCGTGCTTGCGCGCCGTCAGGCGGACATTGCCGATGATGAGCGTCGCGCACACGCGGGACTGCCACGGCACCACGATCATGCGCAGGGAGGCGGCGCGTGACTCCCGAACTCGCCCCACCATTCACGCCTGCGTCGCCAGTTGAACTGTCGATTGCGCTGCTGCTCAGCGCATTCCTCTTCGGGCTTGGCGTTGTCGGCTTTCTGAGCCGACGCAACATGATCATCATGTTCCTCTGCACGGAACTCATGTTTCAAGGCACGGCCCTCGCTTTCATCGCATTCGCGCGCCAGCACATGGATGTCTCCGGACAGGTCTTTGTGATCTTCATTCTGACCGTCGCCGCGGCTGAGGCCGCGCTCGCGCTCGGACTGGTCGTACTCCTCTACCGCTGCCGGGAGACGCTGAGTTCGGAGGCTTGGTCATCGCTCGGAGAGTCACAGGCCTCGTCGGCATCCGACGCGCCATCTGCATCCGCGGCGGGAGGTGCCCTGTGAGCCCGCTCGTGCTTGCGCTCACACCGCGCGCGACCATCGCCCCGGAGTATGCGTGGCTCGGACTCGTTGTCCTCTTACCACTCATCTCCGCAGCGGCCTGCGCGCTCTGCGCGGCGTTCGGCTGCAAGAACAAACTTCCTGCCGCGATCACCGTCGCTGCCCTTGGTAGCTCCTTCGTCATTGTTCTCAAGGCGTATCTCTCTTACGCCGGCCCTGTGGAAGTCCCGATCTTCGAGTGGATCAACTTCTCGTGGGGTAGTGGCGGCAAGTTCCATTCGTTTGTTGCTGACTGCTCGCTCTACATCGACACGCTCACGCTCTTCTGGATGCTCTTCGTCACAGGGCTCGGGACGCTGATCGCGATCTACGCCAGCGAGTACATGGAGGCCAATCGCGGCGCGGGCTATGCGCGCTTCTTCTTCGGCATCTCTGTCTTCCTCTTCGCGATGAGTTCGCTTGTGATGGGCGACAACCTCGCGATGCTCTACCTCGGATGGGAAGGCGTCGGCCTCGCGAGTTACTTGCTCATCGGCTACGACTACCACCGGCCGAGCGCCGTCGCCGCGGCGAAGAAGGCCTTCATCGTCAACCGCATCGGAGATCTCGGCCTTGCGCTAGGGATCTTCATGCTCTGGGCCAACTACGGAACGCTTCGGTACGACGAGCTATTCGCGGCCATGGCGGCGGGCGGGCAGAGTTCCGTCGACTGGCACATCTCCGTGATTCCCTTCCTCATCATGCTCGGGGCCTTCGGCAAGAGCGCTCAGTTCCCGCTTTACGTCTGGCTACCAGATGCGATGGAGGGACCAACGCCGGTTTCCGCGCTCATCCATGCCGCGACGATGGTGACGGCCGGCGTCTACCTGATCGCGCGCATGTACCCATTCTTCGAATTGCATCCCGATGCTCTCGCGACAGTCGCGTGGGTCGGCGCGGGCACCGCACTGCTCGCTGCGACGATCGGCATGATGCAGCACGACATCAAGCGCGTCTTCGCCTACTCGACGATCTCGCAGCTTGGGTACATGTTCATGGGGCTCGGTGTCGGCACGAGTTTCGGAGCCTGCTATCACACGTTTACTCACGCCTTCTTCAAGGCGCTCCTCTTCCTAACCGCCGGCGCCGTCATGCATGGCTTCGCGGGTCAGCTTGATCTGCGGAAGTTGAGCGGTCTGCGACGACTTCCTGGATGGCGCATCGTGTCATGGACGATGTTCATCGGCTGCCTCTGGCTAGCAGCGTTCCCCTTCACGGCGGCCTTTTATTCGAAGGATGCGATCCTCCTCGCGGCGCTCACAAGTCCGCGTTGGGACTTTGTCCTGCTCGGCTGGGTTGGACTCTTCACCGCCGCGCTGACTGCCTACTACACATTCCGGGTCTGGTTCCGAGTGTGCGCTGGCCCGCTGCATTTTGAGATGGGTAGCGACGGACATCACGACGAGCATGCAGAGCATGGACATTCGCACCCGGCGGAGCATGGTGCGCATGAATCGCATCCGCACGCGCCGAGGTGGGCGATCAATGGGGTCCTCCTGCTGCTCGCCGTCGGCGCGATCGCGGCGGGACTTCCCTCGTACCTAGAACTATTCGCGCATGCGTCGAACTGGGTGCAGATGATGATCGCCGGTTCGAGCGCGGCACAAGGCGCGGGGTTGGCTCAAGCGCACGGCGCTGCGCACGCCGGGAGCGATGCCCATCATGGCAGCGTCCTCGGCATGGATCCCCACACCGGCCTCGCGATTGTCGGGACGCTCGCCTCGATCGGCGGCATTTCGATCGCGTGGTTCCTCCACCTCTACTCACGAGCAAGCGCCGACAATCTTCTTGCGTGGTTGCGTGCGCGCCCATTCGTCGTATGGATTCCTGGCGCGATGGAGAACAAGTGGTATGTCGACGAGATCTACCACGGCATCTTCCGATTCCCGCTTTGGATCGGCGCGCAAGTACTGAGCCTCGGCGACAAGCACTTCCTCGACGGCGCGCTGGTCGATGGGTTCGCACGCTTGCCGATCGCGCTTGGAAAGGTCTTCCGACCGCTCTACGCGGGCGTGCTGCAGGGGTACGCGGTGACGATGGTGGGTGGCGTCGGGCTCGTGCTCGCGTGGGTGACCTGGGTCTGGCTGCGAGGCTTCAACTGAGATGACGCTTGTTTGGCTCTCAATCCTCCTGCCGCTGATCGCAGCGCTCTGCGTCGCACTCTCGCCAGCGCGCAACGCACGCTGGATCGCGCTCGCGGGGACCCTCTCCTCGCTCGCGATCCTTGCAGCCTTCGCATGGCAGTTCACCGAGTGGACAACCGGGCGCTACAGCCCATCTGGCACTGCACCAACATGGATTTCCGGCGCGGGCATCACCCTGAGCGTTGGCTTCGACACCGTAGGGCTGCTGATGGCGCTCTTGACCGCGTTCCTAATGCCGCTTTGCATCGTTGGTTCCTTCTCTTCGATCACTGAGCGCACAAAGGAGTACTACGGCTGGTTCCTTGTGCTGGGCGCGTCGATTCTGCTCGCGTTCGCCGCGCGTGACGCGATCCTCTTCTACATCGGCTACGAGTTCACGCTCCTGCCGATGACGCTCATCGTCGCCGTGTACGGCGGAACAGAACGCCGCGTCGCTGCGGTCAAGATGTTCCTTTACACCTTTCTTGGATCGATGTTCATGTTGGCGGCGATCCTGTATGTCGCATGGGAACATCGCCTCGCTGGTGGCGCGTGGAACTTTGACATTGACGCGCTGATCGCAACGGGTGTGCGGCTCCCCAGTGCCGTGCAGTACTGGGTCTTCGCCGCGCTCATGATCGGCTTCGCGGTAAAGGTTCCGCTCTTCCCGCTGCACACATGGCTGCCGCTGGCTCACGATCAGGCCCCGACTGCGGGTTCCGTGATTCTTGCGGCGTCGATGCTGAAGCTCGGCACTTACGGCAACTACCGATTCGCCCTTCCTATGGCACCGGCTGGCGGCGTCGAGCTCATGGCCGTCGCGGCGATTCTCTCGATCATTGCGATCATCTATGCGTCGCTCATCTGCTGGGTGCAGACCGATGCGAAGAAGCTCATCGCGTACTCGTCGGTGGCGCACCTCGGATTGTGCATGCTCGGCCTCTTCGCGCTCAACCCAGTTGGAGCGGAGGGCGCGGTCTTCTACATGGTGAATCACGGGCTCTCGACCGGAGCACTCTTCCTTTGCATCGGCATGTTCTACGAGCGCTACCACACGAAGGACATGGACGCGCTCGGAGGGCTTGCCAAGCGCATGCCGGTGTGGGCCTCGTTCATGGTCTTCTTCACAATGGCGTCGATCGGCCTACCAGGACTCAATGGATTCATCGGCGAGTTTCTTTGCTTAGGTGGCTGCTTCATCGCTGAACATGATGTTCAGACCGGGTACCCAGGAGTGCTCGGACCGTGGTACGCGATCGTCGCTGGACTCGGCTTGATCCTCGCCGCGATGTACCTCCTCATCCTTCTTGGCAAGGTCGTTTGGGGACCGCTGCGCGAACCGCATGGCACGCACGGAACACATTCGGATTCGATGGCCCTCCCCGCAGATCTAAATGGTCGTGAGATTGCAACACTTGCGCCGCTTGCGATTGCCTGTCTCTGGCTCGGACTTCAACCCAAGCCAATGCTCGACGCCATCGCCCCTTGCACGGAGAGGATGCTCGCGCACTACCCCGCCCTCGTCGAACGGCACATGCACGGGCATCCAGAGGGTGCGCCCATGGCACTTGCGACCCCGGCGGCTAGGTCGGAGGATGCCCCATGACTTCGCTCCTCGCATTCGCTGATCTCGCACCCCGGCTGCAACTTGTCGTTCCCGAGATGCTGCTCTTCGTGGGCGCCGTGTTGGTCGCGGTGCGCGGCCTCAGCCGCAGCCGTGCGACGCGCAGCGCACTGCCAGGGATCGCCTGTGCGACGCTTGTCGCCTCCGGGATTGCAGCCTGGTTCGTCTGGACCCCAGAGGCTGCGTCGAGCTCTGGGCTCCTCTTCCCGATGCTCGGTCGATTCGTGAAACCAGCGATCGCGCTCGTCGCAGCGGTGCTGGTGCTCCTCTCCGTTGGATCGGTTGACCGACTTGTTGAAGACGCAGTCGCGCGCGGACGGCGCGCATTCGATGCGCAGCGCGTGATCCGCGGCGAGTTCTACGCATTCCTCCTCTTCAGCGTGATGGGCACGATGCTGCTCTGCAACGCGAGCGATCTCATCTGGCTCTTCCTCGCCATCGAGCTCGTGTCGCTGCCGACCTACATCATGGTTGCCATCGGCGGGCATGGCACGCGTCCGCAAGAGGCTGCCGTCAAGTACTTCTTCCTTGGCGCGCTCTCGACGGCAGTCTTCCTGTATGGGTTCGCGCTCATCTACGGCGCAACTGGCTCGCTCGAACTCGTGGCAATCCGCGACGCGCTCGCGCTGCAGGCCGCCTCAGGCGGGATCTCGACGATCGCCATGATCGGCCTCGGCATGGCTGTGCTCGGATTGTGTTTCAAGATCACCGCGGTGCCGATGCACTTCTACGCGCCGGATGTTTACGAAGGTGCGCCGACCCATGTCGCTGCGTTCCTCGCATTCGTTCCAAAGGCCGCAGGCTTCCTGGCGCTCGCCCTCATTCTCGCGTGCGTCGGCTGGACCGGGCATTCGTTCCTCGATGCCGACGGAGTCCGCGTCGGCTACTCCGGGCTGCCCACGCCGATCGCCGCGATCCTCTGGATGGTTGCCGCGGTCACGATGACGCTCGGCAATGTCGGCGGACTCTTGCAGGGATCGGTCAAGCGGACGCTGGCGTACAGCTCAATCGCGCACTCCGGATACATGGTGATCGGGCTCGTCGCCGGCCCCTCGGCCGGAATCGACGCGCTCCTCTTCTACCTCCTTGCCTATGGCGTGATGACGACCGCTTCGTTCGCGGCACTCTGCGCGCTCGAGCGTAAGGGCGAAGAGCTCAACGCCTTCGCCGACCTCTCGGGGATGCGAGCCAAGCACCCTGTCATGGCGTGGATGCTCGCACTCTCGCAGGCTTCGCTCGTCGGCCTTCCGCCTTTCATCGGCTTTGTTGCGAAGGTCTATCTCTTCATCGCCGCGTTCGAAGCGGGCCAGGTTGGTCTCGTGGTGATCGCCGTGCTCAACAGCGCGGTGAGCGCGCTCTATTACTTGCGCATCGCGATGATGCCTATGGTCGCGCCGCCCTCGGCGCGTTCGCAGGAAGTCACGCTGGTGCCGAGTGCCTGGCCGCGCGTTGCCGCTGTTGTCTGCGGTGTTGCGACGCTTGTGATGAGCGCGTTCGCGAGTCAGATTCTCGCCGCGGTGCGCGATGCGACTCCGGCAAACCCGCCGCGACTTGCGTCGCATGACGCGAGTAAGCAGCCCTGATCGGCGCGCGCGTCGCGGGCTTGCTATCATCCCTCCCCCACACGCGACCATAGCTCAATTGGATAGAGCACGAGCCTACGAAGCTCGGGGTTGCAGGTTCGAGTCCTGCTGGTCGCGCTTTTTCGACTCCTTAGTGCGCGGCGTAGGAGCATCGTGACAACCAATCAGGACATCTCCGAGGCATTCGCAGAGTTCGCTGACTTGCTCGAGCTCACAGGGGCCAACGCCTTCAAGGTCAACGCTTTTCGGCGCGCCTCACGTGCGTGCGAGGGTGAATCGAACGACCTCGCCGCGTGGGCTCGCGAGGATCCGTCGCGACTGCGCGGGATCGCCGGCATCGGCGAGAGCACAGCGCGGCACATCGTGGAACTCGTCACCACGAGCGAAATCCCCGACCTCGTCGCCCTGCGCACGAGCGTCCCCGCCGGACTTCCGCCCCTTCTGACACTGCAGGGGCTCGGCCCCAAGACCGTCCGCGTGCTCTGGGAGACGCTCGGCGTCACATCGCTTTCAGAACTGGCGAAGGCGATCGACGAGGGACGGCTCGATGGAGTCCCTCGCATGGGCGCGAAGACGATCGCCAACCTGAAGAGTTCAGTCGACGCACGCATTGCCGCGGGCAACGCACCCCTTCGACATCGCTTGGGCGAGGCGGTCCCGATGGCCGAGGCGATCTTGGCAACACTCGCCGCCCTCAAGGGCACTGTCCGCACGGCTTACGCGG
>Ga0233424_10001422_pt1 | contig 21087 bp, 19 predicted proteins | sample Watercolumn_Towu_FD_181011 | JGI IMG/M metagenome (GOLD analysis project Ga0233424, IMG submission 181011) | Freshwater microbial communities from Lake Towuti, South Sulawesi, Indonesia - Watercolumn_Towuti2014_125_MG | ecosystem: Environmental > Aquatic > Freshwater > Lake | place: Indonesia... | reverse complement strand
GAGGCGATGCTACAACTGTCCGATGGATGCCTTTGGAATGCTGGAGTCGTCGACGCATAGAGTCGACCCATAAGTGCGCGCAGAGACGCTTAGCGTATATCTGTGCCCGTTCTATGTCCTGACCCCTATCTGGGTTACGATGTCGATGCGGGTCTTGCAGCAAACGCAGGCAGAGGCTCGGATGTCTTGCTGGCGCCCAAGGCAGGGATCGCGTGGCGCGCGGCAGACGGCGTCGAACTCTATGCGAATTATGGCGAGTCCTTCCACACCAACGATGTGCGCGGAGCAACCATTTCGGTCGATCCGGTATCGGGTCTCCCAGCTGATCGGGTCCCTGTGTTTGCGCGCGCCAAGGGCACCGAGATCGGCGGGCGCATCGAACGCGATACCTTCAATCTGGCCTTGGTGGGCTTTTATCTTGATCTGGAATCGGAACTGGTCTTCGTCGGTGATGCCGGCGCAACAGAGCCCAATGACGCCACGCGGCGCTATGGGATCGAAGCCAACGCGTTCTGGCGGCCGTTGCCCTGGCTGGCACTGGATGCTGCCTATGCCTACACTTATGCCAGGTTCAGGGGCGTGCCTGCGGGTTTGACGCGCATTCCGGGATCAGTCGCCGAAGTCATTTCTGGCGGTGCCACCGCAAGCCCGGTCGCCGGTCTCGACATCACGCTGCGGGTTCGCCACTTCGGCAAGGCTCCTCTGATTGAAGACGGCTCAGTTGCATCCGACCCCACCACGCTCATCAATCTGGCGGCGTATTACACACTCGGACCGATCCGCATCGGGGCCGAGCTTTTCAACATTTTCGATGCCCAGGATGCCGACATCACCTATTTCTACGAATCTCAACTGCCTTCGGAAACCGTATCGGTCGCGGACCGTCATTTCCATCCGGTGGAGCCGCGTCAGGTGCGGTTCTTGGCGCGCTGGAGCTTTTGAGTGACCGGACCGTTGAGGCAACGAGGCCGAAATTTGGAAAAAAGCAAATGGCACCTAAGCGCTCTTCGGTAGCTGTGACTATAAGTATGCCTCGCCTGATCAGGCTGCAGAGCACGACAGACTGGCCGCAATAACCGGTTCTAGATATTCACATCGTGGCGAGCCATCACCGCATTTAGGGCGCTTAGCCGAATGGCCGCCTTCGACGCTTCCGGTGACGTGAACTCCTGATTTCCCGCCTCTTGTTGAGTAGCTATAAACTGCTATTCGATCAGAATTCAAGCCTTGGGGATGCGCATTTGATGTCAGAGAGTTCAACACTAGCCGCAGCAGATGTGCTTGCGGTGCTTGGTTGGCTGCCCGACGGTCGTCATGTCGCTTCGGCGGCCATAGCTGGCGCGGGCAATATGAATTTGGTTGAGCGAGTCACATTTGATGACGGGTCAACGCTGATTTTGAAGCGCGCACGTGGTTGGGTGGAGAAATACCCCGATATCCCGGCACCAATCGAAAGGGCGGAGGTCGAAGCCGAGTTTTACGCCACAGTTGCAGGCACTGCCGCGGGCACGGCGATGCCGCAGCATCTGGGCTTTGACAAAAGCCAGGCCGCCAATCTGTTCGAGGATCTTGGCGAAGCCAGTGACGGGATGACGGCTTATTCGGGACAGCTGATTGGCGATGATGCGCTTGATGCCTTGGCCGATTGGTTGCATCAGCTGCATAATCTGAAAACCCCTGCGAACGCACGTCTTGCCAACCCGAAGATGCGGGCGCTCAACGCCATTCACATCTTCGATTATCCGCTTGACCCGGGCAATGGTTTTGATCTCGATTCGATCACGCCCGGACTGCAGGCCGTGGCAGACCGGCTCAAACATGATGGTGAATTTGTTGCGGCGGTAAGAAGGGTCAGTGAACGCTATCTTGGTGATGGGCCGGGGGTCCTGCTTCATGGCGATCTGTATCCGGGAAGCTGGCTGACCACGCCAAACGGCTTGTTTCTGATTGACCCCGAATTTTGCTGGATCGGCCCGCGCGAATGGGATGTTGGGGTGCTGATTGCGCATCTCCGGCTGAGCGGTCAGCCTGAGGCGTCCACTGAGCGGCTGATCACCCGCTACAACGATGCCCTTGATCAGGCGTTGATGAACAAGGTCTGCGGGATTGAGATCATGCGGCGGTTGATCGGCGTCGCGCAGCTACCGCTGACACTTGACCTAGCGGCAAAGACAGCATTGCTTGATGAGGCTCGGACTCTTGTCCTAGCATCGACGATATGAGCGCGCCACGCCGCGTCTGGATCGATACCGATCCGGCCATTACGGCGGGCAATGGCGAGGTTGACGATGCCTTTGCGCTCATTCAGGCATTGCGTTCGCCCGAACTAGAAATCGTCGGGATTTCGGCAGTGTTCGGTAACACCGATATTGACCATACTTACGCGATGGCGCTGGAGATCGTAACCCGCGCAGGGCGCGGCGATGTGCCTGTCTATCGCGGTTGCGGCATAGCAGGTGATCGCAGCCCCAACGCGGCCACGCGCGCGCTTGCCGCAGCATTGACCGATGCGCCGCTCACCATTCTTGCGCTGGGGCCGCTCACCACGATTGCAGCAACGCTTGGGCAGCCAGATGCCAAGCGCGAAAATGTGGAAGAGATCGTTTTCGTGGGGGGGCGGCGCGAAGGCCTCGAATTTCGGGCGACGCCAACACAGCAAAACCAATTTGGCGATATGAATTTTGAATGTGATACCGCCGCCGCATCCGCGTTGCTGGCGCTCGACATCCCGATCACGCTCGCTGGATGGGAAGTCTGTGCGGAAATGTGGCTGACGCCAAATGACCTCGATCGGTTGCGCGATGAGGGTGACCCTTGTGCGCAGTGGCTCGCTACAAGCGCGCGTGCCTGGCAGTCAGATTGGCAACGCGAGTTTGGTGCGCCGGGATTCACGCCTTTTGACACGCTTGCAGTGGGCTGGCTGCTTATGCCCGAAGCATTTGAGACGCATAAATGGCCCAGCGAAATACGCCATGATGGCAAGCGGCCGCTGTTTGTCGTTGACCCCGCATGCGATGGCCCGGAAGTCACCTACCTGCGTGCGGTCAACAACGACATCTTTCACGACGACCTCATGACACGGCTGTTGCCCGGATAAGTGCCACGACAGGGTGTCACCGCCGGGGCTTTGACACGATCCTAAAACTTGTACGCCAGGCCGAACTGGAATTGTCGTGGCGGCCCTGCGTTGCGTTGAACGAATGGCGCACCACCACCAAACTGGATTTGGTTCGACGTCGATGCCGCGTTGGCAAAACCAGACTGATTATTGGCATTAAACAGGTTGAACACATCAGCACTGACTTCGACATTTCCTCCAAAAACCGGAACTGCGTAGCGAAGGCCGATGTCGACGGTCGTCGAAGACGGCAGCCGCGCAGAATTTCGAGTCGCACCGGGGAATCTGTCGGAGTTGCCGACGAAATTCTCGCCGAACGACTGTCCATCGCCGTTTAGATCCTGCGTACCAAACACGCTCCCATCTGGGACAAGATTGACCGGCTGGCCAGACTGAAACAGCAGCGCACCCGTCGCTGTCAAGCCCCTGATCGGATAAAGGAAGCCAACCGCCGAAATCACATGACGCCGGTCGTTGGCAGATGGGCCGTTATCAACACTGAAATCATTGGCATTGGACGCACGGAAGTTTATGTCATCGGTGTTGTTCGTCAGTTTTGACAATGTATAGGAAAGACGGAAGGCATAGTCATCATCACCGCGAACCTTGTTCACTTGTAAATTGACCGCACGGTAGAGCGATTTTCCTTCGGTTTCGGAAACCGTGATCTGGCGAGCGCCGCCTGCAACCAGCCCGACAGGCCGGGTCGCGTCCGCCGCCGCTTGTGATCGAACCAGCCCCAGCTGTTGTGCCAGAACCAGCCGAGCCGCATTGTCCGGCAGACCGCGGAGTGTGGCAATATTGGCAGCCGTCAAGTTAGCGGCATTTGGAACAAATGAAGTCGGTGAATTGAGATCACGCAGTCGAACGAGATTGCGCGTGCGGCTGTAGATCAGATCAATACTGGCCGTAATCGTATCGCTAACCTGATATTGGTAACCGCCACTGAGTTGCAGACTATATGGGCTATCATAGCCGAGCGGATTCAAGGTGCGCGCCTCATTGATGATGGCGGTATTGCGCAGAGCCTGTACGGCTGACGCTGGCGGGCAGGCACTCACCGTCGCACAGGCAGGAGACACCGTCAGGTTGCCATCAAACGTGACCCTGGCAAGATCGGTGTCTGCCGGAATAATGCCCTGCGTGGCGAGTTGGCGAAGCTGGCCAACGAAGGCAGGCGACGTCGTATTGCGCTGCAGCGCGTCTGAAATCACGGCATAGATTATCTTGCTGTAAAACAGGCCGGCACCAAAACGGATTGATGAACGTGAATCCGGACGGAAATTCAACGCAAGGCGCGGCGCGAAATTATCATAGTCGCCGCCTTTTCCGCCCTTGCCCGTCAGCGAGTCGTAATCCCAACGAAGGCCGGCAGTAGCGGTGAGCTTCGATGTCACCTGCCACTCGTCCTCAAGATAGAAAGCCAGCAGGTTCTGACTGGTGCCAAAGGACTGGGGCCGCAGTTCGACGGAAAAATTGTTCACGACCGGATTCAGCGAAAGCACATCTTGCGCGCTCAGGTTGAGGCCGAGATTGCGTCCACGCAACGTCGCAAGCTGGGCAGGCGTAAGCGTAACCGTAAAGTTGCCGTCGGGATTCCCACCACCCAACAGATCGAAATTGGAACGGATGTAGTCAACGCCAATCTTTACACGGTGGTTGCCGAACCTGCGCTGGAGCCGCTGAACAGTTTGGAACGTATTTTCAATATCATTGAAAACAAAACCCGGATGACCAACCGTGCCAACGCCTAGGCCTGTTTGGTCCTGAATCGAAACCTGCGGCCCTGCAGGTACATTTGTGCGTGCATATTGGAATCGGAAACGACTATATTGCAAGCTTCCGTCATACGTCCAATCTTCACCGGCATAATTCAACGACCCGACGATAATCGTCGATGGTCTGAATTCATCAGAGCCTGCCGACGGAAATGTGTTGTTGCCGCCGCCAAGGCCGCCGCCAGGGCGTTCGATCGTGACCCGCCCGAAATTTCCCCGCAATGTCGCGGTAAGTTCATCGTTGAAACGGTGGTCCAGGCGCAACGAACCCAGCAAGAACTCGTTGTTGCCAGTCACATTCTGCGTCACCCCGAGTTGGGGTGCATCAACGAGCTGGTTGTTTTTATCACGCGTATATTCGAAGCTTGCATAGAAGAAGGTTTTGTCTTTCACGATTGGCCCGCCAACGGCAAAACCACCCTGATAGCGCTCAAAGCTCTCCCCTACCGGATTGCCGGTCAAATCGCGGCGCGGGAACGCTGAACGCGCGTCAAGCGGTCGTCCAGGCCTGATCAATGTGTAGACTTCACCGGTAAGATCGTTCGTCCCGGAAGGCGACGTGTAGTTGATAATGCCGTTGGCAGTCCGCCCGAATTCGACCGAATAACTGTTGGCGAGCACCGTGACTTCTTTGGTGAATCCGAGTGGTACGGGAAATTTTGGACCGCCAAGAAAATTCTCGTTGTTATCGAGTCCGTCGATCAGATAATTGGTTTCCAGGCCGTTTGCGCCGTTGATCGAAACGACGGGGGCTTCAGGGAAGAAGCCGGTCGACGCGACCACGTTGGGCAAGCGGATGAGCGCCTGAATAACGTCTCGGCCTTCGATCGGCAGTGCCGTCAGTGCTTCCCGGGGTAGCGACGAGGAGACTTCTGCGTTCACGGTGTTGATGCCTGTAACCGCGCGTGTGCCGGTGACAACAATGTCACTGGCCGCTTTTGCACCAACCCGGATTGTGACCGAACCTGTGAAGTTGGAGCGCAGCGAGACCGGACCTGCCGATGCGGCGTCATATCCTTCGGCTGCGGCAACCGAAACATTGTAAAGCCCGCTTGTGGCAAGCGCCTCAAGCCGAACCCTGCCGAAATCATCACTCCGCACAACACGCTTCAGGCCGATATCCGCATTTTCAATCGTTACCTCGGCATTGGCGACGGGCGCCCCGGTTTCATTGTTGACGACGTTGATTTGCAAGCCCGCCTGCTGCGCATATGCCGGAGCGGTAACGGATATAGCTGCCACGGCCGCAAGTATGTTGATCGCATTGCAGTAACGATTGTAAGACATTCGAATTTCCTTCCAAAACGCCGAGCGATTCGGGCAACCTCCTCAGGCGAATCCACTTCTAAGCTGTTTATAATTATGATCAAATAGAAATTTTATAAAGTATACTATTTTTAAGTTGCCAGGAAATTCTGAGATTCCCTTTTTTAATAAAACGTGCTTGAACTTCGATAGCAAAAGGTTTTCATTTATTAAGCTATCAAAGCGTAATTACATGATCAGACTTGTCTTGCCGATCATGCGTAACAAGCAATGCCGGAATATTTCGCCGCTTTATTGTAGAAAAAGCAAAATTGCGGACACGTTCACGCAACGTCGCGTCAAGCCGCGAAAAGGGTTCGTCAAGTAACATGGCGCGAGGCTCGGCTAGCAGCGCGCGCATCAGCGCGACACGCGCCTTTTGCCCCCCGGAAAGTGTGGCTGTGTTGCGTGCCGCAAAGCCATCGAGATCCGCTTCGACAAGTGCATCATTCACGCGCGTCTGGCGTTCACTTCGGGTTACTCCCGGCGGCACTGCAAAGGCCAGATTCTCGCCAACCGACATGTGCGCGAACAACACATCATCCTGAAACATCACCCCAATCCGCCTTCGTTCGATTGGCAGGGGCCCCATATCCTGCCCGTCGAGCGTCACCGAACCGCGCACATCGAATTCTGTGTCGAGCGAGCCGCAGATATAGGCAATCAAGCTTGATTTACCCGAACCGCTTTCGCCCATCAGCGTCACAATCTCGCCCGGTGCTATGCAGAGGCAAAGTCCGTCAAACAGGGTGCGTCCGCCAATCGCAAGGCGCACATCATTCAGAATCAGCCCCGCGCTTGTCATTGGTTCGCCCGCCCCAATCGATTCGGTGCGAGGCTGACCAGCGCCAGCGCCATGAATGGCAGCGCGGTCAGCGTGAAGGCGATCACCCCGGCCAAGCGCCGGTCAGCCCCGGAGGCCAGTGCAACCGCTTCGGTGGTCAGCGTGTCAATCTGGCCAGCGCCTGCAAATAGAGTGGGCAGATATTGACCGACGCTGACGGCAAAACCTATCGCCATGGCGGTCGCTATAGGCCGCGCGAGGAGCGGGATTTTAATCCGCACCAATGTCCGCAACCGGCTGGCACCAAGTGACCGCGCGGCAATCGCGATACGCGGATCGAGCGCGCGATATGGATCGCTCAACACAAGGAAAACATAAGGCAGCACAAACAGCAAATGCGTGAGCGTGACGGCCACCATCGTGCCGTCAAGCCAAAGCCGGTTCCACAAAAGCTGGACGCCGAACAGAAAGCTGATCTGCGGGACCAGCAGCGGCACATATAGTATGACAAGCCAACGTGATTTTGGCTGGCCGATCCCTGCCTCCAGGCAGAATATAGCAAGCGCCGTTGCAATCGCACTCGCTGCAATTGCGATGATCGCGGTTCGCCAGACAAGCAGAACAAGCGTATCGCCAGACCTGACCCACATTGCTGCTGACCACCGCTGCGGCAGGGCGCCTGGCCAGGACCAGGTTCCGGCAAAAGACCAGATGAGAAGCATCAAAATCGCGCCGACACTTGCAACGAGAGCAAGGCTGATGCCGATCCTGCCCACGCCGCCAGCGATCCGCTCTGCCCATCCTCGCCTGATGCCGTTCGTCAACGGGCCCCGCACGGCAAGGTTCACAACCATCTCTCCAAAACGCCAAAGCAGGACGGCACCGATCACGAGCAAGAGCTGAAAGATTGCAGCCACCGATGCCATCAATTGCCGCCCGGAATCAAGTTCGCGAAACCAGTCAAGCGTCATCGGTGCTAGGGGCGGCGGCGCTGCCGGGCCAAGTACTATGGCCATATCGACGATCGACAGGGCGCTGGCCAGCATGGCATAGATTGGCAGGCGTACCTGCGCATAGACTTGTGGCGCGATCACGATGAGCCAAGCGCGCGCCGGAGCATAACCCATGCTTCTTGCCGAACGCAGCAGTGATCCAGCGTTAATCTGCCCAAGCGCGCCGACGATCATCAGAACCAGAAAAAGCGACTCTTTAAGAGCTAGCGAAAGCATAAGGGCAATTGCATCGGGATCGCGAACAATCAGCAGATCGGGTGGTTGATCCCAACCCGTCGCCCAGGGCGAAATCAGCCTTGCGATCCAGCCGCTCGGAGCGATCAAAAACGCCAGCCCCACGGCAAAACTGGCATGCGGAAAGGCAAGTGCCGGTGCCAGCAAAGAACGCACAATGCCAAACGCGCGCGTGCCAAAAAGAATCGCAACACTGCAAAAACCGATGATGACAGCGATGAGCGTTGCGCCAAATCCGACCGTCAATGTGAGTCGCAGCGATTTTGTCAGTGCCGGATCGTTGAAAAAGTCGTGCCACGGATCGAATGATAGTTCAAAGCTTCCCAGCGCGGGTTGCAGCCCGAAGGCTGGCAGCAATGTTCCGAACAGACCAAGAAAGATAGGCCCGATAAAAACCGCGAGTGTCAGCGGCAGCGCCCAGCCAAATGGGTTTCGAGCAAAAGCCGCCTTTACTGGCCTCACGTTGCGTAGCGCGCGCGCCAGGCGTCTCCCAACGCCAGCATCCAGCTTGGATGCGGTTCGGCAAGCGCACGCGCAAGCGACTTTTCGTCTGGCAGAGCCGAACCTTTTGGCAGCGCCTCAAAGAGTTGTCTTTGTGCTGGCGTGATTGCCGCAAGGTTCAATACTGTTGCATCGCCCCACACCCTGGGATCAGCCTTGCGAGCCTGTGCTTCTGGCGAAAGCAGAAAATTGGCAACAACCATTGCGCCTGCTTTGGCCGATGAATTGAACGGGATGGCCTGGAAATGGGTGTTCTGAATTGTTCCACCGTCGAGAATATATGCGCGCGTTGTCGGCGGCAACAAGCCCGCATTGACTGCATTCAACGCTTCTGCAGGGTTGAACGCAAATGCGATGTCAATTTCCTGATCTTCAAGCAATTGCCGCAGACTGGGATAGTCGGGCGGGTAACTTTTTCCGCCCCGCCAGGCAACGGGATGAAGCTGGTTGAGAAAGGCCCAAAGCGGGGCGGTTTGGCCATCGAACCCGGCTTTATCGACGGGCTTGTAAAACGGAGTGCGATCCACCGATAGCTCAAGCAAAGCCTGTTTAAGAAATGTCACGCCGGTGAAATCTGGCGGTGCTGGATAGGCAAATCTACCCGGATTGTTTTTCGCCCAGGCCAGCATTGCCGGAATAGTCCGGGGCGGGCTGGCAAGCTTTGCAGCGTCATGAAAAAACGCCAGCTGCGCCATGCCCCAAGGCGACTCATAGCCCTCAGTAGGCAGCGTAAAATCGGTGATCGTTGATGGCTTGCCCTTCACATCAACCAGTTCCCAGTTGGGCAAGCGTTCGGCAAACGGCCCCCACAACAGCCCCAGCTCTTTGGCCGCCGAGAAGTTTTCGCCATTGAGCCAGATGAGATCGTTGCGCCCGCCACTCGTGCGCCCGCCCGACTTGTCTGCAAGCAACGTCTGGATGAACGCGGTGGTATCGCTTGTTTTGACATGGCTGAGATCAATGCCGTACCGCGCCTTCACCGTTTCCGACGCCCATTTGATATAGTCGTTGATTTTGGGATCGCCGGCCCAAGCTTGCCAGTTAACCGTCTGGCCGCGTGCCATTTTTTCAATATCACGCCAGGGGGTGGCTGCGCCTATGCGCTCCTCGGCAGGTTTGGCGCAGGCAGAAAGCATCACAGGCGCAACCAACAGGCCAAGGCCCAGTTCGCGGCGCGTAAGGCCGAACGGCGCATTTGTCATGATTTCACTCTGGCGGCTGGTTGGCGTCGATACGCTGTTATGCGGCCAGCCCAATCCGCCAGTCAATCTCAACCCTGCCCTGGGGACGCACATCGCACAGCCAGTTCACCAGATTATCAACGTAATTGTCGAGATGGCGAATCTGCTGGACGCCATGTTCAACCAGGGGATCAAGCGTTGTGACAAGCAACTTCCCACCATATTCGCTGGTTTCCCAAGTTACGATTTCGCCAGCGCCATTGCGTTGAATAACTTGCGCGCTCACGGGAACTGCAGTGTAGATGCCGTGCGTGTGCCAGCATGCGTGACGTGGAATAAGCCCGCTATAAACCGGATGGCTATAATCGGTTTGCGCAGCGGGCGGGTTGCCTGGATCAGTCACCCACCAATAGTTATTGACGGGGCGATCCTCCCAGGTCGCGTCAAGCCACGTCGAATCGCCTTCGACAAACACTTTCCCGCCACGCGCCAGAACCGAAAAAACGTCGTCTTTCAGGGCCTTCATTGCAGTTTGATGCGATTGGAACGGCACAACAATCGCCTGATAACCGTCCAGATCACCAGCTTTGATGTCGTGGACATAAAGCAAGTCTAAGATTTCACGATATTTAGGCGCGTTTGCCACAGCATAATGTGACCACACTCCGTTGTAGATCATTGCAATGCAGGCCATCAGCCATCCCTTCTATTGAACACGCGCAAGTTTCAAAAAGTTGTCGTAAAGCCGGTTGATGGCAATTCCGCTAGGACTGGTATCATCACCGGCCCACGGGCCAATCGGGCCGCTGGCCGTAAGCGCAATGGTGCCGCCGGTGGTGACCTTATCAACAACAATAATCGGGCGACCCCAGCTATCTTCCAGAATAACATCGGCGCCCGGCGCTGCATTTATGTAACCGCATGCCCACCAGCCACTGATCCCGTGGCGATAAGTCAGGGCGTCAATGTCAACGCCATTCATCACACCAAACCGGTCGCTGACAAGCCGATAGCGGACATCGATGGTGCGGTGGTCATTAGACATCACCCATTCATTGCCAGGCACCCAAGGTGTAACCCACCCGTCGCAGCAGATGAGCGTACCCCCGCGATCAAGAAATGTCCGGATTGGCACACTGACGCGGCCGAGCGCGACATTATCCGAACCATTGGGAACGAGCAGAATATCGACGCTGCTGAGATCAAGCGTAAAATGCGCACCAATTTCAGCGGCGCAAAAATCAACGTCTGGCCCGCCAAGATAGCCATTTTCGCCGCCAATCCCGTTTGACACCACAGTGCCTCGCAGCAGCGGGCTATTGATCGACGTCGTGGTCATATCAACGCTTATGGATTGATATGGGTGCAGGATCAATAATCTCTCCAAGATTTGCTGCCTTGAATCCGCTGTAGCAGTTCGGCGCGGTTTATTCGCTTGGGCGGGATCGAAAATGCTTTCTGACTTCCCGTCAGTTCGTATATGGCCGAGGCTTTGTTTGGATCCAGCGAGTATGTGGTCCATTGCCCGCTACGGGGCCGTGATGTTCTCTATGATTGGATGGCAGATTTCTGGAACCTGCCAGAATGTTGGAAACGGCAACAATGGTGAGCCAAAGCGGGCCGGGCTTCTTTAAACAACAGCCAGGTTTCCGCGCTCACACCTTCAATAGCGCACTCTCTGCACCGACCGCAATTGCCGCCATCCAAAGGAAGCTCGGTCTAAGTCCGCTTTCAGGTAACCAGCCGCGATGCCTCGACGACCGTGATTAGGGCACCTTTCCGACTGTCCGCTTCGAAGTTCCCCATCGACAGGTTATGGCAGGACCGGACATTCAAGACGGCAGACAGCAGCGACCGAAATGGGGTCGACTGCTGCCGGTTGTCCTGAAGGGGGTGAAGTGGGACATTTCAGACATTTCTGGCAGAGCCTCTAAACGTCACTTTGCGCCAGGAGCTGACATTCGTGTGGGTCGTGAAGATGCGTCGTTGAACGGCAGAGATTGGGCCGTACCGGACTGGCGGCTTGCGAGAGAGGGAACCGCAAAGTGGGACATATTCGCTACGGCAAGCTAAATGACTCTCTGTGATCGAAGATAGTTCCTTTTTGCAAGCTAGGCTTTACAATAAAAGCCACAATCATTAAGGGTGCGTTTGGCTGCATACTGCTCATTCATTGATCATCGATCGTCTTGAATATGTGCCAGTAGCCCGGAGACTGGGACGGGTAGATAGGCAAGATGTCTATTAGCGTTAAATTGAAAGCCACTTGGGATGGTCTTCGTGCGACTTTGTCCGAGCTGTACCCAGTACTAAAACAGCCGATCACTGTACTAATTTGTCTGTTGATCGTTTTGGGCATTGGAGGAGTGGCGTTTAAAGTTGTGGACAAGGCGTCGGACAAGATCGCCGCTGGCGTCAGCGATGCGATTTTGCCGGGCACAGCACCTTCCGCGCCGCCAAGCCGTCTCGCCATCATTTCCATGCACCTTCTTAACGATCGTTCGGCTTTGTTGCCTCCCGAAGGCCCTCCAGCAAGCATAGATCGCGTTAGCAAATTTGGGGACGGTAGCGGATTTAAGGGTTGCATTACGAGCAGTCCCGACCAGGCCATACCGTTCCTTGCCCGCGCTGTTCGGGAGCTTTCGGATTTCAAAATCAACACAGCGGTTGCCGCCGTGCTGCGCGTGAAGCGGTCGGGAAACGTCTATGGCGAGCGAGAGGAAACGAGGCACGAGAATGGCGCTCTAGACGCCGAGATCGATCTTGGAAGAGCCATGGCCAGGATGGACCTGCCATTTAGCGATGAGTTTTTTGATAAGCTTGTCGCTGAGGTGTCAACGAGTAGTCCGAGCTACACCCTGGTTACGGGAGCAAGCGAAGCACCTGTTATTGAGTTCGTACTTCAAAATGAAGGCCAGCAATCTGTCCTACTCACCGACATTGGCGTGAAAATTCTCGCGACTAGCGATCCTCCACAGCTTGAAGAGGGTTCTTCCTCGCAGTTAGATGGTGCTCACATCCTTCCTGTCGTCGCCGAGGTAAACATTATTGAGAAGGGGTCGTCGCGTGGAAGCATCTTTAAATTGGACGATCCAATCGTTATTCCCGCGAGAGGGTTTGCAAGGCTTAAAGTGACGTTGCAATTTAATCAGATTGACGGAGTGGGCGTCGGCGGATGGTCAGCCCAGCTGAAGTTTTTAGGCGGCAGCACAGAACTGGGCTTAATCAACGAGATTTGTTACATTGAGCGGCTTACCCTCTTTTAGCGAGAGCGCAGAATAAGCCGTGAACCGCGCCGGGGGTTGCCGGAGGCGCTCTCAATAGGTTATCAACAGTAAGCTTTGGTATCAGTTCCTGAGTTCAACTCAAGCAAGCTTATTGGAACGTCTGGAATTGCCCGAAGCCGTCATTTGCAGGCGGGGCGGCGAACGACTTGAACTGGGTCGATATGCGACAGAAGCAGACGGAGGGTGCCGCCACTCTGCGGGCAATAAGGTTATCTCTCGACTGAGGCGGTCTAGCTGGAAGCCCCCGATGATTTGGCGTTTGACACGTCCTGCCTGATGACCCCATCTGTCCTTTGTCCTAGGACAAAGGACAGATGGGGTCTGTATGAAAAGCCAAGACATCGTGCTTCTGCTGAAGCTGATGAGCTTGGAAGACCAGATCAAGCATGGTCAATTCGATGAGTCGACGATCTCAGATCCGTTTGCACTGCGAAGTCTTGAAGGCGAACTAGGCATCAGCAAAACCGAGATCAGCTCATCGATCCGGTGCAGTATCGCGTGTAGCTTAGCTATAAAATCCAATGATCGCGCCAAGGTGAATCGGCGAAATCTCATCGAATTCGTCCAGCACGGGCTGAAATACGTCTTCCCTGCGAAGCGGGAGTGTCCTGAATTTCGTGTGCGGGGTGGCATAATGGGTAGAAAGGATACTCTTTATGGCACGGCGCAAGGCACCTTCGATTCCTGATGATTTGCTGGACCAACTGCTGGGTGGGATGGATGCTGCCAGTGCATTGAATTCGCCTGACTGGATGAATGCGCTGAAGAAGGCTTTGGCAGAGCGGGCACTGAGCGCGGAGATGGATTACCATCTTAGCGATGAGACAGAAGCCGAGAACAGCCGTAATGGCTATGGGCGCAAAACAGTTTCGACGGGCACCGGCAAGATTGAGCTTGAGATTCCGCGTGACCGGGCAGGCAGTTTCGATCCGCAATTGATCGCGAAGTATCATCGCCGTTTTCCAGGCTTCGATGACAAGATTATCTCATTGTATGCGCGGGGCATGAGTACGCGGGAGATCACCGAGCATCTGCGGGAAATCTACGGCATGGATGCCTCGGCAGACCTTATCAGCACGATCACAGACGCCGTTCTGGACGAGGTTGCCGCCTGGCAGCAACGACCGCTGGATTCGGTGTATCCGTTGGTTTTCTTTGACGCGATCCGGGTCAAGGTCCGCGACGAGGGACTGGTCCGCAACAAGGCAATCCATATTGCGCTCGGCGTCATGGCCAATGGGACCAAGGTTGTTCTGGGCATGTGGATCGAACAGAATGAAGGCGCCAAGTTCTGGCTGCGGGTCATGAATGAGCTCAAGAACCGCGGCGTCGAAGACATCCTGCTGGCCGTCGTTGACGGGCTCAAAGGCTTTCCAGAGGCCATCACTGCGGTATTTCCCGAGACGATCGTGCAGACGTGCATTGTCCATCTGCTCAGAAATTCCATGGATTTCGTATCATACAAGGACCGCAAATCCATTGCGACAGCGCTTAAGGAGATTTACCGGGCTGTCGACGCCAAAGCGGCCGAAGAGGCACTCACCGCCTTCGAAGCCAGCACTTGGGGGCAGAAATATACCGCCATCGGGCAGAGCTGGCGGCGGGCTTGGGAACAAGTCATCCCATTCTTTGCATTTCCCGGCGACGTCCGCAGGATCATTTACACCACCAACGCCATTGAAGCCTTGAATTCCAAGCTGCGCCGGGCAGTTCGCGCCAGAGGCCATTTCCCCAGTGATGAGGCTGCCAGCAAACTGCTCTATCTGATCCTGCACCGCTCGGAGAAAGAATGGGTGATGCCGCCACGAGAATGGACTATGGCAAAGGCTCAATTCGCCGTGCTCTTCGGTGATCGTTTCGTTCGGGCTTTGGCGGCCTGATGTTTAACCGCCACCCCGCACACGAAATTCAGGACACTCCCTGCGAAGCCAGGCGCACCGCAGCGCGGCATCGCCACGGGCTTTGCCGCACCTATGCTGGAAGGTAAACTCGTAAGCTCCGGTGCCGACATCTATATCTGGCCCCATCACGAAGGAAGTCGGAGAGGTCTTTCAATCGCACCATTGTTCAGATCTGTCCCCGACGCAGCTCTCAAAGACGCCCGACTATACGAATTTCTGGCGCTGATCGATGCGATCAGAACCGGCAATCAGCGCGAAGCTGGTCTTGCCCAACGCAGCTTTGAGGAACGGATGGCATAGACGGCTCCGCTGGTCCTCCTCATTGGGGGTCACCATTAGTGATGCTCGCGAGGTTCCGCAGCACGTCAACCTGCTTATCCCGGTCTGCCAACAGCCGCTCGCGCTTGCCTCTCACGCGGTCACCGAAGCTGAGCCTCGCCTGCCTGAACAGATCGAACAAAGCGGCGCATGTAATCGGATCCTGACGCCATTCCGACATGGCGAGTTGGAGCAGGCTTTCGAAAAGAAAGGCGCGCTCGTCGTCGGTCGCGGTGGCCAGTGCTGCGCGGATCATCCATGCGGGGGCGGAACGCAACTCAATGGTGGCCGCCTGCCAAAGCAAGAACATGATCGGGGGGATCGTAAACAGAAAGCCGATGTAGCCCGAGCGAACGGGATCTTCGGCGAATAGCCACGTTGCCAGTATGACCGAGCATGTCAGGGAACCGGCAGCCAGAGCAGTGGCGGCAAGAATTCCGGTCCAGCGCCAACGGCGGATAGCTGAGAATACGATCCGCTCGATCAGGGTTGTGTTCGGAAGCGCGATATAGCGCAGGCCGGACGCGGTGCGTTGGTTGTTTGTCATGATGGGCCTTTCAAAACGACGGCTTGGGACAAGTGCCTCGGCCACCAATTAAGCACTGAAGCATCTACCAAGGATCGAACCCGCTGCCGGTCGAGCGGGGCGTATGATCATCATGGCTGTGATGGACATGTTGGTCGTCCCAGCGATCCAGATTCTGGCCGAAGGGATTACCGCCGACATCGACACCTCCGATTCCTGGCCCTGCCATTGGGATAGCGGTGGCAGGGTTGATGGAGATGCCCTCGTCAGAGGAGGGCCGCGGCGGGTCGCTTGATCCTGCGAATAGATCGGTCAGCCATTGGAACAATCGCATCGGTTCCTCCTGTTATTGAAGGGGCGGCGGCTTGATTGCGCTGGCGCTGCCCTCATGTTCACACGTTCACATGCGCACAGTCACACAAGCCCACATCGCCGCATCCCCCCTTCTCCCCTTCTCCCCTTCTCCCCTTCCGGCGAAGGGATCCTCTATCGCCCGATCGGGCTCTCGCCGTACTTGCGTAGGACGTCATCGAAGGCTTCGGCCATCAGATCCTGAAGGCTGAGACTATTGCGCCGGGCGCAGGTGTGCAGGGCGAGCGATAGCTCGGGCGAGAAGTAACCGGAGATCGCCTTGCGACCGACGCGGCTTAGCGGGGTCGGGATCTGCGCGACCGGCGATGCCGGTGCGGTCTGGGCAGTCGGCTCATCCTTGGGCTTGCGATCGGCAAGGTTGGCAAAGCGGTTCATGCGGTCTTCCTCTGCTGTGCCGGAGTTTGTGGGCGCGTGGACATGTGGAGCTGCTCACATGTCCACATGTGAAGCTGTTCGATCTCGCTGGCCGCTTTCCCGCCAGGATCGAGCTCGAACACGGTCTGCCCGCCCGCGACCGCATGTCGATAGGCGGCGCGGTCCGGCAGAACGATCGGGCATGTCCGGCCACCAAACCCAGTCACAAGCTCCCGGGCATCGGCATAGATGTGCGGCGCAGTTGGCGGCCCGGCGGTAAACACCACAAAAGCGGTGCGGGACAGCAGCTCGACCAGACGCAGCGTCGTGCGCATGGCCGCGAGGTCGAAGGCGCTGGGTCGGCAGGGGATCAGCACGAGATCAGCACATTCCGCTGCCTTGCTGGCGGCAAGATCGGCATGTGGCGGGGTGTCGATCACGATGAGCTCGGCACCCTGCTGTGCTGCCGCCGCGATTTTCGCTGTGATGCGCGGCGGGGCGCTGTCGATCACCTCGGGAGGTGCACCCTGCCGCCACTCGGCCCATTGCGAGGCGCTGGCCTGCGGGTCGGTATCGATCAACAGGCTGACCCGCCCTGCACGGGTAGCAGCGGCGGCGAGATGAATGGCGAGGGTGGTTTTTCCAGCGCCACCCTTCTGACTGATGATGGCGACGGTTCGGGTGTGGAGATGTGCAGGCGTGTTCATGTGGATGCGTCCTCATGTTCACATGTGGACATGTGAGGCTGTGGGATTGTGGTCATGTGTGGGTGTCGACATGGTCAGCGCCCTCGCTCAAGGTCGCGCCCTCGCTCGAGTTGGCGCTCCTTGTCCATTTCCCGGTCGCCAGAGCCCCGTCCGGGTTCGCTGCGGTAGAGGGACTTTTCGAGCGTGATGTCGCGCTCCTTGTTGGTGAGCACTGCCAGCGCGAACTCTGGGCCAAGCTTTTCAGCGAGTTTTTTCAGGTCCTCGGACATGGCCGCGACCTCTTGCTGATTTGGACGGTCCCCGGTCGTGACCTCGCGGGCGGTCTCGAGCGCGCTGGTCTTTGCGCCGGAGCGCGTATCGACCTGGCGTTCCACCCGGTCAGGGTTGTCGGTCACGAGCGTCGCGTTCTCCGCGATCCGGGTGACCGCGACCAGGAACGAGGCCGAGGTGTTGAGCATCCGCTCGCGCTCAGACATCATGATGATGCCGTTCTTGGCGGTCATGCCCTGCGCAACATGGACGTTGCTAGCGTAGGCGAGGTCGAGCCGCTCCAGCATCGGATCACCGCGCGACAGATCGTGCAGCTTTCCGTCACCCGCGGTCACGGTGATGGTGTCGCCATCGATCCGCGCGACATGGGCGATGTCGCCATTGAGCAGCCCCCGCTCGCCATCCTTGGCGGTCCAGCGGATGCGGTCGCCTTGGTGGAGGGCGATGTTCTTGCGCTCGAAGATGGTGACCGCGTCGTGTTTGAGGTTGCGGGGCAGGCGGTCTGGATCGAAGCGCCGCACTTCGCCATTGGGCATTGCAAGCTCGACCTTACCGTCCCTGACGCCAATGACCGTTCCCCGCTCGCCACGGGCAAAGCCCTGTCTGGTCAGGTTAGTCTCGAAGGCGACGACACGCCCCTCCTGATAGCCCTTCAACTGCCGCGCACCCTCGCGGGTGACTGTGACACGGTCGAGCACCTCGAGCTTGATCCCCCGCGCGCTGATCTGGCCTCGATCGATCAGCGAGGCCTGCGCAGCGGCGTTCCCCGCACTGCGCATCGCACGTCCAGCGGCGAGAAGGATGGTGTTGTCCCGCTGCTCTTTGGGCAGGTCGGCCCACATGTCGGCGGCGATGCCTGCGATCTTGCCCGGCGCAACTTCGATGGTCGCAGGTTTGAGGACGGCAAAGGCCTGGGCGACATCGCCCTGTTCGAGCGCGCGGTTGATGGCCTGCATCTGCGGGGTCTGCGCGCGCAGGTTCTCGGTGATCTGGCTTTGCCTGACATACTGCTGCTGAAGCTGTGCAAACGGTTTGCCCGCCTCGATGGCCGGAAGCTGCTTGATGTCCCCGGCCAGCACCAGCTTGCCCACGTCCATCTGGTTGGCGAGGGTGATCAGCCGCGCGAGCCTGTCCGTGCCGATCTGACTGGCCTCATCCACCATCACCAGCGCACCGGACAACTCTGCCCTAGCCGCTGCCACCTTATCCGCGCTGGCACTGCCGTCGATGACACGCCCATACCGTGCCAAAAACGCATCGACGGTCGATGCCGGACTGGCCGTCTTCTCCCCAAACTCCCGCGCGATCCGGCCGACGTGGGACAATGCCACCACCTGCCGCCCTTCCTCCCGCGCAATGGCTGCGACCGGAGCCAGCGCCGCCGACTTTCCCACACCCGCGCCGCCCTGAACCAGGTGCACGCGGTCTTTGGAGGTGAGGATCGCGACGCCCGCCTGCTCCTGCCCGGGATTGAGGCGGCGAAGGCCGATGGCCCGCGCCTGTTCCTGCAATCGCGCAACGATGCCGTCCTTGTCCGCTATGGGCTGAACGCTGTCCTTGCCCGCCTGCGCCAAGGAGATGACCTTGTTCTCCATGGCCAGCGCCTGCTCGGTGGTCAGCATCTGGTCGCGATCCGCAGGACCGCTGCCGACCAGCAGTCCTCGCTCCTGTAGCAGATCGATCCGGTCTTCGATCATGTCGACCGTGATCGGGCCCCGTCGTTCGAGCGCGGTGCGGATTAGATCATTGCGGGAAAAGGCCGCTTCGCGTTCGCCAAGCTCCTGCGCTGCCGAGGCCACCGCCTGCGCTGCGGCAAAGGCCTTGGGTTCAAGACGTCCAAGGCGCTCTGGCACCAGCGGATCGGAATCGCGCGGGGTCAGGCCCATGGCACTGGCAATCGCCATGCCCCGCTCGCCGATCCCGCGAATGCCGTTGACGACGCGCGACCAGACGGTTTGCTCACCCGCAGCACGGGCCATGGTGCTTTCGATGAGGCGCGACGGGTCGAAGCCTATAGCGCGGGCGGTTTCCTTCCACGCGGCGACCTGCCGCGCCGCATCGGGCTCAAGTTCTTTCCCGCGCCGTGTCGATAGCGCCGCCAATTCGCGTTCGCGGGCGCTGCCTCTGTCCTCCTTGGCCAGCTCGGCCAGGATTTCAGCGCGGCGCGTCGAGAAGGCTTCGACCGCCTCGCGCGTCACGCCTTTGATCTCGAAAGCGCCGTCGATCGAGTTACGGGCAGGAACTGTTTCGTAGCCTAGGGCTTCGACGCGGCTGCGCAGCTCGGCATTGTGGACTGCCGACAGCACATGCTGCGCGCGGTACAGTTCGTCGTTGCGCACCGCGTGCCATTTGCCATCTGAGGCCTTGGTTGCGTTGGCGACAACGGCATGGATGTGGAGCTGCGGTTCGCCGTTCCTGTTCACATCATGAAGGAAGGTAGCGGCGATGAGGTTGCCGGTGCGCTCCGGCACCTGCCGTCCTTGCGACGCATCCCAGACCCGGGCTTCGATAACGTTCTTCTCCGCCCAACGCAGCGTTGCGGTCACGGAGTCCTTGAGTGCCTCGACCAGACGCTTGTCGCCGCCGAGCATCGCGACCAACGACACGGACTTCGATGCCGAGAAGGTAAGGTCGATGCCGGGGCGGTGCAGACCGTCCTTCCCGGCAATCACCGATCCATCGGGCAGCCTGCCCTCGAGCACGGCGGCAAAGGTCTGTTCCTCGACCTTGCTTGACAGACCGAACGCCTCGGCGCCCTTACCGAACCACGCGCTGGCATCCTGTGTCTGGTCGGCGGTGTAGTAGTTGTCGGCCGAGTAATACTCCGCTGCGGATGAAGCCGAGCCTATGCTGCCGAGCGTAATCATCGCCGATCCTCATGAGCAATGACGCGCAGGCCGAGATCGCGCTCCTGCTCAGGCACCCTGCAATCGGTAACACCGTACTTGCGCGCAATCAGCCTACACATTTTCGCGGGGTGATCGATCAGCTTGCCGGACTGCCACACCGACCAACCATCGAATTGGGTAGGCAGGACTGTTGCGAAGAGCGCGCCGATAAAGAGCGCCAAGCCTCCGCATGCCGACAGAAATTTGAGCGACAGAAAACGGTTGTCGCCGAGGTAGATGGATCTCATCTGCCGCGGTTCGCTCGCCAGTTTTATCGACCGATCAAGCTGCGCGGAAATCTTCGCCAGGTGCGGCCCGAGCAGCCCCAGCAGCTTGGGCTCCAGCGCCTCGAAGGCAGACAGCAGCTCACCAGTCTGCGTCATGAACGGCGAGAGGCCGGCTTCATCCAGCTCGCGAAGCTCGGTGATGAGCTTCTGCAGGGCGAGCCGGTTGGCCTCCTCGCCGCCGTTCCATTTCTCGGTCAGCTTGCCCAGCATCCGGGCATTGTCCGCCTGCGCCCGGTCCAGCTCCATCACCATCTCCCGCAACT
>Ga0233424_10001417_pt1 | contig 21117 bp, 19 predicted proteins | sample Watercolumn_Towu_FD_181011 | JGI IMG/M metagenome (GOLD analysis project Ga0233424, IMG submission 181011) | Freshwater microbial communities from Lake Towuti, South Sulawesi, Indonesia - Watercolumn_Towuti2014_125_MG | ecosystem: Environmental > Aquatic > Freshwater > Lake | place: Indonesia... | reverse complement strand
TGGATCGACCATTACAACCAGCAGGCGCCGCACAGCGCCTTGGGGATGCAGTCACCGGCGGAGTTCTACGCGGGCTGGAGAGTCAAAAACACAAACCGACCTGTCCAAAATTAAGTGGGGCAGTACAATTCAAGAACTTCAACGTCAAGCGTCAGAGGTGACTTCTGAAGATATAGAACCGTCTCGATCAAAAGATCCACATTGAAAGCAACGTTTTGCCGGAGATTGACGGCGGTCGCCGGATCGCTGTCCATGGCCACCGGGGCCTATGCAGCCATCAGCTCGGAGCGGGAAGTGGAAGCGACGGAAGCAGCCAAGCAGGAGTTCCTGGGAGACAAGAGCGGAGGCGGAGGCGCGCCGGATCGGCCCCTCGGCTCGGCCCTGGTGGTGGAAGCCAGTTACTTTGTCGGGGCCATGGTCCACGTCCTGCCGGTCCTGTTCGGCGCGAAGAGCGCGGTCGTCTCAATGGTCGCGGCCGGCAGCGTGGCCATTCTGGTGTCCACCCTGCTTGCCTTCCTGTCCGGCATGGACATCAAGCGACGCATCCTGCTGAACCTGGCGATTATCGCTCTGGCCGTCAGCGTCACCTACCTGATCGGAATGGTGGCCAAACAACTCTGGGGAATTTCCGTCTAGCTGCCAGCCGAAACCATCGGCAGTTCCCGCGAGCCTTCCGCCTCCCGCTGAATGCGGAGCCGTTCGGCCCTCGATTCCTGCAGCACCCTGTCCAGCACCTCGTCGGTGAGCTGCGTGAAGCTGGCGGCCATGTCCTTCATGGCGCCATGTTCGACGGCGCGCGACAAGACCTCGGCCTTGGTCGCGCCCTGCTTCTGCCCGAGGAAGGGCTTGACGATGAGATAGACCACGTCGCGCACCGGCATAAAGCGGAGGAACCGGCGGAGCAGCCGGAAGGTTTGCACCGGATAGTGCAGCACTTTGTAGAGGAACAGCTTGCGCAACCCGGCCTGGCGCTCGTCGTTGATCACCGGACCGGGCAGGCAGGTGGGATCGATCTCCGAACACTTGAAATACTTGTACCAGTCCGTCTGTTCGCTGACCAGCCCCCGCTTCACATATTCCTGCCAGAGCGGCGTGCCGCGGTAGACGCAGAGCCGGTTAAATCCGAAGGTGTCCAAGGGGAGCTTCGCCGCCAGGTCGAAGGTGGCCTGCATGTCTTCGACGGTCTCGTCCGGGTTGCCGACCGTGAAGAACCCGTGCACGATCTCGATGCCCGCCTGTTTGGCGTTGACCACCGCGGTCTCCACCTCTTTGAGCGTCTGTTCTTTTTTCAGCCGGTCCAGAATCTTCTGGCTCCCGCTTTCGACGCCGAACATGAGCGTGCGGCAATGGGCCTTGGCCATGGCCGGGAACAGGTGCTGGGCCACCGAATCCACCCGGCCCTCGCAGCCCCACTGGATGGTGATGCCGTTGTCCACGACGCCTTTGCAGATCGCCTCGATGCGCTTGGGCTGCAACAGGAAATGGTCGTCCACGAAATAGACCGACCCGTAGCCCGATTCCTGGAGATGCTTGAATTCTTCCGTGACGTGCTGCGGGCTCCGGGAGCGCCACTTGCCCTCGTTGAAGATCGGAATGTCGCAGAACACGCAAGGCCAGGGGCAGCCCCGCGACGTCTGCATGGTCGTGAACCGCTCCATCGACAGCACCGCCGGGACATCCAATGGCATGGATTCGACGAAGTCCAGTTCCAGACTCTCCCGGTCCGGAAAGGGCCATTGGTCGAGGTTTCGCTCCATGGTCCGGTTGGCGTTGCTGACGACCCGGCCGTCCCTGGCCCAGGTGAGTCCGCCGACGTCCTGGGGATCGTCCAGGCGTTCGAGGAGGTCGAGGATGAGCTGCTCGCCGTCGCCGCGGCACACGAAGTCCACTTCGGGACATTGCAGTTTGACGAGCGAGGCGTTGAGGCTGGCGAACACGCCGCCGAAGGCCAGCTTCACCTTTTGGTTGGCCGTCCGAATCTGGCGCGCGAGGATCTTGGCATAGGGATAGCTGGTCGTGCTGAGAAAACTCAGGCCGATGAGGGCCGGCTGTCGTGCCTTGATGGCCTCGAGGATCATGTCGTTCGGCGTGTCCGGATTGGCCTGGTCGAACATCTCGCATTCGTGGCCGGCTCGCTTGAGCACCGAGGACAGCGACATGATGCCGATGGGGGGAAACCCCATGACCCGGATACGTCCGTTCTTGGCGCGGGTTTTAGCCGGCAAGGCGTAGAACTGGGGATCGCGGACGTGGATCAGGAAGACGAGCATAGGGATATCCTTTCCGGGCATGAGACCCGGCGGTGAGAATCACGCTGTCCCCTCCTGACAGAAACAGGTATGCGGGCGACGGGGCCATGAAGGAGGCTTTTTACAGACGGTCGGTTTAAAAGATGTCGACGGCCCCAGGAAGAAAAGACCACAAGGTCCTATCTGCGCCGACCCGGGAAGCCAGATAGTGGAGGAAACTTTCTTATGGGTGTTGGAAGTGTAGCACGGTCATGAGGGGGATGGAAGAAAAATACCTGCGCCGCCATCGTACAGACACTCAGGCCACAAGGGCCCCTCTGGCGACTGACGGCAACGATAGGGATTCATGAGCGATCGAGGGACTGTCCGTGGATCGCCGGCATGTCCCGTGAGACGCGGACAAATCCGCACCGAACGGCGATCCGGCCAGGACCTGGGGCAGGTTCGCGCAGACAATAAGGCCGGCGGATTACAGGCCGAGGGCGGCCTGAACCGTCGCGCCGATTTCGGCGGGATTCTTACAGACGCGCACCCCGGCCGCCTCGAGCGTCTTCATTTTTTCCGAGGCGGTGCCCTTGCCTCCGCTGATGATCGCCCCGGCATGGCCCATGCGGCGCCCCGGAGGCGCCGTGATGCCGGCGATGAAGCTGACCACCGGCTTGCGCACGTGCTGCTTGATGAAGTCGGCGGCCTTTTCCTCCGCGTCGCCGCCGATTTCGCCGATCATCACGATGGCCTCGGTCTCCGGATCCTTCTCGAAGAGGGCCAGCACGTCCACAAAGTTCGTCCCGTTCACCGGATCGCCGCCGATCCCGACGCAGGTGGTCTCGCCCAATCCCAGGTTCGTGAGCTGGTTGACCGCTTCGTAGGTCAGGGTGCCGCTGCGGGAAACCACGCCGACGCGGCCCTTCTTATGGATAAATCCGGGCATGATGCCGATCTTGCACTCGTCCGCGGTGATGACGCCCGGGCAGTTGGGCCCGATCAGCCTGGTGTCCCGGCCGCGCAGCGCCCGCTTGGCCCGCACCATGTCGTTCACCGGAATCCCCTCGGTGATGCAGATGATGAGCTTGATGCCCGCATCGGCGGCTTCGAGAATCGCATCGGCGGCGAAGGGCGGGGGCACGAAGATCAAGGACGTGTCGCACGCCGTCTTCTTCACCGCATCCCGGACCGTGTTGAACACCGGAATGCCTTCGACTTCCTGCCCGGCCTTGCCCGGCGTGACGCCCGCCACCACCTTGGTCCCGTAGGCTTTGCACTGGGTCGCGTGGAAGGACCCTTCCTTGCCGGTGATCCCCTGCACCACCACCCGCGTATTCTTGTTGACGAGAATGCTCATGTCAGTGCCCAGCCTCCCCGGCAGCCGCCCGTTTCTTGCGCGCCTTGCCCGTCATCGCCACGATCTTCTGCGCCGCTTCCCAGAGGTCGTTGGCGACGTCCAGCTTCATCCCCGACTCCTTGAGCAGCGTGCGGCCCTCCTCCGCGTTGGTCCCCTGCAGGCGGACGACCAGCGGCACGTTGATCTGCACTTCCTTCGCCGCTTCGATGACGCCGTGGGCGATCCGCTCGCAGCGCACGATCCCGCCGAAGATGTTGATGAAGATGCCCTTGACGTTCTTGTCCTTGAGCAGGATCCGGAAACCCGCCGCGACGGTCTCCTTGGTCGCGCCCCCGCCCACGTCCAGGAAGTTGGCCGGCTCGCTCCCAGCCAGCTTGATCACGTCCATCGTGGCCATGGCCAGGCCGGCTCCGTTCACCATGCAGCCGATGTTCCCGTCCAGCTTCACGTAGTTCAGGTTGTTGGCCGTCGCCTCGATCTCCAGCGGCTCCTCTTCATGCAGATCGCGCATCGCCTGCACGTCCGCATGCTTGAACAGGCCGTTGTCGTCGAAGGAAACCTTGCCGTCCAGCGCGATGAGTTTCTTGTCCGTCGTGATCACGAGCGGGTTGATCTCGACCATCGCGGCGTTCTTGTCCATGAACAGCCGGTAGAGGTTGCCGAGCATCTGCACGAAGGGGTTCAGGACCGCCGGCTCCATGCTGTTGAGCCCGATGCCGAACGCGACGTTCCGCCCGTTGTACCCCTGGAACCCGACCGCCGGATCGATCAGTTCCTTGATGATCTTCTCCGGCGTATGCGCGGCCACTTCCTCGATTTCCATCCCGCCCTCGGTGCTGGCGATGAAGACCGGCCAGCCGGAATCGCGATCCACGAGGAGGCTCAGATACAGTTCCTTGGCGATCCCCGCCCCTTCTTCGATCAGGAGCCGGCGCACCTTGCGGCCCTTGGGGCCGGTCTGGTGGGTCACCAGCTTTTTGCCGATCAGTTCCTGCGCCAGTCCCGGCACCTCCGCCTGATTCTTGGTGATCTTGACGCCGCCGGCCTTGCCGCGCCCGCCCGCGTGGATCTGGGCCTTGACGACGTAGACCGGACTGTTCAGCTGCGCCGCCCACTTGGCCGCCGCCTTGGGGTTCTTGATCTCTTTTCCACGCGGCACGGGGACGCCGAACTGGGAGAACAACGCCTTGGCCTGAAATTCATGGATATTCATGGCACTCCTTACAAGAGCTTATGGCCTATGGCCGGATTCATTCCGCTTCCTGCCATAAACCATCAGCTATATGCTCTTATTCCTTCTTCGCGTAGGCCGGGAACAGCATCGGCGAGACGACGGCTGCGGCGCCGTGTTTGCGCGCTTCGGCCCGGAACCGCTTCAAGTGCTCCAGCGTCAGCTTGCCCTGGGGTTCGGTCTTGGCTCGGGCGGCGGCGGTGAGGCCGGACCGTTTCCCATAGACCATCAGGTCCAGCAGGGAATTGCCCATCAACCGATTGCGTCCGTGCAGACCGCCGGAGGCTTCGCCGGCGACGAAAAGGCTGTTGACCCCGGACTCCCCCTGGGTGTCGATCTGCACGCCGCCGTTCTGGTAGTGCAGGGTGGGATAAATCAGCACCGGGTCCTTCGAGATATCGACCCCGAACCGGTCGTATTGCATCACCATCGCCGGGAAATGCTTCTCGATCGTGCCCGGTCCCTGCTCGGCGTCGAGGAGCGGCGTATCCAGCCAGACCCCCACGCGCCCGGCCATGGTCCGGATGCCCTGGCCCTCTTCGCATTCCCGGATGATGGACGAGGACACCACGTCGCGGGTGTCCAGTTCGTTGACGAACCGCTCGCCTTTCGCGTTGACGAGGTGCCCGCCTTCGGAGCGGATGCCTTCCGTCACCAGCGCGCCGGCCAGCTGTTCCGGATAGACGGCGCCGGAGGGGTGATACTGGAACGTGTCGATGTGCATGAGCTTGGCGCCCATCCGATAGGCCATCGCGAGGCCGTCGCCGGTCGCCCCATAGTGGTTGCTGGTGGGGAACCCCTGGATGTGCAGCCGGCCGATCCCACCCGTGGCCAGAATCACGGTCTTCGCCGCCACGACGATGAAACGCTTGTTGTCGAGGTCCTGCAGCACGGCGCCGGTGCACCGGCCCTGCCCGTCGCTGAGGAGCTCGACCGCGGCGGAAAACTCCAGCATCCGGATCTTCCGGTTGAGGACCTCGTCCTTCAACACCCGCATGATCTCCAGGCCGGTGTAATCCGAGCAGGTCAGGAGCCGCGGCTTGGAGGAGCCGCCGCCCTTCTTCACTTGCAGGTTGCCGTCTGCGTCCCGGTCGAACAACACGCCGAGATCGAGCAGCCACTGGGCGACGGACGGCCCCTCCTCCACCATGACCTTGAGCAGGGCATGGTCGTTTTTCATGTGCCCGCCCTTGAGGGTGTCCAGGAAATGCGTCACCGGCGAATCCTCGGCGGCGACCGAAATCTGGATGCCCCCCTGGGCCATGACCGTATTGGAATCGCCCAGACGGAGCTTGGTGGCGAAGAGCACCGAGGCGCCCTGCGCATGGGCGTGCAAGGCGGCGGCGCAGCCGGCCCCGCCCCCGCCCACCACGAGCACGTCGCAGGTGTGGGTGGGCGTCAGGTCCAGGTCGGCCGGAACAGGGCTGTCCCCTTCGAGCAGCGCGGCCAATTCGCGGACGGTCTTTTCGCCCTCGTTCGGACCGAACTTGATGGGGCGGTAGGCGTTCTCGCGAAAATCCGGGTGGTATTTCTTGATCAGCTCATCCCGCTCAGCCGTGGAGAGCTTGGGCATGGTCTGCTTCCGCCGGGCATCGCGGGTCTGGTGGACGATTTGTTGGAGAACGTGAATGTCCATTCAATCAGTCTCAAAGTCAGAAAGTCGGAAAGTCTTCAAGTCGCGGAAGGAAGATCGAATGGATCGTATCTTGACTTGATGACTTTACAGACTTTACGACTTTTTGACTCTCCTATTTCAATTCCGCGCACGCTTTGGTGAGTTCCTGTTCGTTCATCTTGAGGACGCGAGCCCACTCGTCCTTGAACCGGCCGTCCTCGATTTCCTTGATCCGCTGGGTCAGGCGCGCGGGCTTTTCGGTGAAATGGACGCCCTGGGCGCGGCTGGCATAGACCGCCACCAGGCTGGGGGCGATGTCGGCGATGCAGACCGGCGCGCACATGCCGCACATCACGCAGTCCATGAACATCACCGACACGGCCTTGAAATCCCCGAACACCGCCCGCCAGACCCCTTCCCGCACGTCGATCTTCTGCGGACAGGCCTCCGTGCAGGCGTTGCAATTCCGGCAGAGCGGGGCTTCCGGATAAAGGTTGAACAGGTCCTGCTTGGGGTCCGCGAGCACGGCCAGGTCGTAGGTGGCCTTCCGCGCGGGGAACGGGGGCATCATCGAGAAGGACATCCCGTCGTGGACCGCTGTCTGGCAGGCCAGACAGGTCTTCACCTTGGGATCGTCCTTGGTCCGGTAATAGGTCGCGCAGGCCCCGCAGAACCCGCCCAGACAGCCGACCCCCCGGATGACTTCCTGTCCCGTGTACCAGAGGGCCTTGAGCATGGTGATCCCCTCCGGCACTTCATGCTTCTTGCCGGCGATCTCCACCGTCACCATCTTCGGGTGGATCACCTCTTCCTGATCAACGACGTTCTGTGTGTCTGGTGTTTCAGCAGCCATCATCATGCCTTGTGATCGGTGATGAGTGATGAGCGGCAAGAAACAGATGCCCGTTCATCACCCTTCACACATCACTCTTCACTGTCTCCCTACGCAATCGCGTCCACGATCGCATTCAAGGTCTGGCTCGGACGCATCGCTTTCGAGGCCTTGGCGTCATCGGGATGATAGTACCCGCCGACATCGACCGGCTTGCCCTGGGCGCCGAGTAATTCGGCCGAGATCTTGGCTTCATTGTCCGCCATCTCCTTGGCAATCTTGGCAAAGCGCGCCGCCAGGTTCTTGTCCTGCGTCTGTTGGGCCAAGGCTTGCGCCCAATACAGGGCCAGATAGAAATGGCTACCGCGATTGTCGATCTCGCCGACCTTGCGGGCCGGCGACTTGTTGCTCTCCAGGAACTTCGCATTGGCCTGATCGAGCGTCTCCGCCAAAATCTTTGCCGCTTGGTTGTTTGCGACCTTGGCAAGATGCTCCAATGACGCGGCGAGCGCCAGGAATTCGCCCAGCGAATCCCACCGCAGATACCCTTCCTCCTGGAACTGCTGCACGTGCTTGGGCGCGGAACCGCCGGCTCCGGTCTCGAACAGGCCGCCGCCGTTCAGCAGCGGAACGATGGAGAGCATCTTGGCGCTGGTCCCGATTTCGAGAATCGGGAACAGGTCCGTCAGATAGTCGCGCAACACGTTGCCCGTCACGGAGATCGTGTCCTTGCCTTCCTTGATCCGCTCCAACGAAAGACGCGTCGCATCGGCCGGCGTCATGATCCGGATATCGAGGCCCTGCGTGTCGTAATCTTTCAAGTAGCGTTCGACCTTCGTGACCAATTGCGCATCGTGCGCTCTGGACTTGTCCAGCCAGAAAATCGCCGGAGCGCCGGTGGCCTTCGCACGATTCACCGCCAGCTTGCCCCAGTCCCGAATCGGCGCATCCTTGACCTGGCACATGCGCCAGATATCGCCTTCCTCGACTGTGTGCTCCAGCAAGGTCTTTCCGGACGCATCCACCACGCGGATCGTGCCGTTGCCCGGAGCCTTGAAGGTCTTGTCGTGCGATCCGTATTCCTCCGCCGCCTGCGCCATGAGGCCGACGTTGGGCACGCTGCCCATCGTCTTCGGATCGAGGGCGCCGTGCTTTTTGCAGAACTCGATGACCTCGCGATAGACCGGAGCGTAGCTGCCATCCGGGATCACGCACTTGGTGTCCGCCAGCTTGCCGTCCGGGCCCCACATCTTGCCGGAATCGCGGATGACCGGCGGCATGGAGGCGTCGATGATGATGTCGCTGGGCACATGCAGGTTGGTGATGCCCTTGTCGGAATTCACCATCGCCATCGGAGGCCGCTTTTTGTACACATCTTGGATATCGGCTTCGATGGCCTTGCGCTGGTCGTCCGGCAGGGACTTGATCTTGGCGTAGAGGTCGCCCAGGCCGTTGTCGGGATCGACGCCCAGCTTTTTGAGCGTCTCGCCGTGCTTCTCGAACACGTCCTTGTAATAGACCGTGACGGCATGACCGAAGATCTTGGGATCCGAGACCTTCATCATGGTGGCTTTCATGTGCAGCGAGAACAAGACGCCCTGCTTCTTGGCGTCTTCGATCTGCTCCTCGAGGAACTGGCGCAGGGCCCGCTGGCTCATGAAGGTGGCATCGATGACTTCCCCGGCCTGCAGCGCCACTTTCGGCTTGAGCACGGTGGTCTTGCCGTCCTGGCCGACGAACTCGATCCGCGCATCGGTCGCCGCGGCCATCGTCATCGACTTTTCGTTGGACCGGAAATCCCCGCCCTTCATGTGGGCGACATGCGTCTTGGAATCCGGACTCCAGGCTCCCATCTTGTGCGGATGCTTCCTGGTATGGGCCTTCACGGAGAGCGGCGCGCGGCGATCCGAGTTGCCTTCGCGCAAGACCGGATTGACGGCGCTGCCTTTGACTTTGTCGTAGCGGGCCTTGATGTCCTTCTCTTTGTCGTCTTTCGGATTTTCCGGGTACTCGGGCAGCTTGTAGCCCTGGCTCTGCAATTCCTTGATGGCTTCTTTCATCTGGGGAAGCGAGGCGCTGATGTTGGGCAGCTTGATGATATTGGCTTCCGGCGTCTTGGCCAGCTCGCCCAATTCGGACAGGGCGTCCGGCTGCTTCTGCGCGGGCGTCAGGTATTCGGGGAACACGGCGAGAATGCGCCCCGCCAACGAAATATCCCGCAATTCAACCGACACACCGACCGCCTTGCTGAAGGCGTTGATGATCGGCAGAAACGAATAGGTCGCCAGCATGGGGGCTTCATCGGTTTTTGTATAAATGATCTTGGATGCTTTTGTCGTCATGGTCGCTCCTCTTTCCCCTAATCTTGTTAGTTCAGCGCGTTCAACGCCGAACCAGCCTTGAACCACGCAAGCTGCTGCTCCGTCATGCTGTGGTTCGCCCGGATGGTGAGCGCGTTGCCATCCGCTTTATGGATTGTCACCTGCACCGGCTTGCCAGGAGCCAGATTCGCCAGCCCCGTCACGCTGATACGGTCCTGCTGCTCGATCTTCTCGTAGTCCTTCGGGTCAGAGAAGGTCAACGCCAAGATCCCCTGCTTCTTCAGATTGGTTTCATGGATGCGCGCGAAGCTCTTGACCAACACCACCTTCACGTTCAGGAAGCGGGGCGACATGGCCGCATGTTCGCGGCTGCTCCCCTCCCCGTAGTTCTCGTCGCCCACCACGACGGAGCCGATGCCCTTGGCCTTGTAGCGGCGGGCGATCTGCGCGATGGTCAGGCCCGATTCGCCGGCCAGCACGTCGGTGCCCTTGCCCGGCTCGGCGGAGAAGGCGTTCGTCGCGCCCAGAAACATGTTGTCGCTGATCTTGTCCAGATGGCCGCGGAACTTGAGCCAGGGACCGGCCGGGGAAATATGGTCGGTCGTGGTCTTGCCCTTGGTCTTGAGCAGCAGCGGGAGCTTCTCGAAATCCTTCCCGTCCCAGCGCGGGAAGGGTTGGAGCAGTTGCAGCCGTTCGCTGGTCGGCGGAACGTCCACGGTGAGGCCCTCGCCGCTCGCGGCGGGAGGCACCAGACCCTCTTCGCCCTTGGCAAATCCCTTGGCCGGCAGCTCTTCGCCCTGCGGCGGCTCGAACTTGAATTCCTTGCCGTCCGCGCCCTTGAGTTTCTGGTTCACCGGATCGAAGGTCAAATCGCCGGTGAAGGCATAGGCGGTCACGACCTCCGGGCTGGCCAGGAACGAGAGCGTCTCGCTGATCCCGTCGTTGCGGCCCGGGAAGTTCCGGTTGAAGGAACTGACGATCGAGTCGGCCTTCCCCTTGACCCCGTCGGCCCGCTTCCACTGGCCGATGCAAGGGCCGCAGGAGTTGGACAGGACCGTGGCGCCCATCTTCTCGAAATCGGCCATGAACCCGTCCCGCTTCATCGTATGGTAAATGCGCTCCGAGCCGGGGCTGACGAGAAACGCGGCCTTGGCCTTGAGCCCGGCCTTCAATCCCTGGCGCGCAATGTGCGCCGACCGGCTGATGTCTTCGTAGGACGAATTGGTGCAGCTCCCGATGAGCGCCGCCTTGAGCTCGACCGGATAGCCTTTTTCTTTGGCTTCGGCCGCCATCTTGGAGATGGGCCGGGCCAGATCCGGCGTGTGCGGCCCGACGACGTGCGGCTCCAGCTTGGAGAGGTCCACTTCGACGACCTGGTCGTAGTACTTTTCCGGCGACTGGAGCACCTCGGGATCGGCCGTCAGCAGGGCCTTGTTGGCTTCGGCCAGCTTGGCGATGTCGTCCCGGTCGGTGATCTTGAGATACGCCACCATCTTCTGGTCGAACTGGAACACGGAGGTCGTCGCGCCCAGTTCGGCGCCCATGTTCGTGATCGTGCCCTTGCCGGTCGCGCTGATGGTCTCCGCGCCGGGGCCGAAGTATTCGACGATCTTGTTGGTCCCGCCCTTCACCGTGAGCAGGCCGCAGAGGTAGAGGATGACGTCCTTCGGCGAGGCCCAGCCGCTCAACTTGCCGGTCAATTTCACGCCGATGAGCTTCGGATGCAACACTTCCCAGGGCAGGCCTGCCATCACTTCGCCCGCGTCCGCGCCGCCGACCCCGATCGCCAGCATGCCGAGGCCGCCGCCGTTCGGCGTGTGGGAGTCGGTCCCGATGATGAGGCCGCCCGGGAACGCGTAGTTCTCCAGCACGACCTGGTGGATGATGCCGGCGCCAGGCTTCCAAAATCCGATGCCGTACTTCTTCGCGGCCGAGGCCAGGAAGTTATAGACTTCCTTGTTCTCGTCCATGGCGCGGAGCAGGTCCTTCTCGGAGCCCATCTCGGCGCGGATCAAATGGTCGCAGTGGATCGTGCTGGGCACGGCGGCCTTCTTCTTGTTGGCCTGCATGAACTGCAGCATGGCCATCTGCGCCGTCGCGTCCTGCATGGCCACCCGGTCCGGCCGGAGCGCCAACATGGCTTTGCCCCGTTCCCAAACCTGGGTGTCGAAGTTGTCCGCGTGCGAGACCAATATCTTCTCGGCCAGGGTCAGAGGACGGCCGAATTTCTTGCGGGCCTTGTCCACGATCCCGGGCATCTTGGCGTACAGATTTTTGACCATCTCGACCGACATAGCGTTCTCCCTCAAAGCGTTATCAGTTTTCAGTGATCAGTTTGAAGCGAGAACTGACTCCTGTCACTGACAGCTATTGCAACGGCGGAACTTCCCGCGCCTATTTCAGCGGCGGGACCTCCCGCGACTACTTCAATGGCGGCACTTCCCGCCGTTTGGGCGCCGCATAGTTGACCAGGTAATCGAAGAGGCGGATCAACCGGCTGTCCTGGCGCTTCTGGTCCACCCAATGGCCGATCAAGCCGATCGTCCGGGCCAGGATGAAGAACCCGTTCAAACTGTCCACCGGGAAGCCGATGTCCACCAGCACGGCGGCCATGGTCCCGTCCACGTTCAGAATCAGATTGTCCTTCTTCGCCGCCGTGACCTGCTCCACCTGCAGGGCGAAGTCCAGACAGGTCGTCTTGATGTTCAGGCTCTTCACGTAGCCGACCAGCTCCTTGACCCGCTTGTCCGGGTTGCGGAGGCTCTTGACCCGGTGGCCGATGCCAGGGACCGGCCCGACGTTCTTCTTCATGTAGGCCAGGAACTCGTCCACGGTCATTTTGTTGTCCACCGCGTACTTGAACCAGCGCCCCGCGTCGGTGACCGCGCCGCCGAACCGGGGGCCGATCATGATCATGCCGGCCGCCACCGCCTGGGACAGGCCGATACCGGCGCAAGCCGCGAGGATCGTGGCGTAGGCGCCGCTCACGCAGGGACCGTGGTCGGCCGACAGCATGAGGATGCGCTTGACGATCTCGGCTTCCTGCTTGGAGATCAGCCGCTTGTCCCACAGCAGCCCGATGATGTGCGGAATTTCATAGCCCTTGTTGATCAGTTCGGAGGCGGGATAGCCGTCGTAACAGGGTTCGTCGCCCCGGTCGTCGCTGATCGTGGTGCGGATCAGCGGCACGACGGTGACTTCGTTGTCCCGCATCGCCTGTTCGACGGTCTTCGGCAGCTTCGGCACTTCCGAGGCCAGCACGTCGGGAATCGGGACGATCTGCCCGCTCTTCACAAACTCTTCGTAGGTCTCCTTGATGGCCGGCCCGAGCGCGCCGAACGTGGGCGGGACGATGGCCCCGGCCTTCTTGAGCGCGTCCGACTTGGACCGGGCCGATCCCTCGCCCTTCATCCCTTCCTTGGCGCCGGCATGGCCGAACTTCATGCCCTTGGGGAGGCTCTCCTGGCAGAAGCCTGAAACCACGGCCAGCAGCTTGATCCGCCGCTTCTTGGCCCCGTACCACTCGGCCGCCCGCTCTTCCAAATCTCCGCCCATCTCGCCGACGATGACCACGGCCTTGGTCTTCGGATCGTTCTCGAACATTTCCAGGTAGCTGACGTAGTCCGTGCCCGGATAGGCGTCGCCGCCGATGCCGATCGCCGTGGTGATCCCGTCCGCGAACTGGGAGCAGATCCAGATGATCTCGTTGGACAGTCCGCCGGACTTGGTGATGACCCCGAACGAGCCTTCCCGATAGAGCTTGCAGGCCACCAGATTGTCGAACGCGCCTCCGATCACGCCCAGCCGGCAGGACCCGGCGGAGATGATGCCGATGGAGGAAGGACCGTTGAAAACCTTGCCGAGCTTGGTGGCCTGCCGGGCCAACAGCTTGGCATCCTTCTCAGGCACGCCCTCGGTGATCATGGACACGAGCTTGATATGCGGATCGTTCAGCGCCTCCAGCGTGCCGGCGCAGGCCCGATCCGCGCCGATGTAGACCAGGCTCGTGTTGATGCTGGGGTGGTTCTTGGTCGCCTCGGCGATGGTTTTGTACACGGGAATGGTCAACAGGCCGCTGCCGTAGGGAACTTCGTTGGCCTTGCCCGCGTCCGGCGGATACACGAAGGCCTCGACGTAGAGCGATTTCTTGTTGAGGTAGCAGAACTCCGCCATGCGGCGCGCGGCATTCACCCCCGCGGCTCCGCCCTGGATGACCACACGCGTGTCCTTGTTCGCCAGAATGCTCATTGTCCGTCCCTCAATGATGAATGATGAGTGATGACTGCTGCATGTTCCGAAGAAGAGCGCGCTCGTTCATCATTCATCGTTCTGCGTTCAGTGTTATTTGTTCTGCAGCGCCATGTCGACGATGTCGGTGAGCGGCGTGCTGCGGTCGAAGACGTTGATGTCGAAGCCCTCGTCCTTCAACTTCCGCATGAGCTCCAGACCTTCCTTCTCGTTGGGCCCGCCCCGGCGCACCCAAATTTTCACGCCCCTGAGTTTGCCCTCGCTTTTGGCCTTGCGGAACCCGGCGATGATGCCGCCGAAGGTCTTCTTGACGTCGGTGAAGTTGGCGATCGCGCCGCCGACGATGATGTGCTTGATGTCGGGCAGGGACGCCACCTTCTCGGTGAGGACTTCCACGGCCCAGTCCGGCGGATCGCCGGAATATTCGGCGTAGTTGGCGAGCTTGCCGCCGCGGGCGACCACGGCGTCCGAATAATAGACGCTGGCGCCGCCGCCGGCCGGCAGCATGGCGATGTTGCCGCCCGGAATCTGGATGAACTTGACGGACCCTTTGATCTTGGAGTCCACCGCCATGACCTCGACCTCGTCCTTGGTATAGGCCCGGCCGAACTCCGCAGCGAACTGGAAGTTCCAATCCGGATGGCGGAACTTGGCGTCCCCGTCGAGGAGCGTCACCGCGTCCAGCGCAATCAACTCCCCGTCGCTCGCCCGGACGACCACCGGGTTCACTTCCAAATATTGGGCGTCTTCGTTGTCGAAAGCGGTGAAAAGCTTGTTCGCAAATTCGGCCATCTTCTTGGCCACCGGGCCGGTGAACCCGGCATCCTTGGCCAGTTTGTCCAGATCCGCAGCGGCGGGCTTGTCGCCGATCTCCACCGTCAGCTTCTTGACCCGGTCCCAGTTGGATTCCACTTCGATGCCGCCGCAATTGGCCAGGAAAATTTCGCAGCCGGTCCTGGTGGACTTGACGGAGGCATAGTATTCCTCTTTGTGCGGAATCATTTCCGACACGATGACCTGGGTCACGGTGATGCTGCCCACCTGCTTCCCGAGCATCTCCTTGACCGCCGCCTCCGCGCCCTTCCGGTTTAGATCCACCTTGACCAGACCAAGCTTAAAGCGGGAGCCCAGCGCCTCGTGGGCCTTGGCCACCAGCTTGCCCTTTTGAATCCAGTCGTTGACCGTGGCGAGTTCGTTGAACTGCTCGACCGAGGTCACGACCACATAATTGGGAACCGTGATGCCCCACTTTTTCATCAGGCCCATTCCGGGCCCTTCAAGCACCTTCGCCATGGGGTGTCCTCTCCTTCATAAATGATCGACGCCTCCGCGGGAGGCGACAGCTGACTCATATTGCGGGAAGCACTGGATTTTAGAGAGATTCCAGTCTCATGGCAATCAACCAAAAGGCCCATTTTTTCGGGACAATGGCCCTATCGCAGCTGGTCACAAGGGGATTGGCCAAGTTCCACAGCCTGGCTGGGAAGGGCTAACTATAGGGAAAGACAGGCAATGGTGTCAAGGGTCGGCTGAGCTTGCCGGGTGCCAATCCCCGTCATCCGGCTCCAGGCCAAACAGCATCAACAACCGGGGCCAGGGCATCTGCCCTCTGGCCCGTGAAAAGCTTCTCTTGAAGACTCCTTCCACATCCTGGAAATAGCTGATATAGGGAAGCCCGCCGAGCTGCTCCGGGGCCTGCCCGCGCTGCCGCAACCGCTCCGGATGCTTGAAATTTTCGATCGTGGCGATCTGTCCGGACGCAGTTTCGAACCAGCCTCCGTTCCAGACATCCAAGGCCCACCACTTGCCCCCGGATTCGATGAAGCAGAGGATCGCCCTGGCCGAGGCTCCGGGAGGGGAGGAGGCTTTCCCCCAACGTCCCTCGTTCCCCGTATAGGTGGCCAGAGCAGTAAATACCTCCGCCAATTGACCGTCGTTTCCATAGTGGCGCAGCACGATGTGCGAAATGTGGTCGTCCACCAGCGGCAGCCCCGATGGGATCGGCTTGACCTGACTCCTGGTCCATTCCATCAGCCGTAGGACCCGCCGCTGAGGATCGGTCTCTCCGCCTGCCGCTTCCTCCGCCCACTGCAGGAACTCCCTGTGTCGGATGTAAAACTTGGCCGCCTTCTCCCAGAGGGGCATCCGATGGACGATGATGCGATCATCCACGCCTTCAAGCCCGGCGGTCGGAATCTGTCCGACCAGCAGGGCCAGCAAGACAAGGCCAGACGAACCGGCAATGGCGCCAAGCAAGAACCGTTTCACAGAAGACCTCCTGCCTATTTCCGTTGGCAAGCGGGACAGTAAAATGAGCTGCGCTGGCTGGTTTCCACCATGCGCCTGATGGTCTTGCCGCAGCCGGAAGGGCAGGGTTGACCTTCCTTCCCATACACAAGATGTTGTCGCTTGTACCGGCCCTCGCTCCCGTCCGGCGCGAAAAAATCACGGACGCTGGAGCCGCCCGCCTCGATCGCCTCGGCCAGCACCAGCTTCATCACGTCATAGAGGCACCGGATCGCCGGCAAACTCACTCGGTTGGCCTGCCTGGCCGGGTGCAGCCTGGCCCGGTAGAGGATCTCGTTCGCGTAGATGTTCCCGATCCCCGCGATCACCTGCTGGTGCATGAGCAATGCCTTGAGCCGGCCGCGGCGGGCCTGCATCATATCCAGAAATTCTTCCCACGTAACCGTCAGAGGATCGCACCCGAACCGGCGGGCGAGGTACCGGTCCAACCCGGCCCGATCCAGGAGCGACATCCGCCCGAACCGGCGCGGATTCCAGTAGAGCAGTTCCTGCTCCTTCCCTCCCTCGAGCGTCAGCCGCACGTGAATGTGCTTCGCAAACGACGGAGCGTGAAGACGAAACAACAGGAGTCCGGTCATGCCGAGCTCCGCCACGAGATAGCGGCTCTCGCCTGCTTTCGTGCAAGTGAGGACGACGCTCTTGCCCTTCCGCTCGATCCCCGTGATTGCGGCGCCCCGATACCAGGCCAGCGTCGGGAACCCTTCGCGGACGATGTCCCGGCGCCCCACCCAGCAATCCTTCAGGGTGGCCCCCATGATCCGCTCCCGGAGCAGGCGCGCGACCACCTCCGCTTCCGGCAGCTCAGGCATCGCGGCGCCTTTTTTCAAGCCGCTTGATGAGCCGGCAAAACGTGCCGGCGATGGCCCGTTCGAAGGCATCCATCGACGGATAGGCCTGAAGGATCGTCCGCCGGTTGCGCGGGGACGGATGGGGAAAGGCCACGAGCCGGACCAAGCCCTGCAAGCCGGCCTCCTGCCCGATCGCCTCCGCCACGGCCCGCTCGGCTTCTTTCCCGAACGTCACGACGACGGAGGGCTTCAGGATGGCCAGCTCCCGGCTCAAATGACCGGCACAGGCGCGAATCTCCGCCCGTCTCGGCGACCGGTTGGCGGAGGCATTGGCGCGCGCGGCCGGATGGCATTTGACCGTATCGGTCATGTAGAAGAGGTCCTCCAAATCCCGGAAACGCGGGTGGGCGAGGCGGGCGAGCGAACGGCGGACAGACCGGCCGGACCGGTGAACCGCCGGCCCTGTGTCCAACTGACATACCCCGGCGCCTCCCCGACGAGCAGATAGCCTGTGTCCGCCGTGCCGGAAGCGGCGGGACCGAACCGACGCCAGGGCTTCATGGAATCGCAGATGGTGCAGCGGGCGATCTCTTGCTGGAGAAGAGGCAGTGCCGGGCGGGAAGCGCGCCCCGGTGCCTTGATTCGCGGGCTAGAACCGGCGGGGCGGGACATTGTGGCCTGACTCCAGCCCGGATCCTGAACCGGATTGCCTCATCAACTTGACCTGATCGATCGTCTCCTTCAGATGCGGAATCGGAGTGGCGCCGGGCCGCCGCGCCCTCAGAAGCTTTTCCGCGTCGGCGTAGGTCATCCCCTTCACGCAGACCAGATAGGCAATGACCATCGACACCGAACGTCCCACCCCGGCCCGGCAGCAGACCATCAGTTTGTTGGTCGGCGGCTGCTGTGCCAGCCAGTCCACGGCGGCCTTCACGTCCTTCTGGTCGGCCTGGCCATATTCCTTGAGCGGAATATAGTTGTAGGCCACCCCTTTGAGCGGCTGGATGGCATGTTCCCCGGACACGAACAGCACGCTGCCCACGAAGGGCGGCGGCTTCTGGGCGTCGTCGATGTTGCCGACCATCAGTTGTTCGTTCACGAAATGCATGGGGAGGGACTATAGCCCAAATGACCGGAAACCGTCAAAGCCTCGTTGCGCAACGGGGAACCGGCCCGGTATACTGCCTCGACACGCGCAACGGCACGAACGGAAACCAGGAACCATGACCCTCACAGTCGAACAAGTCGAATCGCGGCTCGCCTCGGTCCGTTGCGCCATCTGCAAGACCAACGGGTTCACGATCGACCGCCGGACGATGCAGGCCGACGGCGATTGGAAAGGCGCCTGTCTGAAGTGCCGCTACAGCTTTCCCGTCTATACCAACATGGAGTTCTACCTGCGGACCCAGCCGGACGTGCCCTACCGGCTCAAAGAGATCACCTGCCCCGCCTGCGAACACCGGGGCGTCGACCTGGACTTCCGCATCGTCATGTCGGTCCGGGAAGCCATCTACTTCGTCACCTGCAAGGCCTGCGGACACAAGTTTCCGGAACAGTCCTCCCTGGAAGCCTTCGAATAACCAAACGCGCGCCAGCCGATTGGTGTATACTGTGCCCATGGATAAGCCCAAGACCCGCCAGCCGCCGGAAGCAGAGCAGAAACCCCGCAAAGAGATTCCGCTCATCTCCGTCCCCAACGACCGGGACATGATCGCGGCTGAAATGGAAGAGCTCTTCGACGAAGACCGAGTGACGCACAAGCACGGCTCCGCCGAGCCCGAAGCGGATTAATCCGCGGAAGCCCTCAGCAGTCAGCCGTCAGCTATCAGCTCAATCCATTTAGCCGCACCAACCAGTCCTGCCTGCTCAAACGCTTCGGTTCAGAAGAAAGAGCGCGGCTGACGAACGTCGGCCAGCGTCGGCGCCGGCACGATGCGTTGATCTCATTCCGGCTATCCCTGCCTTACTGTTGGCCGGTCGCCTCATAGGAGTAGAAGAGTCCGGCGACCGACACCCTCTCCGCTTCCGAACACCCCGTTCCCGCCGTGCCGGACGCCTCACTGGCCATCCGTTCCAGCCGCGCTTTTAAAAAGAAAGTGGTGGCAGGTACAGGCCGCCAATGGACCTGTACCTGCTAGATGGCGCTTCGCACTTGATTTTTGATCAATAAAAAAGGCGCCGAGTCGCTTGCAGACCCGTCGCCTTTGTCGCGGTGAAGCACCGCGCCTCACGGATAACAAGCCTTGTCACTACCTTTCTCGTTCCATGCCCCGTACCTAATGTATCTGGCCGCTTTGAAACAACGAGATGGTGAGGCGATCCGCCGACTGGTAGCCGATCGGACGCGACGGCATCTGCGCCAATTCCAGACAAACCGCCGTCGCCTCATCGGCACTGGGCACGGCCAGGAAATAGCCCTGGGCTTGAAACGCGAAATCGTTCATTGCGCCTAGCACCCGGCGGCTGCGAGGCTTTCCGAAGGCCACCTCACCGACAGCAGCGACCTCCCGGTCAATCAGGTCTGCCCGAACGCCAAGCCCCTGAAGAACAGCCGCCAATGCGGGGCCAAACGCGGCCGGGAATGAATCGTTGCGCGCGGGAATGATAACAGGAAGAAGCGACCGCTCACTCTGACAGAGCACAAGACGCGCCGATCCGACGTTGAGCAGGTTGGCGTACCAGTCGCCCAGGATTCCGGACGAGGCCGGCACATCGCCTTGCAGCCGCAGCCGAAATCGACGTACAACCCGCCCCGTGCATCTGAAGATCACCATAAAAGGACTGATCGCTCACATATCTTCGGGAAAGGCTTCAGGTCTCTTAGCTTTCTCCCCCAACTGGGAGTCATCCTCTACCTCCCCTCCTTCAACCGCCGCCTGACCCATGAAGGATTCCTCCGACAATCCAGCACAGCATGCACACGAACGAATTCTCCCTTCACGTTATAATAGATCGCAAACGGAAAGCGCTTGGAAAGGGCCCGGTGATGCGAGAACGTAAGCGGGTGAATCCCTGCGGAGTTACGGAGAGAATCGATATCTGCAAACAATTCGTCTAAAAATACGACCCGAGTCCCATTTCCTGGCTTTCGTAAAAACGAAAGCCTTAGCCTAAGTCCACCAGAGCTTCCTCCAGTATCTGGATTCTCACGAGAGCTTCTTGCGAAGAGCCTCTTTGGCCGTCTCCCAATCAATAAATTAAGTTTTGCCCTCGGCAAGCAACCGGAGACGTTCCTCCAGAACTTCCTTGTGCCAGGCAGGGGACTCGATGGCTTCCGGCGTCCGGGCGAGATCCTCCCACAGCGACTCCATCGCAGCCAGCTTCTCCTGGAGGGTCATGTCCTTGAGTGGAAGATTTACGGCATGGGCCTAGTATGCCTCAGCCCTGAATGGATTCAAGTCTCTTTGCCGGACAGCCAGCGATTGAGCCACAGCGACCTCACCGGACGACCATTTTGAGCAACCTGCGGGATTTTGCCGAGAGAAATTCGAGCCTCCCCATCCCGACCTCTCTTTAACGTTCAACTCTCCTTCCTGATTTCCATTCGAAGAGTCTCCATGTCTTGCGATTGCTTGTGGATGAGCATTGCCAGCAACCGCTGCGCGCAAATGATTTCAGACATCAGGATATGATGAGCTGAAATCAGATTGAAATTAGCCGCAAGTGCTAACATCAACACTGCCAGGGTTATTGCACCTTCATGCAAAGCCCAAAGACCCAAACCAAACAGAAGAATCGTTGCTACATATTTGGGGGCGCATCTTTTATCATGGCCATCTTGAAATTCCTTCCGACAGAACTCGTATTCCTCAATATCCAAGCTATTGTTTTGATTACTCCATATCTCTAGAAATCGCGATGACCACTTGCTCATTGAGGATCTCCTTTCGAAGTAGCGGCATAAAAAGCTATTTTAAAAGCTGTTCTCATTGCATCGATTTGACCTGGCAGAGTTTCCGTTTTTGCCTCTTCGAAACTGGATGAAATATCCTTATATTCGATCTCATGAGAATATTTTGGATCATCAAATTGGTCTGCTGTGAAATCATACCTCGTTTGACGTCCCCCCGCAAAACGACGGCAGGTCACAACTAGAGTACACTGGCGGCTTCGGCGGTCCTGTGCGAAAGGAGGGACCCATGAAGCGGTCAAAGTTCTCGGAGGAACAGATCATATTCGCGATC
>Ga0233424_10001415_pt1 | contig 21163 bp, 25 predicted proteins | sample Watercolumn_Towu_FD_181011 | JGI IMG/M metagenome (GOLD analysis project Ga0233424, IMG submission 181011) | Freshwater microbial communities from Lake Towuti, South Sulawesi, Indonesia - Watercolumn_Towuti2014_125_MG | ecosystem: Environmental > Aquatic > Freshwater > Lake | place: Indonesia... | reverse complement strand
GAAAGAGAATTTGGTTGGCACGTGATTTATTATAATTTGAAGCGAATGATGAAGATTTCTTATTCAAAAGATAATCAAACTTTTTTTATTTGCCAGATTGAGATTTACTCAATCCGGACAGAGCCTAAATTTGGAAAGACTCTTTCTAAAGAACATTCTTTTCCATTATATTTGTCAAAAGCAAAATCTTTTCTTTCTGGAACTTTAAAATCATCTATTAAAACTATTGATGATTTTAATTTATTAAAGATAATTCTTAACTCTTCTTCTAAGGGCCAATCATCTAACCAGTGAGCATCAAGATAGAAAAATGGTTTTTTTCCAATTAACTTTTTTTCTATAAGCATTTCTATAAACTCTGGAGAAGACTTATTGAAAACTTTTACATTTTTATAAATTTTTAGATTTTCTTTAGCTTTCTTATAATTAAATTCCTCTATTTCACAAGTATAAATAGGGATATTCGGAAAATTTCTTGCAAAAAATGCAGTTGTAAAACCTTTGTAAGTACCAGTCTCAATTATACAATCTATCTTACAAGTATCAACCATTAACTTAAAAGTTTTTATAGATATTGTGTCTCCATGTAATGGCAGGTGAGGTGATAGATTAGAATTAGTTAAAAGGTGTTTTATTTTTCTCAAGAAAGATATTTTATATAATTTTCTATAGATATAATTTGCTGAAAATAATTTAGAAGGCATATTATTCTAAAAGTTAATTAAAGATTGAACCATCTTTTCCAAAAAGGTTTTTCTTCCTTTTTCTCCTCAGGAATAATTACTTCGTAAGTGATGTCTGGTTTTGTTCTTAAAACCGGGGCTTCTCTAATTAATTCTTCTTCAACTTTCTTTATCGCTTTGGAAACTTCCATCTTTGAATGACCTTGATCTATCAAAGCCCAGCGCAAAGAATCAATAGTGTATCCTTTTTTTAGATTCTTCTTAATATATTCCGCTAATTCCCCTATGTAACTCTTACTCATCGTTTTTGTTTCAAGAAAGGGTAATATTTAAATTTATAGGAAAAAAATAAGTTAATGTGTTTCTTCTGCTAAGAATAAGTGTGAAATGGTTTTATCTTTGTATGCTTGAAGAAATAGAACAAAATAGACAGCTATCAAAGGTCCTAAAATTAAACCAATCACCCCGAATATTGAAAATCCTCCAATCATAGAAACAAAAACAATTGCTGGTGAAATGTCTGTTCTTCTTGAAATAAAATAAGTTCTTAGAAAATTATCAAATGTGGAAACTATCAATAAGTTGTATATTAAATAAGCTATTCCAGTACCTACTTGGCCTGAAGAAATCAAGAATATAGATACGGGTATCCAAATAATAAATGGTCCTACTATAGGTAGTATAGAAAAGAATATAGCTAAAGTTGTTAATACTAGAGCATTATCTATTCCAAATATTAAGAAACCTAATCCTGCTAGACCTCCTTGTACTAAGCCTACTATTATCTGCCCATAAACTACTGAATCTGTAATATTCTTAAATTGACTAACTAAGATTTTTTCTTTTGCTTTATTAAATGGAGATATATTTGAAACGAACTCTTTTAATAAGTTTCCATCTCTTAATGCATAGAAAAATATAAAAAAAACTATGAAAAGTTGAATAGTTATCTTAGGTAAATCTAAAAAGAAAGAAGTCAGAGATTTTAATATTCCTGAACTTATTTGATTTATGAAATTTGTTAGAGTTATGCTAAACTGGGCTGCAAATTGAGAATTTGCTGTGGGAAAAAGTGCTGTTGCAACTTTCTGAAAGCTTAGTGTCTGAGAAAGAGCAAAGATATCAAAGACTTGTTGAAGCATTATTGGTATTACAAACCATAAAGGAATAACTATGATAACTATTATTAGAAGAGAAACTAAGAAAGCAGTTAGAGTTCTATTTTTTATTGGCACTAATAATCTTCTATATAAAGGCGAGAAAATATAAGCTAGAAGTAAGCCTCCAATTATAGATAATAAAACTGATTTAAGAAGAAAGAATGTTAATACTCCTAGAACTATAATTAAGAAAATAATTCCTGCTTTCTTAAAATCTTTATCATCAAAATTCATATTTTTAAAAGAAGAAGATAATATATAAACTTTAGCTGAGAAAGTTTATAAATCAATTTTTCATATAATAATTATGGAATGCTTTTTGAAGAAAGTGATTGATGATAAAATTGATGCTGAAGCACATAGATATTTTATAAGATTTGGTAAGGGGGTTTATAATAGAAGGTTTCTGATATCTTATAATAAAAGCAAAAGAATAAAGATTAAAGGTAGTTTTGAATGGGCAAATGATTTTGTTAAATTTGCTAGCGAGATTGAAGAAATAATATTTTCGGGAAAGATTATGAGTAAGGACCAGATACCTGGACAGAAAGCCAGGAAAAAAGGTGGAAGCTTTGTTTATGAAGTTGAAGAAATAAAGCTTGAACATTACCCTGGAGCTTATTCTTATCTTTTAGATGCAGAAGGTTCTGGAATAAAGTTAAAAATTAAAAAGAGTTTACCTAAGCCTGGAAAAGATGCTGAAAAAGTCGATGATAGTTTTTGCGTAATGGAATTGGATGAAAAGTATTGGGAGCTTGTTAAGAAAATATTCTTCTGGGATGTTTCAGAAGGGAAAAAAGCTATTATTGAACACTCTCTGATTGTTGAAAGTATAGACATTCCTAAAAATGAGAAAGACCCTGTTAAAATGAGAGAAAATGCAGTTAGAATTGGTAGATTAGTTAGAAATATGGATATAGATGGAAAGAAAGAAGTTAGAGATTATAAAATCAGGGCTTAAAACTCAAGGCCTTTTCTAGCTAGAACTCCTGAATCATAAGGGTGTTTTATTTTTCTTATTTCTGTCACAAGGTCTGCTTTGTCAAATATAGATTGATAGGGAACATGAGAACCTGTTAAGATTAAATCTTTGTTTTTTGGCCTATTATCTATTAGATTTAGTACTTCTTCTTCTGTTAAAAGGCCTAGCTGAATTGCATATAAAATTTCATCAACTATTATTATATTATAATCTTGATTGAAGCAAGATTTTACATAATTTAATGCATCTTTTGCACAATCAATATGCTCATTCTTTGTTTTTTGAGTTACCCAAGAACCCAAGCCAAATCTTTTATAGGAGAAATTGGTAAATTTCTCAAGAGCAATTATTTCTCCTGGAATTTGCTGTTCTAATGAAGAAGCGCCATTTTTCATGAATTGGACTAAATGAACTTTGTATCCATTACCTAAGGCCCTGATGGCAGTTCCAAAGGAACTTGTGCTTTTTCCTTTACCATTCCCCCAAAATATAGAGAGATGTCCTAGTTTTGATTTATCTAGTTCCATTATATTATAATATAAATGTAATATAATAAGTTTTATATAATGTAGATTAGTAGGTATATTATTATGAATATTCATAATCAGATATTTAATTTTATAAAAAAGAATAGAGTTGTTACTAGTTCTGAAATAGCTAATGAGTTCAAAATAAGCTGGAACACTGCTGAAAGATATTTATTAGAAATTATGATTGAACAAAAAATAATTAGAATAAAAAAATCAGGGGTGAATTTATGGTTGGTAAAATGAAAGTTATGAATAAAAGAGGGCAAGTTGCTATTTGGATAATTGTTGCTATTGCAATATTTATTACTTTATCTCTACTTTTCTTTCTAAAAGGAAAGCCTAAGATAAGTGAAAGCTATGATTATGGTAATCCTCAAGCATTTATTGAATTATGTGCAAGAAATGCTATACTTGATGCGGAAAAAATAATAGTTTCACAGGGAGGCTTTATTGAACCTAGAAATTTTGTTTCTTATAATAATGTGTCTATTGAATATTTATGCAAAAACAGCGGATATTTTGAACCTTGCATTCAACAGCATCCTTTCTTAATAGAAGATATAGAAAAAGAAATTGAAAATTATTCTAAACCTATTATAAAAAATTGTTTTCAACAGTTGAGTGATGAATTGAAGAGAAATAATAAAGAAGTTAATTTTAATGGATTTCAATTTGATTTTTATTTGTTACCTAATAGAATAAGAAGTGAGATTGTAACAAATCTTAGAATAAGTGATGGAAATGGAGCAAATACTTATGAAAACTTTAAAGTTGAGTTGATAAGTCCTCTTTATTCTTTGGGAAGAATGGCTTTGAATATAGCTAATGATGAAGCTAAGTATTGTTATTTTGAGTATGTTGGATATATGGCTTTAAATAAAGATTTAGAAATTAGTAAGAAGACTTTGGAAGATTCAAGTAAAATTTATTCTGTTAAAGATGTCAAATCTGGACAAATACTTAATACTGCTATAAGGGGGTGTGCTATTCCTGCAGGTTATTAATATGAATAATATTCAAACTAAAGCTATTTCAATATTTGAAATAATTCTCTTGATAAGTTTATCCATATCTTTCTCGTATATGGTAAATGAAAGTAATTATCATACTAAATATGATAATCAAAATGATATTTTTATAGGGAAAGCTCTTGCTTTGATTGGCAAAATTATATTTTCTGATAATTTTGTTTCTGCTCAGGGTGTCAATTTACAGCTCAGTGATGCAAGTGGAGGAGCTAATACTTGTCTTCTTTCTAAGAGTGGTGAATATTGTAAACAATATCCTTCTAGCTCATGTGATAATGAATGTTCTACCTCTTGTATAAGAGCGCCATTGTCTCAAGTAAATGAATGTCATGGAACATGTTACAATCCAATTAATGGAGTTTGTACATTTAATTCTCCTAAAGCATTATGCCCTAGTAATTGGATAAATGATAGCAATGGAAATGTTAATCAATGTAGATTAGGATGTTGTGTTTTAGGACAGAAAACTTCTTTAGTTACCGATCAAGAATGTAGTTATCTCTCTTCAGGATTAGGAATACAAAAAGACTTTAGAGCTAGTGTAACTAATACTATCTCATGTCTGGCTCTTGAAAATAATAAAATATCTGGAGCTTGTTTATATGGAAATGAAAGACAATGTAGGTTTGTTACGAAAGAAGAATGTCAAAATTCTATAAAAGGACAATTTTTTGAGAATAGTTTATGCAGTAACTCTGCTTTGAATACTAGTTGTGAAAAACAAGCTTCAACTGGTTGTGTTGAAGGTAAAGATGAAGTTTATTGGTTTGATTCATGCGGAAACAGAGAAAATATATTCAGCGTACCAAGAACTGGAAGTTGGAATAATGGTTTTGTGCTTGATAAATCTCAAAGTTGTAATATATCTACAAATGGAAAAGTGAATTGCGGTAATTGTAATTATCTTCAAGGAAATATATGTGGAAGAGCAAGTAGTAAGAGTGAAGTAAGTGTTGGAGATTTTGTGTGTAAGGATTTATCTTGCATAGATAAAAATGGAAATAAAAGGCAAAATCTTGAATCATGGTGCGCTTATCAAGGCTCTACTGGAGTTGAAGGTAATAGAGGAACAGATACTCCTGGAAGCAGACATTTTAGAAACACCTGTATTAGAGGAGAGATAGTAAGAGATTCGTGTGCTGATTATAGAAATGAAATATGTGTACAAGCAGATACTGATATTGGTTCTGGAAAGAAATTCTCAACAGCTGCATGTAGAATTAATAGATGGCAGGAATGTGTTTATTATAATACTTTTACCGATAAAGCAAAATCTTTAGACTCTTGTAATAAAAATCCTGACTGTTTTGTTAAGGGAGTTAAGTTAAGTAGTGAAATGCAATTTAATTTATGTGCTCCTAAATATGCTCCTGGCTTTAGTCTTGAAGAAAATGGCAGAGGAGATGGTGCAGAATCTATATGTAGTTTAGCAAATCAAAAATGTAAGTATATCAAAGTTAAAAAATTATCTGGAAAAAAAGAAATAAATAAAGAATGTCTAACTAAACAATTTACAGAGCAAATGAATGATTTCTGTACAAGTCTTGGAGATTGTGGTGCTAAAGTAAATTATCTTGGAGATTTAAGTGAAAGTTATAGTGTTATAAATGCGCCGAAATTAAGTGTGAGCTACCTTTCTTCTGTTGCAAAATATGCTGATGAAAGACTGTTTAAAGGAAAATTTGCTGACCCTGGAGATATTGGAAGATTCTATGGAAGTTTTGGTGTTACCTTTAGTGAAGCAGGTTTTAATAAAGATGCCTTAGGTATGAAACCTCAACAAACCAGTGCTATGATACAACAATATGCTGGAATTGCTGGAATAGGATTATTAGTTGTGGAAGCTGGAGGTTTTGTTGCTGGAAGCGCAGGTCTTTTTGGAGGATTTTCTGCAGGAACTGCTGGTGTAATTCCTGCCGCTACATATACTGCTTTTTCTGGAGCATTAGCCGGTGGTGCTGCCGGATTAGCAATTACCGGATATCTTTTAAAAATAAGTGGAGTTGGAAGAGGTTTGCCTGATGGTGTTGCTTATGGACTTTTAGCTTTAGGTGCCGTTGGGGGTGCTATGGCTGGAATGGCATTCGCAAGTGCAGCAAGTACGGCAAGTGCGGCTGGAGCAGGATTATTTAGTTCTTTAGGATCAGGATTTGTTGGAATGTTCACAAATCCAGCAGGATTAATAATTTTAGCAGTAGCCTTAATAATAATTGGAATATTAAAGGTAATTGGAATAGGAAAAGTTACTGAAGTGGAAGTTAGTTTCACCTGCAAACCTTGGCAGGCAAAATCTGGAGGAAGAGATTGTGGTAAATGTGGAAGTGATGGATTTCCATGTAGTAAATATGCATGTGAGAGTTTGGGACAGACTTGTGAAGTTATAAATGAAAATACTGATAAGCCTGAATGTATTGATGTTAACCCTGGTGATTCTAGTGCTCCTATAATCAGGCCTTTTCTAGAAATTATCACAAATTTGCACAGATATGATGAAATTAATGATAATGGTTTTAAAATAAAAAGTCAGGGAGGATGTTTAGAACCTTATACAAATATGATTTTTGGTATTAAATTAAATGAAGCTGGAGAGTGTAGATTTGATACTAAACATACAAACTCTTTTGAAGAAATGGAAGATACATTTGTGCATAGCAGTTTGTATAAACAAAATCATACAATACAATTTATAGTTCCTAGTCTTGAAGAATTTGGTATTGATAGTTTAAGACCCAATGCAAGTGCTGAGTTTAATATTTATGCAAGATGTCGAGATAAAAGAGGAAATCTAAATGTTAATGAGTATGTAATAAATAGCTGTATAAAAAAAGGAATTGATATTACTCCCCCAGTTATAGTTTGGAAATCTCCTATTGAGGAGATTTTTGCTTGGAATTCAACAGAAGAAATGATAAGTTTGTTTACTAATGAACCTGCTGAATGTAAATGGGATAAATCTGATATAAATTATAGCAGTATGAGTAATGAAATGCAGTGTGCTAATAGTTTTTCAGATAGAAAAATATATGGTTGGGAATGTTTTGGAGATTTCCCTATTGATAATAAAAAGAATATATTTTATGTCAGATGTAAAGATCAGCCTTATCTTGTTAATGATAGTGTTATAAGTGATATTCCTATAAACTCAACTACAAATAAGACTTTAACTAGAAATGTTAATGTGCAGAGCTTTAACTTTTCAATTATGAGAAGCGAAAATGCCCTGAAAATAGATAAACTTGAACCTAATGGAACTATAATTTTTGGAAATGCTCCTGCTTCTGTTTTGTTAGATATTAGAACTTCTGGAGGAGTTAATGGACGAGCTAATTGTAAATATTCTATAAGTTCACCATACCTTCTTTCTTCTGGAGACTCTTTTATACCTCCAGGACAAATTACTCATAGAGCTAATTTGCAATTATTTGAAGGACTACATGATGTTGAAATTCATTGTGAAGATATTGGTGGAAATGTTGCTAGAAAAATAAGTCATTTTAATGTAAAAATAGATAGTGTTGCTCCTAAAGTGACTAGAGTTTATGTAAAGAATGGTGTATTAAATGTAGTGACTGATGAAGATGCTAAATGCTCTTATTTATTTGAAGAAAATTGTGCCAATGCATTTACTAATGGGACAAGCATGAATGGAGAGAATGGAAAAGTTCATAGCATTCAATATAATGCTGGTAAAACATATTATATCTCTTGTAAGGATAAATTTGAAAGGAGTCTTGGAAGTGTGTGTAATGCAATTATAACTCCCGGGAAAAGAGGATAATTATGGTAAATATAGCAACAATTATAAAGAAAAATAAACATGGATATAAGTATGGATAATAAAAGAGGGCAAGTTGGAGTATTTATTATTATAGCTTTAGTGGTAGTTGTAGGTATTGTTTTAGCTGTTGTGTTAATTCCTAAATTTAAGTCTTCAGATTCTGCAGTAAATAGCGATAATCCAAAAGCTTATCTTGAATCGTGTTTGAAAGAAGAAACCTTAGAAAATTTAAAGCTAATTGGGGAAGGTGGAGGATATCTAAACCCTCTTGGAGTGGTTATGCATAATGGTGTTGAATACAAATATCTTTGTTATACAAATGAAAATTATAGGCCTTGCATTTTACAAGACGCTCTAATAAAAGATAGAATTGAAATTGAGATGAATAATGCTTTAAAGAATAAAGTTGATGAGTGTGTTAAATCCTTTTCACAAGATAGTGAAAGAAGAGGAAATAAAGTATCTGTAAGTAAAGTTAGTAGTAATGTTGAACTGAATTCTAATAATCTAGCAATTAATGTTTTTGCTCCTATGACTATTACTGGTGAAAGTACTAGAAATTTCAATAATTTCAAGATAGAATATCCTAGTAAGATGTATGAGTTGTCTTTTGTTGCTACAAGTATATTATCTTATGAATCAACATATGGAAATTCCGAGATTACTACATATCTCCAATATTATCCTAATTTGATTATAGAAAAAACTAAGATTGACGACGGTAGTACAATTTATATAGTTTCAGATGTAATCAGTAATGAGAAATTTGCATTCGCTTCAAGGAGCCTTGTTTGGCCTCCAGGATCATAAAAATGGAAATTAAAATAAAATATATCTTAATGTTTTTTATATTAGTTTTGTCGATTAATTTTGTTAGTCCTCAAGATGCTACTGTATGTTGTGAAAAAACTATAAATAATTTATATTGTCAGAGTGTTCCTGCAAGTCAGTGTGCTGTTGGAAGTCAGAAAGCTCCAACTTCTTGTGAATCAACCAGTTTCTGTAAGCCTGGAGTATGTTATGAGAGTAAAGAAGGAACGTGTTTGGATAATACTCCTCAGGTAGTTTGTAATCTTAATAATAGTAAATGGTCTGCTGAATCGCCTCCACAATGTGATTTGGGCTGTTGTGTGCTTGGAGACCAAGCTGCTTTTGTTTCTTTGGTTAGATGCAAAAGATTAGCAGGAGATTTGGGATTGCCTGTAAATTATAATAAGAATGTTCAGAATGAAGCACAGTGTATTCTTTCAATCCAAAATCAAGACAAAGGAGCATGTGTTTATGAATCAGAATTTGAGAAAATTTGTAAATTTGTAACAAGAGCCGAATGCAGTGTTGGAGTTGAAGGGGCTGGTAAAGGAGATTTCTTCAAAGATAGATTATGCACGGACCCTGAACTTGGAACAAATTGCGCTATAACTACTAAAACAACTTGCGTTAGTGGAAAAGAAGAAGTTTATTTTGTTGATAGCTGTGGGAATGCAGGTAATGTATATGATGCCAGCAAAATAAAAGGCGCTGGACAATTTGAATTAGAGTATTGGAAAAATGTTAAAAAACCAGAAGAAGTATGTAATCCTAATTCTCCAAATATAAACTCTAAAACTTGCGGTAATTGCAATTATCTTTTAGGAAGTATATGTAGAAAAGCTGAAACTGGAAATAAACCTAACTATGGAGAGAATATATGCGCTAATCTTAATTGTGTTGATGCTAAAGGAAATGCAAGAAAGCATGGAGAGTCTTGGTGTGTATATGATGATTCTGGAAAAACAGGAGAGAGTAAAAATTCAGTTGGAAGTAGATTTTATAAACATATATGTCAGAATGGACAAGAGACAATAGAGCCGTGTGCTGATTATAGACAGGAAGAGTGTATTCAAGATACAATAACTACGGATACTGGAATTAAGTTTTCTCAGGCGGCATGTAGAGTTAATAGATGGCAAGATTGTTTAGAGCAGAAAGATAAGGTTGATTGTGAAAATAGAGATAGAAGAGATTGCAATTGGCTAGCTGAAAAAAGTGTATGTGTTCCATTAAACACACCTGGATTAAAGTTCTGGGAAGGTGAAGAAGCGAAGAATGTCTGCAGTAAGGCAAATACCGAATGTAGAGTTGTTTTTGAAAAAGGATTGATTGGGGGAGAAAAATGTGTTGAGAATTGTCAGTGTTTAAATGCTGGATGGGTAAAACAACAGACTGATTTTTGTAGTGCTTTGGGAGATTGTGGTCCTAATGTAAACTGGGTTGGTCAGGCAGGATATAAAGATGGATATAATCTAGTTAAGAGCTGAATTTATTTTCTAGAGTAGTGAAAAAATAGTAGAAAGGTATAAATAATTATAAAAATTGGTTATTTTATGAGTAATCTTAGAAGTATTGGGCTTACTGGATTAGTTGCTGGTTCGGTTTTTCTGGCTGGATGCCAAGCAATAGAAGATAGAGTTGGACAGGTAATACATGGGCAAGTTTTTCCCTTCCATCCTAATTCTCAACCTCAGCAACAAAATCATAGTGGAAATAATTTTAATCCTCAGGGAAAGACATTTAATCAAAACTTTAATTCTGGTGAAATTAAAGAAATAGGTGCATTTGGAGAGACTTATGCTTGCCTAGCTTTGACAAGAATAGGTAATGGAAGTGCTTTTCCTCAGAGAAGTGAATTTATTAATAAAACTTCGCACGTTAAAGCAGGTTCGGGAATATTACACTTTTATGTTGAATCTTCTGCTAGTTTTGGAGATTATCAGTTTCAAGTTTTTGAGAAGACTACTGGTCGTGAAGTGTTAAAACATAATCAGACTTCAACAGATTCTTTATCCAGTTCCCAGTTTTATTCGAGACTTGATAAATCAATTCTAGCCCCTGGAGTGTATAGCTTATGCTTATCTGGAAAGACTGTTAAAGGTTATACTGGGGTTCCACTTTTCGGAGATACACGTAAAGTTGTTGGAGAGCATAAACCCATCGCAGTATTTGATTTAAAAGTTGATAATTAAATTCTTCACTATTTCACTAATATTTATAAATAACAATCCTCTTTTTAAGACATGTTTAAAAGAGGAGAAAAAGGCATTATCATTTGTATTTCTTTTGCACAAATTTTCTTATTAATAACAGCTACAATTGCATTTAGTTTTTTCTTGAGTGAGGTTAGTTTGGTTGAAGGACAAACAAATCTTGCTATAACAGAAGCAAAATTGAAGGCAGGTAGTATAGCCTCTAGATTACCGGGTGCTACTCCTGAAAGTATTGCTCTTGCAAAACTAAAGGCAGGTAGAGCTGCTTCTTTGGGTGCAAGTACAACTGATACTCCGGCATTTTTTCCTAAATCTTTTGGAACTGCTCAGCAAGGACTAGAAGGGTATAAGCCTTTTGGTTCCGATATATTTGGAAAAGAGGGTATAACTAATAACTTAGGAGGGCATCTTGTTCAAGGAATAATTTGGGCAGGAGTTGCTTATCTTGGAGGAAGAGCACTTGGACAGATGTTTGGTTTAAGTAAGAATAATGCAAATAATCTTGGAACTGCCTTAGCTAGTGGAGTTGGAGTTTACAAGTTTATACAAATAGCTGGACAGGGAGAATTTGGAACTGGGTTTTTCGAATCTGCCTTTGGAAAGGAAAGTTTTCTTGGTGGTGGAGGAAGTCCATTTATACCAGCGGCTATTGTTACTATTGTTGTTTTTGCACTTTTGTACAAAGATGAGAAAATAAAGACATATACATTCCAGTGTTTACCTTGGGAACCTGCTCTTGGTGGAGCAAGATGTGAAGAATGCGGGAAAGATCCTCTTAGACCATGTAGTGAATATAGATGTAAAAGTCTTGGACAGGCTTGTGATTTAGTTAATAAGGGAACTGATAGTGAGCAGTGTGTCTGGACAAGTAAGGGAGATGTTACAAGTCCGAAGATAACTCCTAACGCAACCTCTCTTAAAGATGGACTTGTTTTCCAACCATTACTTGGAAGACCTGTTGAAAGAGGAACAAAAATTGTAAATCCTAAAGATGCAAAAGGATGTTTGCAAGCATTTACACAGTTAGAATTTGGACTTGACACTAATGAAGTAGCTCAGTGTAAATTAGATTATCAAGATAATAACTTGACTGGTTTGAGATTCTTTATAGGTGGAAGTAACTATTATTCAAAGAACCATTTACAGATTATGAAATTACCTAGTCCAAATGATGAAAGTGCGGATGCGCCTATATTCAAGAATGATGGAACTTTTGATTTGTTTGTAAGATGTCAGGATGCAAATGGAAACTCTAATGCTGATGTATATGTAGTTGAATTTTGTGTAAACAAAGGGCCAGATACAACTCCACCTGCTATTGAGAAAACAAGTATAATCTCTGGAAGTCCTGTGCAGTATAAAGTTGATAGTGTTCCATTACAAGCATATACAAACGAATTTGCAACATGTAAATGGAGTAAGGATGATAAATCTTATGACAACATGGAAAATACATTTAGTTGTGCTAGTAATCCTAGTCAAATAAATGCAGATTTACTTTATACTTGTTCAGGTAATTTAACTGGAGTGCAGGACAGAGTTGACAATCCTTATTTCTTTAGATGCAGAGATAGTACTGGAAATACAAATGTTGAAAGTTATAAGTTTAATATAAGAGGAAGCGAACAGTTGAATATTAAAACAGTTGGGCCTAATGCTACTATATTTGGAAGCACGAATACAGTATCTGTTAAATTGAGTGTTGAAACAGAAGATGGAAGCGATGAGGGAAATGCAGTATGTTTCTATAATAGCACACTTACTGGTGGGTTTGTTTCTATGTTTACAACTAACTCATTTAAACATGAACAAGTTCTTCAATTATTAGATGGAAATTACAAGTATAATTTTAAGTGTGTAGATGCAGGAGGAAATACTGCTGAAAGGGAAGTTGTTTTCTTAGTTAAAGTTGATAAGGAAGCTCCTAGAATTACAAGAGTGTATAAAGACCAGACTTTGAAGATAGTTACTGATGAAAGTGCAAAATGCACTTATTCATTACAAAATTGTAATTTCAATCTTGATGAAGGTTTGCAGATGGAATATCCTAATGTTGAAGTTAAAAATATATTAGGTCTTTCATGGGATCCTAAGAACACATATTATATAAAATGTACTGATGATTATGGTAATCAACCTACTCCTAATTCATGTAGTGCTGTTGTAAGTCCTAAGCAGAATTAAGTTTATTAATTCTGTTTTATATTTTATTCTATGAAAGATCTGAGTAAGAAAAAGCGAGAATTGGAAAATAATAGTATCAGTGTTTTAAGTCATAGATTTGATATGCTTTTGAAAGGATTAGATACTGAAAAAGATAAATTCAAGAATGATGAAGTTAGAAAAAGAGCTATAAAATCAATAAAAAGTTTTACATATTATAGAATAAAGGAAAAAATTATTGATTTAGATAAAGGTATTGGAGCAATTATTCTTAGAATTGATAAAAGTAAATTAGAAGATATTAATGAAATAAAAAGTATTTATTCAGATATGTACAAAATAAGTCCTTCTCGTCTGAGAGGTAGTTATTATGTTTTAAAAGCTAAAGAAGAAAATAAAAAGTTAGGTGAAGGTATAATATCTAAGTTCTTTGCATTGTTTAAAAGTTAACCCTCAAAAAATTGACTGAATTTTTTACCTTCTGATTTAGCTTTTTCTAGAGATATTACCCAGTATTTTCCAGTGTCCTCTAATTGGCTTGGAGTTATAAAAAGCCAGCCTTCATAATTGAATCTAACTGCTATCACTGCAGATAATCCAATCATATGAGAAAACTTTACAAAATCTTCTATCTGTTCTTTACTTATGTATATCCTATCTTTTTTACTTGATTTAACTTCTACTACATAACCTCTTTTTCCAATTTTGGCGGCAATCATATCACAAGGAGATTCATCTTTTACTCCTGAACCTGCAACACGAACTGCTCGCCAGTTATTCTCAGTAAAATATTCTACTAGCTCTCTTTCAACTCTAGAACCTTTTGCTTTATTACTCATTTATTTCTCCTCATGTATTAAATTCATAATATCAGAATACGCTTCGGGAGTTATTTGATAATTATTTGTCATAAGCAAATTAATCAATCTAATAAATTCAGACTTATTTATTCTTTTATTACTTAAGTTCCAAAGCAATATACTCACTACTCCAAAAACTTCTAAATTTAAGCCTTTTGCGAATCTTCTTGCTCTTTCATCATCAGTTAAAAAGATATTTATTTTACTTTCTATACAGCAAGAAATAGCTGCTCTTTCACCTTTACCTAAAGGTATTTCTATATCCGATTTTGTTTCTACTTCTTTAAAAAGCTTTCCAAACTGTTCTTTTATTAAAATTGTATCTGGAGTATTTTTTATAAATATCTCTTCTGCAACTTGAGAAGGAATAATTATTTTATTAAAAATATTACATGCGAGATCTAGTGAATTTATCTTAGATAATAAGATGATTGTGTTTGCATCAGCTACTGCTGTTTTAACCATTTTATTTTTTTCAAATCCTCTTTCAAATTTTCAGAAGTATAAACTAGAGAAACTTTCTTTTGGTGCATTACATCCCTAAAATCCCAAACATTTAAACCAGAAAATTCTCTGGCTTGTTCAAAAGAAAAGACTCCTTTCTTAAAATTGTCTAGTGAATAATCTATTTTCCATTCTGCTATAGCTTTTGCCAACAATTTTCTTATTGTGGTAGATGTATCTACCTGATCAACAAGAGATATTTCTTTAAGATCTGATAAATATCTGTCTGGAAGCCTAGTAGTTATTATTTTGTCCACATACGATGTATTACTTCGTATTATTTAAATCTTTCTATAAATCTCTTGCTTGAAGAGTTCTACGACCATTTAACTTTGCACGATTAGAAGCTTCATCAAGTATCTTTAAGACTTTATTATTTAATGCTTCAGCAACATCTGCAGAAACAGAAAGTTCTGGAACAGCTGATTTTATTTTACTTTTTACTATTAAATCAACCATTTTTCTCCTCTTTTTTATCATTAACTTCTGGTTTCATGAATGGAAACATTATGACATCTCTTATTGAAACTGAATTTGTTAGGAGCATGATTAATCTATCAACTCCTAAACCTAATCCTGAAGTTGGAGGCATTCCTACTTCTAAAGCATTTACAAAGTCTTCATCGTATGGAGAAGCTTCTTCATCTCCTCTCTCTTTGAATTCTGCCTGTTCCGTAAATACTCTTTTTAATTCTTCTGGCTCATTCAATTCAGTATAATTATTTCCCATTTCCCAACCTTTAATAAATGGTTCAAATCTTTCTGTAAGTTCTGGGTTGTCTTTCTTTTTCTTTGCAAGAGGAGAAGTATCAACTGGATAATCATATATTATTGTTGGTTGGATTAGATTAGGTTGAACAAGCTCGGAGAATATTTCTTCAATTGCTAACCCTCTTCTGAATTCACTTTTTAACTTTATTCTTTTTTCAGCTATGAAATCCTTAATTTCGGTATCTGACATTTTTTCCACATTTATTTTAACATATTTCTTAATTGCTTCATACATGCTCATTCTTTTCCAAGGAGCTTTCAATTCTATTTCTTGTCCTTGATATTCTATTTTTGTTCTTCCTAGAACTTTTTTGGCTATAGATTCTATCATCTCTTCAAATAAATCCATATTAGACTCATAATCGACATAAGCCCACATTGTTTCAAGCATTGTAAATTCAGGATTATGAGTTGCATCAATTCCTTCATTTCTGAATATTCTATTTAACTCGTATATTTTCTCGTAACCTCCTGCAATAAGGCGCTTTAGATAAAGTTCTTTTGAAATTGAAAGATATACTTTCATCTTCAAGGCATTTAACTCGCTTGTGAATGGCTTTGCAGCTCCTCCACCATAAATAGGCTGGAGAATTGGTGTATCTACTTCCATAAAACCTTTTGAATTAAGAAATTCTCTTATAGCGTTTAATATTTTAGTTCTATTCTCAAATGTCTTTTTAACATCAGGGTTCATAATTAAATCAAGATAACGCTTTCTGTATCTTTCCTCTTTATCTTGTAAGCCGTGCCATTTTTCAGGCAGGGGTTGAATAGATTTTGATAGAATTTCTAAATCTTTTACAAGTATTGATAGTTCTCCTCTTTTTGTTCTGAATATATCTCCTTTTACACCAATAAAATCTCCTGAATCAACATATTTTTTGAAGAATTCTATCTTCTTTTTAGAGGTATCTGGCTCTTGTAGAACCAATTGGATTTTTCCAGAAGAATCCTGAAGAACTGCGAATATAATTTTTCCAATGTCTCTTACTACTATGATTCTACCTGCTATTTGTGCTTTTGCCTTTGCCTTTTTTTCGGGTTTAAGATCTTTATGTTCTTCTTGCAATTGAGATGCTGAATCTTTCTTTTCAAAAGAATAAGGATAAGGATTTATTCCTTGTTTTCTTAAATCTTGTATTTTCTTTAATCTTTCACCAATAATTTGATCTTGTCTGCCCATATTCAAAAATGGAAAAATGGATTTATATAGTTTTAGAGTGCTTTAGAATAGAAAAATTAAGCAATTGCTTTCTTGTTCTTAGAAACGACTTCTACGAGCTTTGCTACTGTTGCACTTGCATCTAATATTTCTATTTCTATAGGTAGACCTTGCTTATTATAATGAGTAATAACATTCTCTTTTTGCTCACCAAAATCAGCTTTATCATTACTTAATTTCATTAGTAATATGTCTGTTTTTTTGTCATATTTATATTCCATATCTTTGGCTCCTTGCTTTGTATACAGTTACTATTGTTTTTATTTCTTTGCTTTCTTCAACTATTGCTCTTAGAACATAGCCATTTATTTTTCTCTCAAAAATCTTCCTATTTCTATAACTTTCAGAAATTCTGTCTGGTTGATTTATACATAATATTAAAAGGTTCTCACTAAGATCATATTTTTCCATTCTTTCTTTTGCGTGTGAAGTTATTTCTATATTCATAAATTAGAATCTGAATATCTTGAAATCTTTGAAATCTTGAAGTCTTTCTTCTTTTTCTTCTACATTTCTTATTATCGCGTGTTTTGGACCTTGCTTGCAGATTGTAAGCATAGAATTTACATTATCTGTTGTTCCTTCCATGAATATTTCTACTCTTCCATCTTCTCTATTTCTGAAAAATCCTTTAATGTTATATTTCTCGGCGTTCTCTTTTATGAATTGTCTATAAAATAGACTCTGCAAAGAACCTGTGATGTATAATCTTACTGCTTTTTTCATGATAATGAAATGAAAAAGAGGTTAATATATTTTACTTAGAAAGCTTAGCTTTTGCTTCCTGCGCTTCTTTCTTTCTTTGTTCTCTATCTAAGTCTTGAAGAAGAGAGTCATTTATTAAATTAAGATAAGAAACTGACTTGCTATCTTTATTAACTAGTTTTAGTGCCTGTCTGTCTATTTCTAGAGGATTTCCGGTTAATATGAAGCCTTGTTCTGATGCATCGATTATAGCCACTTCAGGCATCTTGCATCTGATTATGTCATGTATGGCATATCTTATTGGTTCCTTTCTTATTTTGTTCTTTGATTTACTGAAAAAACCAGTATAGTGTGAAGCAGGATATGCTCCAAGCATATTTGATAAAGAAGTTACAAATTCTGTTTCAGAATCAGAAGTTAGTTTAGGAATTGAAATAAGTAGAGATTCTTTTAGTAATTTTGGATAATGAATTGAGCTAAATTGGAGAGCATTTAATGGAAATACTTCTTCAGTCTCGGCTGTGTTTAAATCTACAAGACTAACATTATATTTTTCAGCTAATGTTTTATATCCTTTTTCCTCAAAAAGTTGCATTGTATCTTCTCCATCTGCACCTTCTGCAATGTAAACTTGGGTGTTTGGAGATTTATGATTCATACAAAACTGAAGTATAACTTCTGCAAACTCTATAGGGGTATTAACTGAACTAGAGTTTTTCAAATTAGGTTTTAGAACTATTGAATTATGTTTTTTTATAAAATCATTAAATTTTGTAACTTCTAAAAGTTTAGGAACAGTTTCAAAATAAGACTTGAATTTTATTGATACTCCTTTTACCATAGTTGTTTTTCATACAATTTAGCTTTTAAAGATTGTTGTGCCTTATAATAATCTTTAATTTTGTTTTTAATAAAAATTTTATTCTTTTTCTTCTCTTAAATCTAGGTCGTTATTTACTATTGATACTGTTTGTGAAGCGAAATATTCTCTCTTTCCTACTGAAACAGGAATACATGCTGATTTTAATCTCTTTAATTCTTTTCCAGGAAGACCTAAATGGTCTCCTAAGACAAAAACAGGATTTTCTTTTATTTCTAAATCTCTGATATTTTCACCTTTTGGATCTAAAATGTAAATATTTCTACCTTGTTCAGATAATTCCTTTATTAATTCTAAAAAACCTTTCTTTTCAATCCAATATCCTGGAAATACTTCATTTTTCTCACCTTCTTTATATTTATACAACATCTTTTTTATTACTGAGGAAATATTGCTCTTGTTAAGGTATATTTTATCAACTCCAGTCTTACCTTCCGTGACTGGTTTTAACTCTAAATGTCTTGGAGGATTTGGAGGACCAGCAAACATTAAATGTAGTTTAACATCTTCTCGCATTTTATGACTTAAAAAGAAAGAAGATATTACTGTGTGAATTGCTATATCTAAACGCCCTGCTTTCATTAAATCTTCTCCAATGAAGTTTCCTGCAGTAGGTGCTGTTCTTGAATAATATATGAATTCTCTCATCTAAGCTCTAATAAGGAAGAGCTTAAAAGGATTGCTGTCTATTTTACATTGTGGAGATTATAAGTGAGATAATACAATCAATGAAGATACATCCTATTTTGATATGCCTTTTAGCAGGAATCATGGGAGAGGACTATGTTTTTCTTATGGCTATTCTTTCAGGTTCTGGTTTTATGAGTATGTGGAATGTAGTACCTTTTGGTATTCTTGGAGTTTTCTTTCATGATTTTTGTATCTATTGGATATTTAGAAAATATCATGGAGTAAAGATAAATCAAAGATTTGAAAGAAAAGCTACTAAAAGAGGAATTGATAAATGGTTAATTGATTGGATGCATAGAAAGAATTATCTTGTTGCTTTAATGGTTTCTAAATTTATATTTGGAGCCAGAATACTTACTATCTATTATATTACTAAGAAGGAAAATAAATTTAAGAAATTCCTATCTTTTGACGTTATCTCCATATTATTCTGGTTTACAATTATGATGCCTCTTGGTTGGATGGCTGGAAGAGGTTTTGTAAGATTACTTGCTTTTGTTAGAGGATTAGAGAAAGTTATTGCAGTATTATTTGTTATAGCATTTATTTATTACATTATAAATAAGTATTTTGCTAGATTTCTTGATAAAAAAGAAGTTAATTCAAAACAAATAAAGGTCGAGCAATAATATCTCCTTCTTCAGATTTTTTATATACTCCTATAAATCTATCTTCTTTGAAGAGAATAAAATTCTCGCCTTCGTTTACACTCTTTATATGGGCATCTTTTTTCATTAAGGGCTTTCCAGTCAATAATTGTTTAATATTTGCATCAGAAGTTATCTGGAAGTAAGGTAATAATTCAGTTAATATTTCTGCAGGTATTAACATATTTCTTAAAAGAGAATCGTTACCTTCTTTATAATCTAATAATGCTTTGTCAAAGTCGTATAAATTAACTAAAGAGTCTTCTGAAAATATGCTTGCTTTTGTTCTTCTTAACTCAAGCATGTGAGCACCGCCTATTTTCTCTCCTAAATCATGTATCAGCTTTCTTATGTAAGTTCCTGCCTGAACTTCTGTCTCAAATAAAACATCTTTATCTTTAATTTCTAATATGTTAAAAGAAAAGATTTCTCTTTCCCTTACTTGTCTTTTAACTTTAGATTTCTTTGGAGGAAGTTGATTTATTTTACCTATGAATCTCTTTATCTCTTCTTTTAGTTTATCTTTATCTGTCTCTTCATGAAGACGCATTATTCCTACATAAGTCTTGTTCCTATGCATAAAAAAATCAGACAATCTACATGCTCGTCCTAACATGATTGGTAGAACTCCTGAAACTTGAGGATCTAATGTTCCTGCATGTGATGTCTTGCTAATTCCTAATTCTCTTTGTAGATAGTGTGAAACTGAGAAACTTGTCGGGCCTGAAGGTTTGTCTATATTTATCAGTCCAAAATTCAATAAATCTTTTGTTGATTTGCTTTCTTTTATTTTAGCTATGTCTATTTTCATTTTATTTCTCCTTTAAGATACACTTTTCTTTCTTTTTCTGGAAATCTTTCTATAGCATATCTTAACATAGTTCTAGGCATTGATTTATAATGCTTTCTTAAAAATTCTCTTAAAGTTTTTTCATCTCTCTTTCCTGTTTCTCTTAACATCCATCCAACTGCTTTATGTATTAAATCGTGTTTATCATTTAAAAGAATCTCAGATATTTTAAGAGTATCATCAAATTTCTTGTTTTTTATAAAATAATACGTGGAAATTATAGCCATTCTTCTTTCCCAGAGATTATCTGACCTTGCAAATTCATACAATATTGATTTATCTTTATCTATTAACCAGACTCCTAGAATTCTATCAACTATACAGTCTATTAAATCCCAATTATTACTAGCATATCTATTTTTTAGATAGAAATCTACTATTGCTTTATGTTCTTTTTTATCTTTTGTTTTTGCATATTGATAAGAAAGGATCATTAAGGCTACCATTCTTTCTTCATGTATTTTGGATTTTAATAAACTAAAAAGTTCTTCTCTTTTTACATCGACAAATTTTTGTGCAACTTTTCTTGTGTCTGGTACTGTGACTCCTATGAATATGTCTCCTTCCCCATAATCTCCCGGCCCAGTCTTAAAGAAATTCTGATAAATAGGTATTTTATGAGGTTTCGCTAATTTGTGTAATTCTTTTTTTATTAAAAGTGAATTCATCATAGAATAATAAAAGAAA
>Ga0233424_10001414_pt1 | contig 21177 bp, 22 predicted proteins | sample Watercolumn_Towu_FD_181011 | JGI IMG/M metagenome (GOLD analysis project Ga0233424, IMG submission 181011) | Freshwater microbial communities from Lake Towuti, South Sulawesi, Indonesia - Watercolumn_Towuti2014_125_MG | ecosystem: Environmental > Aquatic > Freshwater > Lake | place: Indonesia... | reverse complement strand
GGAAAAAGCCGCGGATCATCTGCCCACGGCACGCATTTTCATCGGCGTTGGAGGCGCGCTGGAAACCGTCGGCGGAACCATTCCGCGTGCGCCGAAAATCATGCGACAGCTAGGATTTGAATGGACCTGGCGTCTGGTACGGCAGCCAAGCAGAATCGGACGAATTTTCAATGCCGTGATCGTCTTTCCAGCCGTGATCGTTTGGGCTACACTGAAGCGTCGTCGATTCCTGAAAGGTGTACGCAATGTACTGCGGGAAATCGGCGCGCAATTGAATGGATTATGAGCGTCAAAACGCGATTTGCGCCGTCCCCGACGGGCTATCTGCACATCGGCAGCTTGCGCACGGCTTTATACAATTATCTGTTCGCCAAAAAATCCGGCGGCATTTTCGCGTTGCGTATCGAAGACACGGATCGCCAGCGGTATGTGGAAGGCGCCGTTGAAAAATTGATCGCGACGTTGAATACCGTCGGCCTGAATTTCGACGAAGGCCCGGTCGTGCAGTCTGAGCGATTGTCGTTGTATCAAAAGCACGCGAAGCAACTCGTAGATCAGGGCGATGCATACTATTGTTTCTGCACGAAAGAGCGGCTGGAAGAACTGCGTCATCAACAGGAACTCGCGAAGATGCCGACGAAATACGATCGCCGCTGCCTGTCGCTTTCCAGCGAGGAGATTCAAAAACGCACTGCGGCGGGCGAAGCGCACGTTGTTCGTCTTAAAATTCCTGAAGGAAACACGGCGTTCGACGACGTCATTCGCGGTCGCATCACGATCAGCAACAACGAGGTGGACGACCAGGTACTGTTGAAGTCCGACGGTTTTCCGACCTACCATCTTGCTGTTGTCGTGGACGACCACGACATGAGCGTGACGCACGTCATTCGAGGTGATGAGTGGTTGTCATCGGTGCCAAAGCACGTCGTGCTGTATCGCGCATTCGGATGGGAACTGCCGATCTATGCGCATTTGCCGCTCATTTTGAATCCGGACCGATCGAAACTTTCCAAGCGCCAAGGCGACGTTGCCGTCGAAGATTATTTGATGAAAGGATACCTCCCTGAAACGCTCGTAAATTTCGTAGCACTGATCGGATATAATCCGAAAGCCGATCAGGAGATCTATACGATCGATGAACTGATCGCATCGTTCGAGCTGGAAAAAATCAACCGCTCCGGCGGCGTGTTCAACAAGGAAAAACTGGACTGGATGAACGCGGAATACATCAGAAAAATGTCTAACGATGATCTTGCCATCAGCGTGAAACCATTTTTGGAATCAACAGGGAAGGGAATTGATAGTGAAACGCTGAAGCGGATCTGTACGGTCGAAAAAGAACGACTCGTGACCCTGGCGGACATCGTCGAAAAAATTGACGGCTATGCACGCATGCCGGCGATGGACGCGAACTTGCTGGTGTGGAAAAAATCAGACGCAACGGACGCGAAACGACAAATCGAGGCCGTTGAACAGGTGCTGTCTGGTCTTGACGAGTCGGCATTTGGTCAAATTGGTTTGCTGGAAGCGGCCGTGAAGAAGTATATTGATGATAACGGGCTGCAAAACGGCAACGTCTTGTGGCCCATGCGCGTTGCACTTTCGGGGCGCACCGCGTCACCTGGGCCGTTCGAGCTCGCTTGGGTTCTAGGCCAGCAGGAAACACTGAAACGTTTGCGCGCGGCGTCCGATTCACTAGCATAATCCATGAGACACCCTTGGAGGATCACAGCGCTCATCATTGCGTCAGCCGCCGTGTTCGGCTGCATGGCGGTTGCGTTTGCTGAGGATGCGCCCGCGGACGAGGAGACCGAGGATGTTCCGGTCTCGGCAGAGATCAATTCGCTTCAGGAACAGGTGAATGAGAAGCAGGCGAGCATTGATCAGATCCAGAGAAAGATCAGTGACTACAAGAAACGGATTAATGAAGCGGAGGCACGATCGTTGTCGCTTGCGAACGAGCTCGATCTTCTCACGAACCGCATCACGAAGGCTCAACTCGACATCGAGGAAAACAATGCCGAGATCGATTCGGTGAACGCCCAGATTCAGATTCTTGATGCTCGGATCAAAATTTTCAACGACAGGCTCGAGACAGACCGCGCACTGCTGCAGCAGATTCTCCAGAAATTGCAGACCTATGACAATGATTTCGGTTTGCAGGTCTTGTTCGGAACGGATTCATTTTCAGAACTGTTCGACCGCCTTCAGGCGCTCGAGAGTGTGAATAGTGACCTTGGCGACACACTGAAACGCGCGGAAGAAGAAAAGCGGAGCGTCGAGCTCGCAAAAACGGAACAAGAAGGGAAGAAGCAGCACCTGATGGCGCTCCAAGAAACGCTCAAGGAGCGCCAGGGCCAGTTGGAGGAGGAGATCGGGGCCAAAGACACGCTTCTGGCGCAATCGCAGCAGTCAGAAGCCCAGTATCAGGTGCTCGTTTCCGATCTCAAACAGGAATCTGCGTACATCGATCACCAGATCGCGGTCTTGCAGGGTGAAATCGAAGACAAGCTCGTCGATTCGGACGAAATCGGCGACAGCTCGCTGCTGTCCTGGCCGGCAGATCCAAGCTACCGCGGATTATCGGTGAGCTTTCATGACCCGACGTACCCGTTCCGCCATTTGTTCGAGCACTCCGGCATCGACATTCCGGAACCCATGGGCACGCAGATTACGTCCGCAGCGCCGGGATACGTCGCGTGGACGAAAACGGGCCAGTTATACGGCAACTATGTGATGATCATTCATACCAATGGCATCGCCACGCTCTACGCCCACCTATCGAAAATCTCGGTTCAGCAGGATCAATTTGTGGCGCGGGGAGACGTTATTGGACTTTCCGGAGGCCTTCCGGGCACGCAGGGCGCCGGTCTCTCAACCGGTCCACATTTGCACTTTGAGGTTCGCAAAGACGGCATTCCAGTTGACCCAATGGGGTACCTTATGGCATACTAATGCGTTCACAAGATTATGGACCTCGACCTCGTGATCAAAATCCTCGGCTGGTCAATGGCGATTGCACCCATCGTCGTTTTTAACGTATTGAGCGCATACATGGTCGCGGGAGCCGCTCAGGATGATGAAGTGATCATGGGAATGCTGATGGCTGGACTCGGATCGGTCGGATTGGGCGTTGCGATCCTGCTGTTCGTGTACCTCACGAATTTTTCCCTCAACAACTTTCTCGGAGTTTAACAAAACAGCGGACGGGTTGACTTGGCCGTCCGTTTGCTTTAAAAGGTGGTCGGGAGGCTACATTGATCGATAACGTTGGTGAGGCGTTCCTCGAGTTCATCAGGGTGAACGTCAAGAGGGGCGTCATTCCGAACCGTTCCAAGACGCACCCTCAGACTCCACTCGACCCGAGGCACATCTACGACCACATCCGGCGCATGTACCTGGATCCCGAGCTTCGCAGGAGCATCCAACCGGGGAACAGGGACGCGCCGCAGCTGCAGGACTCCGGCGAAGGCCCGGATCTGTATCAGGAGCTGTTGGTCTGGTACACCTTCTGCGACTCGCGCTTCCTCGACATCACGCAGCCGCCTCCCGATCTCAATGCTCCATAAGGAGGGAGTCCCGATCGCCTAACCCAGACAGGGCAGGGCGATCTTTTCTTACTGATCTAGTGTCGCACAATAAACCTTATACGACACAATAACAACCGCCACTCAATTGTGTCGTATAAGGTAGCCGATATTTTACAACGCCTGTGTTGCGCTTGACGTCAGTCATCGTAAAATATCGACCTCGCGTCTCTTGGCATCAAGACACCTTCGAAATCAATTTACGGGCCTCAATCTTGCCTTGTTCCACGCCAGGCTGATTATACGCGTCTACGCGCATGAGCTGACCCATATAGGCAGTCGCAATCTCGTAGAATTGAAATAACGCGCCTACGGACTCCGGTGAAATTTTTTGCAGCCACAACGCGCCGTTGGACCGCCCGGATGATTTCAGCGCCTTTGCCGTTCCTGCTAGCTCGGCGTGCATGATCTTTTCGAACGACAAGCCAGACATATAGTGATATGCCTCCATTTCCTTCCCTTCAATTCGGGGGACCGATTGATGTGTCGTAAAATGTCTGACACCTAAAAACGTAATGATTTTATCGTTCGGTCCTTCGTTGTACAACTGAATCTGCGAATGCTGATCCACGGCGCCAAGCGCAGCAATCGGTGTCGGGCCAGCATTCTTCTTTCCAAGCGACTCAGCCCAGATCTGTCGGTACCAAAAAGCGAATTCCTGAAGCCTGGATGAATACGGCATGAGGACATGCACGGACTTCCCTTTTCGGATGGCTTCGTAGTGCTGCGCCGCGAATGCTGCGGCGTCGGAGCGATGTTTGTGTTCGTGATGGTCTGAAACAACCGATGCCGCGCCTTTTAAAAGCCCACGGATATCGATCCCGGCGCATGCGGCCGGAAATAGGCCGACCGGCGACAGTACCGCAAACCGTCCGCCTACGTTTTGTGGGTGTGGCAAGAAACGGTATCCGTGTTTTTGCGCCAGCGCGTGCAGCGGGTTTCCTGTCGGGTCGCTGATGACCGTGATATGCCTGCCGTATCCCTTACCGATGCTGTCGATCAGCGCTTTCCGCAGCGTGAGAAAGATGGAAACGGTTTCGAGCGTCGTGCCGGACTTTGAGACCACGGTCAGAGCCGTATCTTTCCACCAGGAGCCTTTGTGCGCGTATTTTGAAATACTGTCCGGATCGGGATTGCTGACGAAATGAAGCCTCATGCCCTTATGCGGGTTTCCGAGAGCCTGCCAGATCGCACGGGCGCCAAGATCCGAACCGCCGATTCCAATGACGATCATTCTTCGAAACCTGGCACGTGTCTCCTTCGCCGCCTTATTGCACATCGCCAGCATCTGTCCGTCAGACGGCAGATCGAACCAGCCCTGTTGTTTTGTTTGCTGAAGCTTCGAAAGCGCCGCGTAGGCAGTCTTCAACCGCGCTTGATGCGATCGCCAGTTCTGACGCATGTTCGTGTCGTCATAAGAGATGTGCATCATATGGCGACATTCTATCAGGTTAGCGGAACTTATAGTACACATGGTCGTCGAATCGCAGGTCGACGTATTCAAGTTTCGTCTGATCCGGAACCGATTCGCGCAAAACAGTATCGAGGTTGGTGGCTTGTATGTCGATGTCGGCGGAAGGATCTATGAGAATCCCGTATCCGACATCCGTGATAATGTTGACCCACTTCCCTATCTGCCGATCCATGCGTGTCTCGTGGAACGGAATCAATTGCGCGCGTAGATGGTCATGAAAGCGAAAGATCGCATCGATTTCGTCAGGTGTCATTACTTGTTGTCCGATGGTCACGGCGACATCGTTCAAATCCGTGAACGACGCAAATATCGCTGCTTGATCCGATTTTTCCGCTTCCGCCAATTCGCGGATGACCAGTCCGTCCCGAGCAACGACATAGGTTCTTCCCATTGAAGTCCAGAGCAGCTGCGAGGTCTTCTCTTTCACGACGACGTGGATGTTCGACTGCTCCGTCGCGATTTCTAGCGATTCGAAGGCAAAGCGCGTACCCAATTCTTTGCGCAAAGCGTCAGGTCGAAAGAGGAATCGATTCGACCGTTTGAACACGATCGCGGATGATTGTCCTAGGTAGGAACGGACGACCGACGAAACGTCCTCTGGCGCAATCGTCGTTGTGCCTTCTACGGTTACGTTTGCGTATGCGAAGCGCGGCGACGCAAGCAAGAAACACGTGAGACCGATCGCTCCGGCAACGACGCAAATACCGGCGATCAGTGGCACGAAATTCTTTTTTTGAACGTGCTGAAAATACGGATTGCGAAACCTCCGCGATTGATAGAATTTACGTTGAACGGCGTGGAAATGATCTCGCCGCGGCATAAGACTATACGACAACGCGTGGCAGTGTCGGATTAATCCTGGTCACGACTTCATAGTTGATCGTCCCGATCCAGCTCGCGAGCTTGTCCGCGGTGATTTCATGTCGACCGGACCTGCCAAGTAGTACCGCCTCCTGTTCGCGCGTGACATTGGGCACGGCGGAAACATCCACCATGATCATGTTCATGCACACACGACCCATCACGCGACATCGCGAACCACCGATCATAACCTCGCCGACCGAGGACAGCTTGCGGTCGAAACCGTCAGCGTACCCCACAGGAAGCACGGCGATTCGACTGTTGCGTTTCAACACTTCGGTCAGACCGTAGCCGATCGGGCTGCCGGCTGGCACGGATTTCACCTGGGCCACGCGCGACTTCCATGTTAGCACGGGGCTCAGTTGGCAGGCGATGTTGTGCGAGCGCGCCGCCTGAGCGGTCAGTTCCGATGGCCAAAGGCCGTACATGGCGATTCCGGGGCGAACCAGCGTTCCGTGCGTGTCAGGATACAGAATTGTCGCGGCGCTGTTCGCGCAGTGGATCCATTGCGGGTCAAATCCGGCCGAACGCATGCGATCGGCGGTTTCACGGAACTTCGTGAACTGCACGGTTGCGTAACGGGCATCACTCGTGTCTTCGATGTTCGCAAAATGCGTAGAAACGCCGGCAAGGCGGACGTGGGTCGACGCCGCAATCGCGTCCAGCAACCGGTTCAGATCCCCTTCCATGACGCCCTGTCTGTGCGTTCCGGTCTCGATTTTTATGTGAATGTTGGCTTGTTTAGCGCGTTGGGCGGCAAGATCTTCGATGGCGCGAACCGTATCAATGTCGTACACGACTTGGTGGAAATCGCCAGAGATGACGTCTTCGAGCCGATCGTGAAGCGTGTAGCCGAGGATCACGACGAGCGCCGAGGGTATGATCGATCGAACCATCAACGCTTCGTCGATGGTATCAACGGCAAATGCATCGACATCATTCCGCGCCGCGATCATCGTGACTTCGCGCAAACCATGACCGTACGCGTTCGCTTTCACGACAGCACAAAAACGCGCGCCTTCCGCAAGAAGCGAGCGCAACTGCCCGATGTTCTGGCCGAGCATGCGTTCATCGATTTCAACCCAGGTCCGATGTGTCATGAAAATACCGTTCGAATTCGCGGAGGATGTTCTCGTTCGCTTCTAGTAAATCTCGTTTGAAGGCTTCCGGGAGTGATAGCCATGCGGAACCGTACGTCGAACGCTCTTCAAGCGCAACCTCAGTTTGGTCAACCGGACACAGGAAACAGTGAAGGCGGACCCGGATGATTCCTTTTGAGAGAAACCAATCGTGCCGGCGGCGTCCCAGATACGATTGGTTTTCGGCGTACAGACCTGTCTCCTCGACGAGTTCCCGGCGCATGGCCAACTCCGGAGTCTCACCTTCCTGGATTTTCCCGCCCGGAAATTCCCACTTGTCATCCCACTCCGGCGTTTTCGAATCCTTCCGGTGGAGGAGTAGAATGCGGTCCCCGTTTTTTACGATGCCGACGACGATATCCACCTCCCTGTCCGGCACTGCGGCGAATTTCGGCAGACGCGAAATCGGGATCGAGACGGAATTCGCGCGCATCCATCGGTTCAAATCATCGTCGAGCGCCTTCTGGTCGAACCCGATCACGATCCGATCCGGGCGAATCGTATCGATCACACGATAGTCTCCCAGCACTTCATCGCACAAAACTGCTTGATCGACGGCGACGAGTTTCTCAACGTTTTGGAGACGCGTTTGTTCGTTTTCTAGAGGCCGCTTCCCTTTCAACTGCTCAACGTGCCGATCGCGTGCGACGGCAACGACCAGACGGTCGCCAAATTCCGCGGCTTCCTCAAGAAAAAAACGATGCTCCGTGTCGAGCTGATCGAACGTACCAAACGTGAGCACAGTCGTGCCCATAGGTCATGTTTCAGGCCTGAGCGTCGGAAACAGGATGACCTCCTTCAAGTTATGGGAATCGGTGAGCGTTGCTGTTAACCGATCGATGCCGATGCCGAATCCAGCCGTCGGCGGCAGACCGTGTTTAAGCGCACGGACATACTCCTTGTCACCGAACTGAGCCTCTTCATCTCCCCGTTCACGTGCCGATTCCTGTTCCGCAAAACGCTGTTCCTGGTCGATCGGATCGTTGAGCTCCGTGAATGCTTTTACGTTCTCCACTCCCCCACCGTACACGAGCTGGAACATCTCCACATACCCCGGATTTTCCGTTTTCCTTTTGGCGAGCGGCGTCATCTCCGCCGGATAGTCCATAAGGTATGTCGGCTGAACGATCTTCGGGCGCACGTGATGTTTGTAGATGTTATCGATGATCGTTGAAATGCCATCGGACGGCTGAACCGGCACGCCCATTTTCACGGCGGCTTTGGAAGCGGCGTCGCGGCTCGTGAGGGTTTCTATGTCGATTTTTGCATGCGCGAGTACGGCGTCACGAAACGTCTGGCGGGTGATTTTTGAAAAATCCAGCATCTGTCCTTGAAACGGTACGGCGGCCGGGTCCAAACCGCAGGAACGGATCACGTGCTGCAGCATGGCCTCGATGAAGGTCATGAGCTGAACGTAATCCATATACGCCGCGTAGCCTTCGATTTGTGTGAATTCCGGGTTGTGCGCATGATCAATGCCTTCGTTGCGGAAACAGCGCGCGACCTCATAGACGCGCTCCAACCCGCCAACGACACATCGCTTCAGATAGAGCTCCGGAGCAATTCGCAAATACATGTCCGCATCTAGCGCATTGTGATGCGTCATGAACGGCTTTGCCGAAGCTCCGCCAGGCACGGATTGAAGCACCGGCGTCTCAACCTCGAGGAATCCGTGCTCGTCAAGATACGAACGCATTGAACGCAAGATTGCAGCGCGCGTCGAGAAAATGTTGCGGACGTGTTTATTGGCGATCAAATCGATTTCTCGCTCCCGATAACGCGTTTCCACGTCGGACAACCCGTGCCATTTTTCCGGAAGCGGCAGGAGAGTTTTCGCTAGCATGCGATACTGCTGCGTATCGAGAGTCTGTTCGCCGGCCTTGGTACGAAATGCGGTACCGCGAACTTCCAGCAGATCGCCGTTGTCCAGTGTTTCGTGCAAAAAGGCGTAGCCATCTTCACCGAGCTTGTCTTTGCGAAACGCGATCTGCACGATGCCGCTGCCGTCTTCGAATTGGCAAAAAGTCAGTCCTCCGTGCTTGCGTTTGGTCTTTACGCGTCCGCAAAGCGAAACGGGCGTGCCAGCTTCCGCCAACGCGTCGAATGATTTCAAAAATTCGCGCACGTCGTGCGTGCGCTCGGAACGCGCCGGATACGGGTCGATGCCGGATGCGCGCAGTTTATCTAAACGGCCACGCCGCACCGCCTCTTCATCGATCATACGGCCGGTAGTTTACTTGATTTTCTTGATTTTGTACACGATTTTCCCGGAGGGAACCTCGATCTCGACATCGTCCCCTGCCCCCCGACCAATGAACGCCTGACCGAGCGGAGATTCATTGCTGATCTTTCCCGCGATCGGATCCGCTTCGCTCGAGCCGACGATTTCAAATGTCTTATCCCTGCCGTTCAGATCGGCCACGAATGTCGTGCCAAGCGCGATCGTGCTACCACCGGAAGTCTGCTCCACGATGACAGAGTCTTTGATCATGTTCTCAAGATCCATGACGCGCGCTTCGTTCATGGACTGCTGTTCTTTCGCTTCCTGATATTCGAAATTTTCGGAAAGATCCCCGAGTTCCTTAGCTGACGAGATGCGTTCAGCGATTTCACGCCGAACGCGAATACGGCGGTCCTCCAGCTCCTGTTTCATTTTTTCAAGCCCGTCAGCAGAGACGTAGGTAGGCATATCACCGAAAAAAGTTGACACCCGGAAATCCGAGCGTCATTGCATGCTTGTAACGTAAACCGCCCGAAAGACGCTGTCAAGCATGTTTGTGGACACCTTTTTTCGCCACCCAGGCGGCAATGGCAGTTGAAATCGGAACCGTCAAAACAAGCGCGCACGTTCCAGAGACCGTTCTGACAACTTCCTCGGCAACCGCCTCCTTGTTTATGAACGTGAATGCAGAAACGCCGGATTGGCTGAGGAACAAAATAAACAGGGGCAAGGCGACGCCTGCATAAGCCAGAACGAGCGTGTTTACCGTTGACGCGATGTGATGACGACCCACGCGCATGGCGCGCACGAACAGTTCATTGGCGTTTAACTCCGGGTTCGCGTGCTTAAGCTCCGCGACGGTTTCATTTTGCGTGATGGCCACATCGTCCAGGACACCCGTTGCGCTCAAGAGGATGCCTGCGAGGAGAAGGCCGACCGGGGATTTCGCGCTTGGCGTCTGCCAGTACACGTACAACGCGTCTTCGGAAGCGAGTCCGGAGAGGTGCGCAAGCACGACGAACCATTTGGCAAAAGCAAAGGCAAGAAACAATCCGATCACCGTCGAGCCGAATGCGGCGAACGTTTGCAACGAGATGCCGTGCGACAGATGCATGTTAACCGCAAGAATCAGTATGCCGGCGATCACGGCAGTCGCTACCGGATCTGCGCCATTCAGGATTTGCGGCAGCACGAACAGAAAGAGGATCGCGAGCGTAACCGTAAGGCCGATGAGCGCAAACAGGCCTCGCCACCAGCCGACGGCGAGCGTCAATACGCAAAAAATGATGACGATCCAAATCATTGACGAACTGCGAACGACGTCCGCCAGGAAGGCGTGTTGAGAGCCATCTGTGTCGGTCTGGATGACCAGGTACACCTCGTCGCCTTTTTTAATGTCGTATCGAAGTCCCTCTTGATAGGATTCCGCCGTATCGACATGGTAGAGGCGCGCTTGTTCGTCCTCGGCGTCAAACACCGCCTGCGGATAGCCATTGACGTCGTACAGTCGCTCGATGTTTGTGATGTGGGCGCGTACGTCAGCACTCGTCGACACCTGGGCGAGGACCGGTCTGGCAAATAGCAGGATCGTCAGCGCAACAAGCGCGAGGGACTTATTCATATCTGCCATAGTTTATCAAAGCGAAATGAATTTACCAGCATTTGACAAGATGCAAATGCGTTTGCATACTGCTTACATGAGGGAAACACGGAATGACATCCTTGAACTGTTCAGCATGGACCGCACATGGACCATGGCTCAAGTGCACGCACAGTTGAGACACTTCGATTTGTCTACCATTTATCGCAACGTCCAAAAACTGGCTGCTGATGGCTTGATCGTTCCCATTCACACACACGGACAGGAGACGGTTTATGAACTCGCCAAGCGGCCGCATCACGATCATCTCGTGTGTCAGCGGTGCCACGGCGAGGAATGCGTTCCCTGCCCCGCTCCGGCTCTCAAAAAACATGTATTGGAGTTGTTCGGCGTCTGTCAGTCGTGTCGGACCTAATATGCGTTTCTGGATCGTTGCCATCATCATCGTGCTCGTCTGTATAGGATCCGCGTATGCGATTTTAAAATTGAATCCGCACCGGATTATCAATGACGAACAGAGATTGATGGTATCCGCAACATTTTACCCACTGGCTGAATTTACTCGCCGCGTCGGAGGTGACCACGTCCGGGTTTCAACGATTGTTCCAGCCGGCGTTGAGCCGCACGACTTTGAACCGACCGCACAGGACATCGCGGGCATCTACGATGCCGATCTTTTTGTGTTCAACGGGGGCGGGATCGATGCCTGGGCAGGCCGCATTATCTCGTCCGTCGATGACGACGTAAAAGTCATCCAGATGTCCATGAACATCACCGATGTATTGCCGCCACCAACGGTCAACACGGATGCCGCAGGCGTGATTTTCGATGAGCATTTCTGGCTTGATCCTATCATTGCCGCGAGAGAAGTCGTTGTGATCCGCGACGCGCTCATCGAGATCGACCCCGTTCACGAGACGGACTACCGCAACAACGCGGATGCCTATATCATGATGCTTAGCCAGTTGAACGATGCGTACCGGAACGGCTTGTCCGATTGCGCGATCCGTACCGCATTCACCTCGCATAACGCGTTCGCCTATATGGCGCGCGAATACGACTTTACGCAGGTGTCCATCACCGGCCTTTCTCCGGACGAAGAACCGTCGGCAGGCGACCTGGCGCAAATTGCCGATACTGCTCGCAGTATGGGGATCACGTTCATTTTTTTCGAGGAGCTGACGAGTCCGGAACTTTCGGAAGCGCTCGCGTCGGAAGTCGGCGCGCAGACGCTTGTATTCAATCCCCTGGAGGGCCTGACAGATGAACAGGTCGCTGACGGAAAGGATTATCTGACGATTATGTATGAAAATTTATCGAATCTTGAACGAGCAATGGCATGCAAGTAAACGAGCCGATCATCGTGGCTGACAACCTTTCGTTCATACGCAATGGAGAAGTTCTCTTCAATGATTTTTCGTTCGACGTCAAGCCCGGATCATACGTCGCCGTGATCGGTCCAAACGGCGGCGGAAAAACGACGCTGATGCGCGTCCTGCTTGGCCTTACCAAACCCACATCCGGGTCGGTCATGATTTTCGGTCGTCCGCCGACGCATCCGGAAGCGCGACGGCGCATTGGATACGTTCCGCAACGCGGCGGCCTGATTGACCAGATGTTCCCCGCAACCGCCGAAGAAGTGGTTGCCGCGGGACGCGCACAGCGAGACGGACTGAGAAACTTCTTTGCCAAAAATGACCGACATGCCATTGATGACGCGTTTTCCGTCATGCGCATTGAACATCTGAAGTACCGTCCGATCGGCTCGCTTTCCGGAGGCGAACGCCAACGGGTCCTTCTCGCAAGGGCGCTCGCGGCTGAGCCGGATCTGCTCGTTTTGGACGAGCCGGTAGACGGCCTTGACCCGGCATCGCGCGAAGAGTTTTACGACGCTCTGCGCCGCATCAATACACTCGGCAAAACCATTCTGTTCGTGACGCACGATGTTCACCGCATCGCCCGGGAAGCCGTTTCCGCGATTTGCCTACGTCATGAACTCGTATGCCACGGCGTGAAAGCCTGTCACATTTCAGGTCGTCGGCTTCGCAACATCCATCACGGGACTCGCGCCGAGCTCGCTGAACATCACGGTGCCTAATATGTTTGAAATCTTGCAATACGATTTCATGGTCCGCGCCTTTGCGTCCGGACTCTTACTCGCCCTCGTGGCCCCCACGATCGGCATCTTCTTTGTCGTGCGTCGCTACTCGGCGCTCGCTGACACGCTGGCGCATATTTCGCTCGCTGGCATCGCTGGCGGCCTGTTTCTGGGCGTATCAACCGTCTGGTCGGCGCTCGTAGCTTGCATCATCGCGATCCTCGGCATCGAACGCCTTCGCGAAGCTAGGACGCTCTCTTCGGATACGGTTGTCTCGCTGTTTTTATTCGGCGGTTTGGCGCTCGGCGTTGTTCTCATTGGTTTGCATCCGGCGGGCGGCGTGAATGTTTCGAATTTCCTCTTCGGAAGCATTCTGACCGTTACGAATGCTTCCGTTTGGAATATCTTGATCATCACGTTGATTGCGCTCGGTGTCACGGCGGCATTGTGGCGGCCGTTCTTCGCCGTTTCTCTTGATGAGGACGTCGCGGCTGCGGGCGGCTTGCCCGTGAGATTTCTCAATCGAGTGCTTGCAATCCTGGGCGCGGCAACAATTGCGATATCTATCGACGTGGTCGGCGTGTTGCTGATCGGAGCGCTCATGGTTATACCCGTGCTGGCGGCCATGCAATTCCGCATCGGATTCAAAGAAACTTGGATCGTGTCTGTCATGATTTCATGCGTGTCCGTGGTCGGCGGTCTCACGGCATCGTTCTATCTGAACCTCGCGAGCGGAGCAACGATCGTATTGTGCTCGATTGCATGCTTCACGGCGTCCATGCTCGTTGCCAGATTTTCAACGAACCGATCTTAATTTCCGTCGTGGGTGAACCACCACTCGAACATGTCGCGGGCAATTGGAACCGCTACCGACGACCCTTCGCCTCCGTATTCAATCAAAACGACGATCGCGAGCGTCGGGTCGTTGTACGGACCGAATCCTACAAACCACGCATGCGTTGGCCGGTCGCCGCCGGTCTGTGCTGTTCCTGTTTTTCCCGCAACGGGTACCGAGAGCGATGAGAGAAACCGCGCACTGCCGATCGTAACCGCTTCGCGCATTCCTTCCCTCACGACCTGAACGGAATCCTTGTTCAACGGCTCACCAGCGGGTTGCGGTGCCTGATACGTTTCCGCGCCCGCACCGTCCAGACCTTCCACCATGTGCGGAGCAACGCGGTCTCCGCCGTTTGCAATGATCGCGAGCCCGGTCGCCAGCTGAATCGGCGTCACCAGCAAATCGCCCTGTCCGATAGAAAGATGGTACGTGTCACCGACGTACCAGCGTTCACCCTTCGCCTCCTGTTTCCATTCCTTGGACGGTAAGAAACCGTCCGCTTCGCCCGGCAGGTCGATGCCTGTCCGTGATCCGAAACCAAATTCCCGCGCATAGTCCGTTATGCGCTCAACGCCCAGCCCCGTGAACGTGCCGAAGCCGCCGCCGACGATGTAAAAATACGTATTCACGGAATTCGCGATGGCCTTACGTACGTCCGTGACGCCGTGTCCTCCCGCCTTCCAGTCGGGAAAGAATGAACCTCCCACGGAAAGCCCTCCCGTCGAAACAAAGCTTGTCGACGGCGTGACAATGCCTTCAGCGAGCGCGGCGTACGCGATGAACGGTTTGAACGTGGATCCTGACGGGTATTCGCCGGCGATGGCGCGGAAAAACAGCGGCTGGTCTTCATCGTTCAAAAGATTTGCGTACGTTTCTGGATCGATGCCGTCAGCGAACGCGTTGCTGTCGTACGCGGGCAACGAAACCATCGCGCGAATACCTCCGGTCTGCGGATCAATGGCGATCACCGTGCCGCGGCGAAGATGCAGCTTCTCAAGCGCGGCCGCGAGGCGATTTTCCGTAAATTTTTGCAGATCCAGATCAAGAGCCAGCGTTACGTTCGCACCGGAAATCGAATCTTGCCGAGAAACGAGGCCGATCTCATTCCCGGCGGCGTCGACCTCTACGACCAGTTTGCCCGGCACGCCGCGCAATGCAGTCTCAGACCCGCTCTCAACTCCTGTTTTTCCGATATCGTCGGTCAGCCGATATCCCAGATCTTCCCGATCCTGGAGTTCCTCAGTCGAAATCATTCCGGTATAGCCCAGTACGTGAGAGAGCGACGAAGCGGACATATTATACGATCGCGTATTTGAGGTTTGCAGGTGAAAGCCTGGCAGGGCTGACACGGCAATCGCCAGACGCATCGCGGATTCATACGAGAGACCGCGTTCGACCGGAAATTCTTCGTACGGATAGGCCGAAGCCTTCGTTAACAGAAGGTCGAGTTCGGTCCTTTGAATTCCCGCGAGATTCGCGACTTTGTCGAGTACGGCACTCCGTTCACGTTCGTCTTCTGGGAGATCACCTGCGGTCATCGTAAGCACGAACGTCGGAACGTTCTGAATGAGCACTTCGCCGTGCCTGTCGTAAACAATGCCGCGCGCCGGAGTCAGGATACGCGTGCGATACCGATTTCCTTCAGCCAGAGCCCGGAACTCATCGCCTTGGATGACCTGAAGCTGCGCGGCGCGGCCGAGAAACATGCAAGCGACCGCGAGAATGAGCGCTCCGGCGACGCGAAAACGTTTCCGGGGTATCGGCGAACCGAGGAATGCCTTCGGTGATTCATCGCCGGTTGACATGACCTCGGCAAGATCGGAGCCTCCCCTGCCCGGAACCGAACCGTACCGATTCTTCGTTTGAATCGGAAAGAGCGCGTTCGATTCAGAAGGTCTTCCAAACATGCTAGGTGATTAGCAGGAGTGGACTGATGTCCAATACTCGTATGTGATCGCGGCGGGGCTGTGGCAACGTGTTTGTGATGAAGATCTCTTGAACGGGCAAGCGAGCAAGGCGCTCGTCGGCGCCTTTTGAGAAAAGGCCGTGCGTTGCCGCGAGGCGAATCGAAAGAGCTCCGGCCTTTGAAACGATTCGTACCGCTTCGATCATCGTCCCGCCCGTATCGATCATGTCGTCGAATATGACGACATGTTTGCCTTTTACGTCTCCGTTCAATGCCTTGGCCTGCGAAACGTTGGCTTTGGGACGCGATTTTTCGATCCAGGCCGTTTGCACCTCAGCCCCAAGTCTCGACGCAAGCTGCATCGCGCGGGCTGTCGCACCCTCATCCGGCGCGACAACGACTTCCACTCGTTCGCCCTTTTGCAGCTCATCGGCGAAGAGTGGTATCGCACTGATGACCTGAGCGGAGGGGCCGAGAGCTTCGGCGGCAATCATGCTGTTTGGGTCTACGACCGCTATTGCTGCCGGATTTGCATTGCGTAGAATTTCCGCGATCATGACGCCAACGGCCGTCTCGCCAGGATCCGATGATTTGTCCTGGCGTGCATAGCCGAGATATGGGACGACGAAACGTGGAATCTGCGAATGATTGTCTCGAAGGGAGCGGAATACGGCTAGGAGGTCGATCAGGCTTCCGGGATCAGCCGTGACAGATCCGACGACACATGCTGGCAGTCGACGGACGTCTTCCGTCAGACGGTATGCCCGTTCGCCGTCCGCAAACATGAACGTCTGCGCCGATCCGATCGATGCGCCGCGATGGATGAACATCCGCCGCAAGTGGGATGCGTTTTCCGTCAGGAAATAAGTCATATGCCTTCATGTTTCGTGAACGTGCTCGTAAGGTCAAGCTTGAGAACGAATCAGGACATCGATACGCTTAGCAAACGTGAAACAGACACCAAGAAGCACTACTGCGAAAACCGCTTCCCACGCAAATACAGACCATTCGACGGACGGGACTCGCGCATCGAACAACTGCACACATGTCGTGATGGCGAATGACGCAACGTCTTTGATGAATAATACCGTGAGTCCGCACGCGAGAATACCGTAGAGTGATCGGTTCGTGAAAAATTTCCTCAGCAAAGCAAGGAGGGCCAGCATCGCAACGGCGTACGCGATCGAGTCCGCTGGCGTGAAATGTATGGCGAACAGGTCCACCCAGAGCCCATACCCCACCAGCCACCATGCGACCTGATATTGTCCGCGATACTGGACGAGATACACGGTAACCGCAAGCAGAATCGGCATCGTATTGAGCGGCCAGGGCAATGACACGACAAAACTCACCTGGATGATGAGGATGCACGCGAACGCGATGATGCTGACCAGGGCTATTCTCATGTCGAATTTCCCTGAATGATCACGAGGACACTTGAAAACCGACGCACGTCCGCGAGCGGTTCGACGATCGCCTTTTGAAACGGCGCGGATGCGTCTGATTCGACTTGGTTCACGACTCCCACCAGCAGGCCGCTGATCATGTTTTCCTCAAGCCCCGAAGTCACAACCAGATCGTTCACGTTCATCGTCTCGTCGTTCGGTATGTACTGCAGGGATATCAAACTGCCGTTCATACCCTCGGCCAAACCGAGGGTGCGCGTCTGATTCAGTAGTGTCACGGCCGTTGCCGTGCGCGGATCACTTGTCGAGGTGACGGTCGCCGTCGCTTGAGTGACCTGGTTTACCTTGCCGACCAAAATTCCCTCGCCGACAACGATCGCCATGCCAGGCACGACACCGTCTGCCGAGCCTCGGTCGATCACAAAAGAAGAAGAGCGATCTCCCAACTCCCGGCTGACCACGGATGCGGCTATGGCGCGGACGTTTCGTCGGTCCACGAAATTCAACTCGTCGCGCAGTTGCCCGTTCTCGTCCCTGAATTGCTCCAGTTCAGCCGCCTTGAGCGCAAACAGATCTCGCTCTTCTTTCAGCTTGGATACATCTTCGTCGGCCTCGAGCGCCTCGCAATACGCGATGGTTCGGTCCGTCAGCCAAGTCGCGGTGCCGGAAAGAGGTTTTTCCGCGAACGAAAAAAGCCGGAGCAGCGCTCCGCGAAAAAACAAGACGGCCGGAACGGCAACGGCGACAACGATGATCGCAACAATCAAGCGCTGCGGGGCTCTGCGGCCCGTCATACGATACCTCCCTGGCTCGCGGACGGCATTGCGATGTCCTTGAGCAACGTTTCATCATCCAAAAGGATGCCCGCACCGCGCACGACGCATGTGAGGGGGTCTTCGGCAACACGAACCGGGATTTCCGCCTGACGCGAAATCAGCACGTCGAGCCCTTTCAAGAGCGAGCCGCCCCCCGTCAGCACGATTCCGCGCTCATAAATATCTGCCACGAGTTCCGGCGGCGTCATTTCAAGCGTCGCCTTGATATTTTCGATGATCGTCAGGACGGAACGACGCAGCGCCTCGCGAATCTGCCCGTCGTTTACCAGAATTTCCTTAGGCAGACCGGTCAACAGATCGCGTCCGCGCATCTCCATTTGAAGCGGCTGCTCCTGCTCGATGGCCGTGCCGATTCGCATCTTAACCTGTTCCGCGTTGCGTTCTCCCAGAAGCAGATTGAATACATCACGCGCGTATTGGATGATATTCTTGTTCATTTCTTCTCCGGCAACCGGCAACGATTTCCAGGTGACAACGCCCCCGAGCGACATGACCGCGATCTCTGTCGTCCCACCCCCGATATCAACGACCATCATTCCGACCGATTCCGCAATCGGCAACCGCGCACCAATGGCCGCCAGCATCGGATTCTGAACCAAAAACACCTCGCGGGCGCCGGCCGAAAGAGCCGCGTCCTCAATTGCTTTGCGCTCAACCTCCGTCGTTTCAAGCGGCACGCTCATGACGACCCTGGGGCGCGGTACGATCGTGAACGATTCCGCGTGAACCTTATCGATGAAATAACGCAGCATTTTTTCCGTTACCTCGAAGTCGGAAATGACGCCTTTTTGCAGTGGCTTGGTGGTTAAAATGTGCGGCGGCGTTTTTCCAAGCATGTCCTTCGCGTCGCGTCCCACGGCCAGAATCTGATCCGTACGGGTGTTCACGGCGACAACCGACGGCTCGTTGATGACGATTCCCTTCTCGCGCGAAAACACGCGGGTGTTGCTTGTTCCTAAATCAATGCCCAAGTCCTTTGAAAATTTCCCCAGAAGCTTGTTGAACATAAAGCGTCATTAGCCCGGCTACTTTACATAATCCCGTTTAGCCAAGCAAGACGCTCATTGATCGCTTTTTGTGTTCAATGGGAGGTCCAGGTTCGTTGTCGTTGGGCACTCAAAAAAGCAAGCTCCACGAGGGCCAAAGCGACGACCAAAAGCAGCATCACCCACCAGGTTAAGAGTCCGCGCGACAGCAGATATAACGACCCTACGAACAAGGTTGACAGCAGGACGGCCTGTCGGAAAGACCGCGAGACATGGCGAGAAACCAGCTCCTCGCGTTTCGTCCAAATTCTCACTGCGGCACCAATGATGGACAGCGTGCCAAGCAGCGCAACGGAAAGGGTCAGATAGAAAAAAATGAAACCCAAGGTTCCCGTCATCGTCGGATCGATCGTATACACGACAACCACCCACCCGAGCCACGCGGCGGCTGTAGCGAGAGCCATGACAAGGATGTAGTCGCGGAAGGTCATACCTATCCGATTATAACACGAACATCGCGGATATCGGCAGTCGGAACGAAACGTTTTATCGTGTCGAACAGCTGCATTGATTTCGAGCGAATGAGCTGGCCGGCGGCGGCGTTGGCAGTACGGACCGTGATGATCCCTTGTTGGTAGGCAACAGCCCGCGCGTCAGTAGATCGCCCAGCAGGCAAAATGGACGGCAGTGCCTCATTCGCCGCTTCGACGATGCGCGAAGCAGTGACGGGGCGCTCGATCTGGTGGCGTTTGAGAGCATCGCCAAGTAGGTTTTTCAGGTCGTGAAACATATCTACGTTTTCCTGAACTCACAGATATCGGCAAAATCGCAGTAATTGCAGTGAAAACCCGGCGTGGCGACGAATTTGCTCTGTCGAATCTGTGCCACGCGCTGCTGAATGCCTTCTTGTAGATCTAGCAAGTCATCTTCATCGCCTAAAAACGATACGGACGAATTATCTTCGAGATAATAGTACGTCAGTTTGACCGGTTTTAGTCCAAGAATATCGCGTGCCGCCAACTGATACAGATACAGCTGCTCCTTATCGGCTTTTTCGATCTTGTCTTGTGTTTTCGGCGTGCCGGTTTTGTAATCGATAATTTCCACGCCGCCGTCGATCTTATCGATGCGGTCCATACGGCCTTTGAGAACAATGTCTCCGATTTTCAGCGTGAACGGCGCCTCAAGCACCAATGGCTTGGGCGGTTGGGTTGCGACGAGTTTGTAGAAATCGCACAAACTCTTTTTTCCGCTCGCGCGGTACTTTTCGCGCTGACGATCGTCGATATACCACTCGTCCTGCCAGCAATCGTCGTACATCGAAAGCAGTTCTTCGACCGTCACGGGCAGCTCGGAGCCGGTAGCTGGCAGCTGGGGCTTGGAGAACAGATCGCCTTGTACGGCGCCTTTGCGCTCTTGCCAAACCGTGAAAAAACGCTGGAGTGTGTTGTGCATGGTTTTTCCGAACGAGTACGTCCATTTTCCAAAAACGGGAATTTTTAAGATGTGTGCGAACTTGTATTGCAGCGGGCAGGTTCTGAAGGCGGCGAGCTGCGTGAACGAGAATTGTTTTGGGATCTGAATGATGAGTTCGGATTCCTGATCAAGCACTACTTCTTCCTTTTCGAAGATAGTTTGTTTCCAAGAAGCCGACGCAGCCGGTTTTTCATAACCGAGTTCGAAAAGAAATCGCGACAATTTGCGCGCTCGCGTTCCTCCGTAATCGTCAGCTGAAGTGAAAAATAACCCGTCTTTCGCCCGTGTCATCGCCACATAAAACAACCGACGTTCTTCCTCCAAATGCCAATCCCCTTCCGGCAAACGTTCTTTCACGAGACCCTCCGGCAAAGGAATCGCATCGGCCCGCTGGCGCGTCGGGAAACGCTGATCGATGAGGTTCACGACGAACACGTAGCGGAACTCAAGGCCTTTCGAGGCGTGAACGGTCATGATTTTTACGACGTCTGGTCCCGCCTCGACGTCCGGATTCAAATTTCCCTCTTCCCCGGCGCTGCGTTCGTGGGCATATTCGTCCAAAAAATTCTTGAGCGTCGCATCAGCACTGCGTTCCTCGAACCGCTTCATGCGATCATAGAATTGCTGCAGCAATTTAAACGATTCCTGCTTTTCGCGTTCGGAAAGCGTGTTCACGTATTCGACGTAGCCAATCAACTTCGCTGCCTCAACGAATAGTTCCGATGCCTTCTTTTTTTCCGCTTCAAGCC
>Ga0233424_10001412_pt1 | contig 21187 bp, 16 predicted proteins | sample Watercolumn_Towu_FD_181011 | JGI IMG/M metagenome (GOLD analysis project Ga0233424, IMG submission 181011) | Freshwater microbial communities from Lake Towuti, South Sulawesi, Indonesia - Watercolumn_Towuti2014_125_MG | ecosystem: Environmental > Aquatic > Freshwater > Lake | place: Indonesia... | reverse complement strand
GGACGTACTGACGCGGCTGCCTACTCAGCCCGCCTCGGCGCTGGCTGATCTGCTCCCCTACCGCTGGAACCCAGGGGCGTGAAGGCCAACTCTGCCCGCGTCAAGATGACTTGACCGGACGCTTACGGAACACAGCCACGCCGGCGATTGCCGCCTGTCGCGTGGCGGTCCATCCCCGCTCACGCGGGGAACACAGCCGCGCCTCGCACTCGGCCAAGCTGTAGACCGGTCCATCCCCGCTCACGCGGGGAACACGCATCGAGCGGCTGAAGGACTACCTACTGTCTCGGTCCATCCCCGCTCACGCGGGGAACACCAGAAGCGGTTCTGCGATCTGCACCGCGCCTACGGTCCATCCCCGCTCACGCGGGGAACACGCGCTGCATGAGCAGACGGGTCGCTGCCTCGGCGGTCCATCCCCGCTCACGCGGGGAACACACTCGGGCGGCGGCGAGGATGTCGCGGACCTCCGGTCCATCCCCGCTCACGCGGGGAACACAGCGTGATGCGCACGACCATGGCGGTCTGCCACGGTCCATCCCCGCTCACGCGGGGAACACGCCGCGCACCACCCGGCCGCCGGCCCGGTTCCACGGTCCATCCCCGCTCACGCGGGGAACACGCGGCGGCTCATGCTGCGTCTCCTTGGCGGGCCGGTCCATCCCCGCTCACGCGGGGAACACGCCAGCACGGTGCCGCTGGCCGCGTTCGCGATCGGTCCATCCCCGCTCACGCGGGGAACACGAGAGCTGGTGGTCAGGTACAGCGCCTGCGTCGGTCCATCCCCGCTCACGCGGGGAACACGCGAACTCGCGGATGATGCGCGCCCGCTCGGCCGGTCCATCCCCGCTCACGCGGGGAACACTCCTCAGGGGCGGCATGTCGTACTTCGGCGACCGGTCCATCCCGCTCACGCGGGGAACACCCGGTGACCCTGCAGCCGTTGCTCGGTATCGACGGTCCATCCCCGCTCACGCGGGGAACACAGCGTGAACCTGCGCACCGGCGCGTGGGCGGACGGTCCATCCCCGCTCACGCGGGGAACACAGCTGATCACTGGATCCCCGTGATTGCCAGCTCGGTCCATCCCCGCTCACGCGGGGAACACGCACCCAGAATGGCAGGCGCCCAGTGCGCCGCTCGGTCCATCCCCGCTCACGCGGGGAACACGTGCTGGGCGACCTGCGGTCCATCCGTGGGAACGGTCCATCCCCGCTCACGCGGGGAACACCGCAGTGTTGTGAAGCGAGGCAGTCCCAGCGTTCGGTCCATCCCCGCTCACGCGGGGAACACGTCAGCGGGATCGCCACCCTGGCGCCGTAGCCCGGTCCATCCCCGCTCACGCGGGGAACACGCCTGCAGGTTGAGCCAGAAGGTGGGCTCGACCGGTCCATCCCCGCTCACGCGGGGAACACGAGGAACGGCGCGCATGGCCGATACGCTTCGCGGTCCATCCCCGCTCACGCGGGGAACACTGCAGCGTCACGGGTAGGAAGTCGCTGGTGTCCGGTCCATCCCCGCTCACGCGGGGAACACAAGGGCGTCGCGATCGTGACGGCGCAGGGCAACGGTCCATCCCCGCTCACGCGGGGAACACCGGCGGGCCAGCACCGACGGATGGGCCCAGGCCGGTCCATCCCCGCTCACGCGGGGAACACTTGTCCCGCGGGTCGTCGTGGATCAGGGTGATCGGTCCATCCCCGCTCACGCGGGGAACACGTCCAGCGTCACCGCTCTGAGGTCGCCATTCTCGGTCCATCCCCGCTCACGCGGGGAACACTGGGCGTCGGTCAAGGTCAAGAGCGCCCGGGACGGTCCATCCCCGCTCACGCGGGGAACACGTCTGGAACAGCTTCACCGCGGGGTACTTGGTCGGTCCATCCCCGCTCACGCGGGGAACACAGCCCGAAGCCAATGCTGGTGTTCCGGTCGTGCGGTCCATCCCCGCTCACGCGGGGAACACCCGGATTTCGCGGTCACGGAGATCTGGCTGTGCGGTCCATCCCCGCTCACGCGGGGAACACAGCCAGCGCGGAGATCAGTGGGCATCGCGAGCCGGTCCATCCCCGCTCACGCTGGGAACACTGCCGGTCGAGCAGCGATTTCGACACCCACAACGGTCCATCCCCGCTCACGCGGGGAACACGAGGGAGAGCGTCGTTTCCATCTCGATCACCCCGGTCCATCCCCGCTCACGCGGGGAACACTCATCTGTGAGCACGGGGTGAACTCGTCGGGCCGGTCCATCCCCGCTCACGCGGGGAACACAGCGTGAGCGGCACCGGCCCGTACACCGTGACCGGTCCATCCCCGCTCACGCGGGGAACACTACGATGTCAACCGAGTGCGAAGCGGTATTTACGGTCCATCCCCGCTCACGCGGGGAACACCCTGGCGTACCGAATGACGCATGGGCGAACAACGGTCCATCCCCGCTCACGCGGGGAACACAGGAGGCCGATCGCCGCCAGGGCGGGCAGAAGCGGTCCATCCCCGCTCACGCGGGGAACACAAGGGCGAAGCGCTGTCCGAGGGCGCCAAGACCGGTCCATCCCCGCTCACGCGGGGAACACGGTGCCGAACCCTGTGCCGCCGTTCTCGTTGCTCGGTCCATCCCCGCTCACGCGGGGAACACTTCCACCGCTCGATCAGGGCCTCGAATGCTTCCGGTCCATCCCCGCTCACGCGGGGAACGCGCCAGTGACGAGACCGACGAGGAGAAGCGCTTCGGTCCATCCCCGCTCACGCGGGGAACACTACGACGAACTGCGGGCCAAGGCGTGAGCCTTCGGTCCATCCCCGCTCACGCGGGGAACACGATGGGCTGATCCATCAAGGGGATGACCTTCACGGTCCATCCCCGCTCACGCGGGGAACACAGGTGCACCGTGTCCGTCGCGCCGTTCTTGTGCGGTCCATCCCCGCTCACGCGGGGAACACACCAAACGTAAGTCCTTGTCCAGAAAAGAAATTCTAGACACGTTCCACGCTACCGAATTTTTTGTTAAAGAACGCCTGGTTCCGGCGGGTTAAAGCGCACGAGCCGAAGCCCATCGTGGTCCACCGGCTCGCGGCGATTGGCGCCCAAGGTTTGGAACTCGAAGCCCGACTCATTGCGGCTGGCCCACGCCATCACGACGCTGCCGCCGTCATGGCCTTCGATGAGCTGTTGCCAGATCATCTCGCGTGTACGACGGCTGACATCACCAACGTAGACGCCGGCGCGTACCTCAAGCAACCAGATGGCCATGCGCCCGCGCAGGCGCGGCGGCACGTTCTCGGTGATCACGACGAGCATTCCCACGGACCGGCGTCTCGCTACTGGTTTCGATGCCCCGCATCGCCGATCCCTGCGACCACCGGGATGGCAGGAGCCACGGATTCCTGCGGCGCCTCCGGCGGGCTGATGCCGCCAGCAGCCAGCATGTCTTCAATGCCGGGAATGATCCGCTCCAGCAACTTGTTCTGCCGGAACAAGTCCCGGCAAGCAATGCGCACCGCCCGTTCGGGCTCCGCCGGCGACTTGGCCGCAGTGGCGAAAGCAAGCGGCACCACGGTCTCGAATTTGTAGACGTCGGCCACGTCATAGACAAACGACAACGGCTTGCCGGTGTGGATGAAGCCGATCGCCGGTGCATAGCCGGCAGCCAGAACGGCAGCCTCGGCGATGCCGTACAAGCAGGCCGTCGCGGCCGAAAGGCAGCGGTTGGGAACGTCTGCCGCGTCCCATTGCTGTTGGTCGTAGTTGCGCGCGCGCCAGTTCACGCCATGTCGTTCGGCGAGACGCTTGTAGCTCGCCCGTACGCGAGCCCCTTCAATGCCGCGCAACTGCTCGACGCTGCGGCGTGCCGGGGCCGGCTCGCCGAAGCGCAGCTCATACATCTTGCGCACCACCTTCAGACGCAACTCGTCGTCCAGTGCCAGCTTCGCCTGGTACAGCAAACGGTCGGCGCGGGCGCCGCCCGGCTGGCCGCTGGCATACAAGCGCACACCGGACTCGCCCACCCAAACCAACAGGGTTCCGACCAGCGCGGCCAGTCGCACCGCAGCGTGCGAGACCCGCGTACCGGGCTCGAGCATGATGCAAGCCACTGAACCCACCGGGATGTGCGTGCGAACGCCGTTCTTGTCCACCAACACGAAAGCGCCGTCCAGGACGTCGATCTGTCCGTACTGGACGAACACCATGGACACCCTGTCCTTGATGGGCAACGGCTTCAGTGGTGGCAGCAGCTTCACGGGTCCACCCGACGCGCCACGCTGAGCAGTCCGCACCCAAAGGCCTTGCCATGTCCAATGCCTGAAGCGATGGCAGCACCGAGCGCTTCGGCATCGCGCACGTCCAGCACGCCTTCATACAGCACGCGGCGAAGGCTCACGAGCATGCCGCCCTTGCGGCCGCGCAGCATGTCGCTACCGGTCACGAGCGCCGCCTGCAAGCCGAACCCCAACCGCTCGCCCTGCCGGTGCAACCACTCCAGCTGGGCGTGTTCACCTATCAGACCGAGCCGCTTTCCCTGTCGGGTCACGGTGGGATTGGCGGCCAGCCGAAAGCGCAGATGGGCACCTGCCTGCAGCAAAGAAGCAAGATCGAACGACTTGACGGCGATCGCACGGTCACCACTGTCGAACAAATAGCCCGACACGGCCTCCAGGAACGACCAATCTCCCGGCTGGGTCGACTGCACCAACACGACGGGTTGGCTCCATGCCGTGCCGGACTCCAACCGCCACAGGAACCGCTGCGGCGCATCGCGCTCGTCGCGCACGAAAGCCCGCACCAAGGTGCGGTGCATGTCGTAAGGATCGGCCAGGTCTCGCCGCGTCGACACATTGCGAGGATCAAGCCGCAGTCGGGTCAGAAACATGGTTCGCTCCTTCCAGGTATTCGGTCTTGACGCGGCGAGGCCCGAAGCGGCGCTGCGAATACGGCGCCAGGGGTTGGTCCAGCCGCACCGCCCCCTCTTCTTCATCTTCCAGCAACAGCCTCAAGCGGCCAACGGGTCGCGGATGAGCCTGGCTGTCGTACGCCTGCAAGGCATCACGAAGCGGTTGTTCCAGCACTCCATCCGGCAACCAGACGGGCAAGCCGGGCACAAAGCTCTTGCGCCCCAATGCGAGCGGCCACACCGGACAACGCAGAGAATCGTGGAGCGATCGCAGGAGCATGGCATCGCTCCCTTCCAGCCCCACGATGAAACAGGCGTCCGAGAGGTAGTGGCGCGGGCTTACTACGGTCCGTTCCAGGTCTGGCTTGCCACTGCTGGCAATCAGCACGCCGGTGGCGGTCTGGTAGTCGCGCATCGGTACCCCCTCCCGATCCACTCTGACGCCCATGCGCAGCGCCGCCAGGTCTTCGACCGGCTCTGCGCGATCGCGGCCCAAAGCCGCACACAGCAGACCGATTACGCCAGACTTGGAGGGCTCGAGCTGGGTGTCCCGTTCATCAAAGCGGCTGGTGGTGCCCCACGATTGCAACGGCCCTTCCAGCCGCAACAGCAACGTGGCCATGGCTTCACGCACCTTGCGCCGCTTCAGCAGCGGGCACCGGCAACACTTCGGAGGCCAACGCCTGTACCGCATCGGCCAGCGTCTGTAGCGTGGCCTGCGTGCTGCCGCGGTTCGCGGGCCATTCGCCTGACAGATCGACCGTGAGCCATCGATCCCGGCCCGAGCCGTACACCTTGGCGAGCTTGTCTTCATAGGCCGCCAGTGCCTGCACAGACTGTGCACTGAGCGAAGCATCGCGACGCGGCGCCACCGGCTTTTCGAAAGCGTTGGCCAGGTTCATCGGTGCCGCGTGGCGCAGGCATACGCCGATGAAGTCCGGTGGATTGTGCGCAGCAAAAGTGTTCTGCTTGCCGGTGGGAACGGCACGGACCAGCGCCAGTGTGAAGGCCTGCACTGCGGAGAGTGCCAGATCCCGGTCGTTCTGAAGGTTCGACAGCAGCTTCCGCAGGTCCAGCACGGCATAGCGATAGAAGGTGGCTGAGTTGAACTCCACTTGGCCGATCATGCCGGCACCGGTTTCACCGTCATCGCCCCGGTCGTCCACGGCGGTGAAGTAGTCGAACTCGCGCTCTACGCGGTGGGTGCTGATGGCATGGGCCACCTGGCAGGCCGCGTCCTGATTGACGGAAGGCAGATCGGCCAGCATGCGCCCGAACAGGGCCACGTCCACTGCCTTGCCACCATTCATCAAGGCTTTCACCTGCTTGACCAGATTGGACGACGCACCCGCTTTTGCATCCTTCTTGCTCTTCTTCTCGGTGCTCACCGTCACCTCGTCCCAATGCCGGTCGATCAGATCGGCCAGCGAGGCGATCTCGCCATCGCCAAGAAACAGCAGATACTCCGTCTTGCCATCCTCCTTGAGCTTCAACCCGGCGCCGGCAAGCAAGGCCTCAACCTTGGCGGCGGCTTCATCTGCAGGCCGTTTCGGCAGACGCTGGATCAAAAGGTCCTTCAGCTTCTTCGTTCGCACGCCCCGGTGCGCGGCAGGCAACAGCTCTTGCTCGCCGGCACAGAGCCGCACCGCGCGCTTGAAGCACTGGCTGCTCACGCGGGCACGACGTTGGCCGCCAAAGATCGCATCCTTCGGGGCACCGGTGTCGTCGCGATTGAGGTTGGAGGGCGCGAAGTTCTGGATCAGATGGAATTCGAGGAACAGGCTCATGGAAATCTCCCTTTGAAAGTCATTGATCAACATGGTCGCCAGCTTCGGCTTCTTCGACAGGCTCAGCCTGCAAAGCGCGATAGAAGTGCATCGCCCATCGCCGCTTGATCTCGTCTCGCCAATCCGGATTGGCGTGGTCGTCGAGCAGGCCGCAAAGATCCGTGAACAGACCGGCGTGGTCGTAGCCCAGCGCATCAGTCGCCAGCAGGTTCACCGCCTGGCGCAGATGCGGCATCACGCCGGCAGCGTCTGCCTCCAGAAGCGCCAGGAAGCGACGCTCCGCACTGGTCAGGTTCTTATCGCTCTCGTTGCCGCGCTGGACGCGTCGCCGCACCAGCTCTCCGAATGCCGCGGAGAAGCTGCGTTCACTGCCCTCGGGATGCAAAGCAAAGAGGCCCGCTGCGGCATACGCGGCACGGCGCCGAGAGCCCAGTGAAGCTCCGACAAAGCGCTCTACATAGCGATAGACCTTGAGGTCTTCCCCTGGCTCGAATGCCAGACTGCGACGCAACGCCGCCAACGCGCCAAGGTCCTTGCGCTGCTTCAGACCCTGCAGGTATTCGATCAGTGGTTCGCTTTCATCCCTCTTCATGTCAGGCTCCCTGGGTGGACGAATGATCAATGTCTGCGGACGCCGCAGGCCATGCCGCTGGCAACTGCTGACGCAGCAGTCTTTGCAACCGTGACGTGCAAAGCGCTTCGGACCGCAGCACCTGCGCGGAACGACCCAGCCCGTTCACGAGCCGACGCCATGCCAGCTCCGATGCACGGCGCAGAGCGCCCTGCCACAGTGCTTCCGCGCCGCCGGGATCGTCCTGCGCGATGCGCTCCATCAGGGCGCCCAGCTCGCGTTCGGCCGTGGCGAAGTAGGTGGCCGTGAATGGGCCCCGGTCCACCAGTTCGCGTGCCCGGGCACGGGTGTCCTTGTTGCCCGGCTCGGGCAACGTACCGGCGACCACATCCGTAGTTAGACCCCGCAGCAGTCGATGCAGCTCTTCCGCGCGGGCGATGTGTGTCTTCAACTCGCGCGCACGGTCCGGCTCGGCCAGCAACGCCTGCGGCAACGAGAACTGCTCCATCCGCCAACGCAGCAGCTTGGCCTGGTCACTGGCGAGACCAGCCACCAGCAACGGCTGGTGTGTCAGCAAACGACCCATCAGTGCGTGCAGCACAGCTGCAGCCTCCACCACCGCTGCCGGACGGAAGCTCGCCTTGTCGCCGCTTTGCGGCGCGGGCACCAACGCGGGCAGGTCACGCCACAGCGCGCGACCCTCAGTGAAACTGACGCGCACAAGGCCGTTGGCGCCTTCGCGGAAACACGCCATCGGGTCTGGCCGCTGCGCGTCCTCACCCAAGGCCCAGCCGGCGGCGAAGCGCAACCAGCGCACGCGACCTTCGTCGTCCACGTCCAGCAACACGGCACGGCTCTGGCGTGTGTAGCGATCATTGGGCCCTGCGGGCAGCACCGGATCGCCGCGCAACTCGGCCAGCGTCAGTGGAGCACGTTCCCAGGCTGGCAGATCCTGCGACGGTGCGCTGGGCAACGGCGCAGGATGAAGGGCGAGGCAGAGTGTCTCGGCAAGCGTGCTACCGACCGGCAAGACAGCAGCCGTGTTCACCAGGGCACCAGCCTTGTCAGCATCGCGCAGTGTCTTGACCAACCCGCCTGGGGTGAATTGCAGATATCCGAGCAGGTGCCCCAGTGCGGCCGGCCACTCGATGGCGTTTGGTTCATCGTCCACCGCGTGGTCAAACACTACTGGCGCGTTGCCATTCGCACTGGCCAGCGACATCTGCGTCCAGGGCTTGCGCTTGTCACGCGTCTCGTCTGCCGAGACCAGGGCCCCGACCTGCATGAACGGATGCTCGGGATGACACAACCAGAACCGGTCGCGCCACCACTCCAGATAGTCGCAAAGCTCGCCAACAGGCAAGCCCTGCTGGTACCACTTCACCCGCTCGCTGTCTTTCCACGTACCACGTGAACGCACCAGCGCCCGGTGCACGATGGCCAACAGCAGCCGGTACTGGGCGATCAGACTGGGCGGCGCAGTCTCGGCGAGCGCCGTGATCTCTCCGCTTTGCCGAATCACCTCGAGCAAGCTAAGCGATCCAACCGATCCGTCGGTCTGGCGTACCGGCATCCAAGGTTCGTCCAGAAGGTTGTGTCTCCGATCCATGCATGAACTCCCGTTCGCTTTCCGCATCGCGGATTCATTTGTCGCCGGCGATGTACTCGATCACCAACCTGAATTTCTTGGCTCGCGTGACAGCGCGGGTCACAGCCCACAAACAAAGCAGCCCGACAACACAACCGAGCATCGTCCAGCGGTCATCCCCAGACAGCACGAGCTCCAATACCTTGGTCCACACCTGATCCATCGCCCAACCTCTTCGCGGTTCGTGGAGTCAGTCTATATCCTCAAAGGTAGGATTCTTTGCCAATCGGAGAAAATCTTTCGATGCGCTACAGTTCGGGCGCCCCACTTCGTGGGGATGAACCGGTAGGTTGCTTAGCCAAAGGCGACATCGCCAACTGTTCCCCGCTCTGCGGGGTGGGGGGAGGAGTGATCCCTTCTCCCTCCTTCCTCTGCACAAGTCCCAACTCCGCATCCAGCTGAAGAAGCGGCCCAGGGCCTATAGACAAGCCGTCCCGAAGCAGCAGCGGCCACATTTGGCGCAGCAACACGTGCTCCGCAAAAGCCACCGGGACGGGTTGTGCCTGGAAGTGCTTGACCACATGCTTGCGGCTGACCTTGATCTGCCTGCCGTACAGCTTCCGGGCAGTGACGGCGTCCACGGGTCTTTCCGCATCGAATCCTGCGTCGCCTTCTTGCACGTGCCAGCGTCCGCTGTCGTCCACGAGCACCGGCACAAGGGTGACCGACGCCTCGCCGAGGCGCGTGGAATTGACGAGCCCCTGACCCAGTTCGTCTTCCTCGTGACCCCGCGGCTTGCCGTCATACGCGGCATGCGGCTCGGCCTGCGGGTCCACGACGATGTTGGCCGCAAGCTGGCCGGAGGACTTCACCTCGTCTCGGTATTGGCCATAGGCCTCGACTTCGATGAACCGGCGGACTTGTTCATCGAGATCATCCGTCAGCTCATGGTCCTTGTCGTACACGGCTTGCACCAGGCGATCGATGTCACCTGGGAGGTTCAACATCGATTGCTTGCGCAGCAACGCCCACGTCCGGCCCAGCACGTATGGGTCGTAGACAAAGCCCCAGGCCGTGCCCTTGAAGTCGGGCAGCGCCTCCGGCAGCAAACCGGCCACCCCGAATCGGGCGTGCGCATGCGCGTGAGGGCGATGTTCGCGATGGTGGCGGTGCAGTCGACCCGCGCGCTGCAGCAGCAGATCCACCGGCGCGAGGTCGCTGAACATGAAATCGAAGTCGATGTCCAAAGACTGCTCTGCCACTTGGGTGGCCACCAACAGGGCACGCACGGGTCGCTTGCCATGGGCGCCGAAACACCGCAGCACACGCTCTTCCAGCTGCTGGCGATCATCGGCTGGAAAGCGCGCGTGAAACAACAGCAGCTCGGTGTCGTCAAGCCCCTGCTCCACCAACCGTTGCTGGAGCAGCCGGTAGAGCGCCTGAGAACGGCTTACGGTGTTGACGATGAGCGCACCGCATCCCCCGTGACGCACCTGTTCGATTGCCGCCTCGCACAGCGCCTCCACATCGCTGCCCAGCCCATGCAGCGCGATGGGCGCCAACGGCCGTGCCGCAACGTGGGCACCGTGCACGCCTGCCTCGTCGGCGAGCATAAGGCGCGGATAGGGCAGTTCCGGCGCCGGTTCGCTCAGGCCCCAGGCCTTCAACAGTTCACGGCTGCGCATGCGGGGCAGCGTGGCGCTCATCAGCACCACCGAGCAGTTCAACGCCTTCAGCCAGCGCAGCAGCGTGTCGATGAGGCCGCTGGTGTAGGTGTCGTATGCGTGGACTTCATCGAGCACTACCACCCGGTTGCTCAGGCCCCACAGGCGCACGAAGTGATGCTTGACGTTGAGTACCGCATACAGCGCCTGGTCCACCGTGCCGACGCCGTAGGGCGACAGGAGGGGCCGACTGCGCTGACCAAACCAGGCATTCGCCGCAAGGGTATCGCTCGGTGCGTCACCCACGCCGCGCAGTTCACCCAGACCCCGCAACGCTGCCAGATCATCGTTCATCGACGCGCCGCCATGCACAAGTTGAAGGTCCATCGGACCTTCGGCGTACGCCTCCAAGAAGGTTTGCGCGCGCTTGAACAGCGCATTGCCCGTCGCCTGCGTCGGCAGCGCGACGTACAAGCCCCGATGCCGCTGGGCAGCTTGCAGACGCAAATGAGCCAAGAACGCCAGTTCCGTCTTGCCCTCGCCCATGGGGGCTTCCACCAAAAGCAACGACGGGCCCTGTGCTCGACACAACAGCTCGTCGCCTGCACGTTGCAGCGGACGCGGCAATGCATCGCGGCGGCCCATGACTCTCGGCAGGAGTTCATCGACCGACGCTGGCCCGTCCAGGAGCCGGCGCCAGGGATGCCAGCCCAAGTGCGGTAACGCCTCTCTCGCCAACTGGATCGCATGCAGGTGATATGCCTGGAGATCGTCCTCTCGCTCGCCCAACGGAAACCACTGAGGGTTCGAAGCGATCCAGTCAGCGGCACTGGTCAGCCCCGCCAGCCAATTGACGATCGGTAACGCACATTCCAGAGTGACAGGGACACCCTTCGGGGCCAGCACGGACCAATAAACGTCGAGCAGGACATCACGGGTCCGGCGCCACGCCTCCGGCTCGAAACGGCTGGGCAGCGCATCGACCACTTCGGTCGTGGTGAAGTGATAGCCATGGTGCGCGCTCACAGCCTGAACGACATGCCGGCACCACATCGCCGGCGCCCCGCTCACACGCTCCAGCATCGGCGCCAACAATGCTGCCGTTGCTTTCGAGTGCTGGTCGCAGCGCATGGCAGCCAGCGGCGAAAATTGCAAGCCCGCGATTTCGTCTGCCGCCTGACCTTCAGGCCACTTGGCCTGAAAACCTGGGATGGCCTTGCCGAGATCGTGCAGGCCGGCCAAGGCAGCCACCCAGCGCACCGCCTGTGCCTCTTCCAACCCCAGCGCGCCGGCCATCATCCGCCGTGAAGTCTCCGGCTCAAGCCACAGGATGGCCTCCGTGACGGCCGCGACATCCAGCAGATGGGCAAGCAGCCCGTGGCCTTGCAGTTCGCCGCTTTTCGCCCACAGCCGACGCACCGGTTCGGGCAACTCACTGTATCGATGCATGAACACCCCGCCTGTTGATCTCAATGGCGCAACTATGCAGATCTCATGGATCACCGGATGAGCCTGTGCAGAGTCGTGATCCTGTTCATTCATCCAGCTCTCCAGCGCTCCGTCGCTTTTCTGACCCGATCTCGCACCTCCCGGTCCAACCCCGGTGGCCCCAGCACCTCCACCTCCGGCAGGTGCCGCAGGATGTCCATCGCCAGCTCGGTCGGGTTGGTGAACGGCACTTCCAGCAGGTAGCGGCCTTCGTCGTCGAAGCGGCTGCGCTGGTCGCGGTGCCAGGTTTCGGCGGCCACCCAGCGGGCGCGTTCGGCGCTGAAGCGCAGCGTGGCCCATTGCACGCGGTCGCCGGCGAAGATGCCGTAGCCGGCACCGAGCTCTGCATCGAGCTCGTCTTCTTCCACGTCCTTGGCAGCGCGGTCGAGCACGTGCACGGCGTGGATCGCATCGACGGCGAAGCTGCGCAGGTCGTCGCGCAGGTGGCACCAGGCGTCGAGGTACCAGTTGTCTCGGTAGTGCACCAGCCGCTGCGGGGAGACCTCGCGTTCGGTCTCGTGGTTGCTGCTGCGGCCGTGGTAGCGAATCACGGCCCTGCGCCTTCGCAGCAGCGCTGAGCCGAGGCTCTGGAACTGCGGCAACTCCACACGCCGTGCGCCCACCGTCTGCACGCGGATACGGCGGGCCACTTCGGCATCAGCGGGCAGGCCGCCATCGAGGTGCTTGGCCAGTCGCGCCATCCATGGGTCGATGTACCGACCGAGCATGCCGCCCTTGTCCAGCATGGAGAGCAGGTGCTGCATGGTCAGCAGGGCGTGGATCTCTTCGGCACTGAGCCAGAGTCCTGGCAGTTCGATCTGCGCGCCGACCGTCGAGGGGTCGAGCCGCCAACCGCCACGTTCGCTGTCCCACACGATCGGGGCGTTCATCCGGTCGCGCAGCAACGCGATGTCGCGCTTCAGCGTGGAGATCGAAACCTCCAACATCTGCTGAAGACGCGCCGGACTCGCGCAGCCGCCACCATCGAACACCTGCTTGAGCTTGTACAGGCGCTCACGCTGTGTCATGCCATGCCCTTCCCTGAGCTTGGTTCTTTCAATCCATCGTATCGCGGCCCAGGGGCCCTCCGTCAGGGATCAGTCTGATCTGGCGCAGACTTCACGCACGACGCCGCGCAACCACCGATGCCCCGCATCCGCCTCCTGCCGCGGGTGCCAGATCATCGACACCGTCAGCGCCGGCGTGTCGACCGGCAGCGTGAAGGTGTGCAGGTCCTCGCGCAGCCGCAGCGTGCCGTGCTCCGGCACGGTCGCGATGAGGTCGGTGGTGCGCACCAGGGCCAGTGCGGGCGAGAACGTGGTGACGATGGCGGCGACGGTGCGCGCGAGGCCGAGGGGTTGCAGCGCGTCGTCGATGGGATGCGGGTGGCCGCGGCGGGCGATGGCGATGTGGCGGCCGGCGGCGAAGCGTTCGGGGGTGACGGGGCCGTCGCAGAGCGGGTGGCCGGGGCGCACGACGCCGACGAAGCGGTCGCGCCACAGCGCCTGCACGCGAAGTTCTGGGCCGGCGCTGCGGCCGACGACGCCGGTTTCGAGGTCGACCGCGCCCTCGCGCAGCGCGTCGCTGTCCTTGTCGGGCTTGGGCACGAAGCGCAGCACGACACCGGGCGCCTCGCCGGCGATGCGTTCGAGCAGCGCAGCACCGAAGCACTCGACGAAGCCATCGCCGACCCGCATCGTGAAGGTGCGCTGCAGCCGCACCAGGTCGAGCGGCGCCTGGGTGCCGAGCAGTGCCTCGCCTTCCTGCACCCACTGGTGCACCCGGTCGCGCAAGGCCTGCGCGCGCGGCGTGGGCACGAGCTGGCCCCCGGCACGCACCAGCAGTGGATCCCCGGTGGTCTCGCGCAGGCGCGCCAGCGCGCGGCTCATCGCCGAGGCGCTCAGCCGCAGCCGGCGCGCGGCGCCCGCCACGCTGCCCTCCGTCAACAGCACATCGAGGAGGACCAGCTGGTTGAGATCGAGGCGTTGCATGGGGCGCATGATGCCCGCGAAGGCGCCCCCCCGATCTCTGCGCCCATGGCGCGGCGCGCAATGACAGGTTGCGTGCCACGCGCCTTCCGCCGGCCTGCGCGGCTGCCTACAGTGGTCCGCATGACGCCTCTCTTCCTGCCCCTCGCCGGTCCGGCGCTGGCCTTGCTGACCTCGTCGCTCGCCGGAGGCATCGTCACCGTCGCGCTGCCCGTGCTCGAGCGCGCGTTCGATGCCCCGTTCGGCCGGGTGCAGGCGGTGCTGGTGGCCTACCTGGCCTCGATCACGCTGCTCGTCGCGGTGGCCGGCACACTGGCCGACCGGCTCGGCCGGCGCCGGCTGATGCTGGCCGGCCTGGCCGTGTTCAGCATGGCCTCGGCCCTGTGCGCGCTGGCTCCCACGCTGCCCCTGCTGATCGCGGCGCGGGCCCTGCAGGGCCTCGGTGCCGCGTTGATGATGGCGCTGGCCACCGCCCTCGTGGCCGACACGGTGCCCGCCGAGCGGCGCGGCCACGCGATGGGGTGGCTGGGCTCGGCCTCGGCCGTCGGCACCGCGCTGGGCCCGGCGCTCGGCGGGGCGCTCACCGGCGCCTTCGGCTGGCGCTCGATCTTCGCCGTGCTGGTGCCGTTCGGCCTGGCGGCCGCGTGGCTCGTCACGTGGCAACTGCCGGCGGACCGCCCGCGACCCACCGGCGCGTCGCAGCCCAGCGGCGCCTGGCATCGAACCGTGGTTCCCCTGTGGCGCAGCCTGGCCACCAACCTGCTGGTATCGATGACCATGATGGGCACGCTGCTGGTCGGCCCGTTCTACCTGGGCGGCGCGCTGGGGCTGTCGGCCGCCGAGGTCGGCCTGGCGATGTCCGCCGGACCGGTGAGCAGTGCCCTGGGCGGGCTGCCCGCCGGGCGGCTGGTCGACCGCATCGGGCCGCACCGTGCCGTGCTGATCGGCGTGCTGTCACTCGCCTGCGGCGCGCTGGGCCTGGCGGTGCAGCCCGGCGTGGCCGGCTACCTCGTGGCGCTGGTGGCGATGACCCAGGGCTACGCGCTGTTCCAGGCGGCCAACAACACCGCGGTGATGGCCGCGGCCGGTGCGGCGCACCGCGGCACCGCCGCCGGCTGGCTCGGGCTGTCGCGCCAGGCCGGCCTGCTGGTGGGCGCAGGGGCTTTGGGCGCCGTCTTCGCATGGGGCGGCGGCAGCGCTGCACCGGCTGCCGGGCTGCGGGCCACGTTCACGGTGGCCGCGGGTGCCATGGTGCTGGCGCTGGGCCTCTCGATCGGGCGGTCACGGCGCCCGGCCACGTAGAGGCGAAAATCAAGTGCCAGACCACCCCTGACCGGCCCCACAGCCTGGGCCGTCAGACCGCTCATGACCGACGCTTCCTACACCTCCCTGCCCCAGTGGCCCAACGCCTACCCGGCCAGCAACGCCAGCGCCACGCTGAAACGCCTCAACGAGGACTTCATCGTCACCGAACTGCCGCTGCACCTGCCTTCCGGCGAGGGTGAACACCTCTGGCTGGACATCGAGAAGAACGGTGCCAACACCCCCTTCGTGGCCCAGCAGTTGGCCGAGGCGGCCGGCGTGCAGGAACGCGACGTGGGCTATGCCGGCCTGAAGGACCGCCATGCCATCACGCGCCAGTGGTTCAGCCTCTATCTGCCCAAGGGCGAGACGCCGGACCTGACCCAGCTGCAGCACCCGGAGTTCAAGGTGCTGCAACAGAGCCGCCACCTGAAGAAGCTGCGCCCGGGCGATCTGGCCGGCAACCGATTCCAGATCGTGCTGCGCGATGTGGCCGGCGACCGCCAGGCGATCGAGGCCAACCTGAAGGCCGTTGCATCACAGGGCGTGCCCAACTACTTTGGCGCGCAGCGTTTTGGCTTCGAGGGCGGCAACGTCGAACAGGGCCGGGCCATGCTGGCGCGCGAGATCCGCGTGCGCAACCCGAAGAAGAAGGGCCTCTACCTGTCGGCAGTGCGCTCCTTCGTTTTCAATGAAGTGCTGGCGCTGCGCATCCAGCAGGGTCTCTGGGGCAAGACCCTGCCCGGCGATGTGATGGACGAGGCCGGCCAACCCACCGGACCGCTGTGGGGACGCGGCCGCGTGGCCACCACCGATCAGGCGCAGGCGCTGGAAAACAGCGTCGCGGAACGTCACGCCGCCTTGTGCAACGGCATGGAACACGCCGGCCTGGACCAGGAGCGCCGCGCCCTCGTGGCCAGGCCCCTGGACCTGTCGTGGGACTGGCCGCAAACGCAGCAACTGGTGCTGACGTTCTCTTTGCTGCCTGGCCATTACGCCACTTCGGTTCTGAGCGAAATCCTCCGCACCACGGAGCCTGAGCGGCACGCCGACAGCGAGGCTGCGGCGGTCGAGTGACGCTGACCGGGCCGCGGCCGATCGACCGCGGCCCAGCCCAGCGCCTCACACCGTCTTGTGCACGAACGCCGAGCGTTCGACGTCGGTCATCCACACCGCGCTGTCGCCGGGGCTGCCGCTGGAGACGCTGTTCACCAGCGTGTCGAACACCTGCGGCGCGAGGTCGTCGGAGACGATGATCTCGATGCGCAGGCGGTGCACGTGGTCGGTCAGCTCGGCCTTGATGCTGGCTTTGGAGGTAATGGGCGATGGGGCGGCGTAGCCCTCGGCCTTCGACACGGTCATGCCGGGGAACTTCGGGATCGCGCGCAACGCCTCGCGCAGCGGCTCCAGTTTCTGGGGGCCGATGACGGCCTTGATTTCCTTCATTTGAATCTCTCGTGGTGATCGTGGGCCCCGGCCTTCGCCGGGGCGACGAGTGGGGGAATCAGGCCGATGCAGGCTGGTCGTCGAACCAGCGGTAGATGGTGGGCAGCATCACCAGCGTGAGCAGCGTCGAGCTGATCAGGCCGCCGATCACGACGATGGCCAGCGGGCGCTGCACTTCCGAGCCGGGTCCCGTGGCGAACAGGAACGGGATCAGGCCGAGCAGCGCCACCGTGGCGGTCATCATCACCGGGCGGAAGCGCATGCGCGCGCCCTTCACCACCGCTTCCATGACCGTGAGGCCCTGGGCGCGCAGGTCGCGGATGTAGCTGACCAGCACCACGCCGTTGAGCACCGCGATGCCCCACAGTGCGATGAAGCCCACCGAGGCCGGCACCGACAGGTATTCGCCGCTGACGAACAGCCCGATCACGCCGCCGAGCGAGGCGAACGGCAGCACCAGGATGATCAGCCCGGCGATCTTGACCGAACGGAACAGCAGGAACAGCAGGAAGAAGATCGCCGCCACCGTGATGGGCACGATGATCGACAGGTGGCCCAGCGCGCGCTCCATGTTCTGGAACTGGCCGCCCCACTCGAGGTAGTAGCCGGCCGGCAGCTTCACCTTCGACTGCACCGCCTGCTGCAGCTCGGCGACGAAGCCGCCGAGGTCGCGGTCCTGCACGTTGATGCCCACCACCACGCGGCGCTTGGCCAGCTCGCGGCTGATCTGCGCCGGGCCGTCGTTGACGCTGATCCTGGCGATGCTGCCCAGCGGCACCTGCACCCCGTTGGGCGCGCTGACGATGAGCCGGCCGATCGCCGCCACGTCGTCGCGGTACTGCTCGGGCAGCCGCACCACCGCCTCGAAGCGGCGTTCGCCCTCGAAGATCTCGGTGGCCGCCTTGCCGCCGATGGCCATCTCGATCACGTCGTGCACGTCGCTGGCGTTCAGGCCCTGCCGCGCGATCGCCTGGCGGTCGATCTCGATCTGCAGGTACTGCTGGCCGGTGATGCGTTCCACGCGCAGGTCGGTGGCGCCGCGGATGTTCTTCGCCACCATCGCGATCTCGTCGGCCTTCGCCTTCAGGGTCGGCAGGTCGTCGCCGAAGATCTTCACCGCGATGTCGGCGCGCACGCCGGTCACCATCTCGTCGACACGGTCGGAGATGGGCTGCGCCATCACGATCTGCACGCCGGGCAGCACCGCGAGCTTCTTGCGCATCTCCTCGGTGATGGTGTCCTGCGTCCAGCCGTCGGGCCACTCGTCACGCGGTTTCAGCGAGACGATGGGCGTCGACTCGTTCTGCGACTGCGGGTCGGCCGGCGATTCGCCGCGGCCCACGCCGGAGATCGCCGACTTGACGCCCGGCACCTGCATCACCAGCTTCATCGCCTCCATCTCCATGCGGATGGACTCCTCCAGCGAGATGTTGGGCACGCGGTTGATGCCGGGCACCACCGAGCCTTCCTTCATCTCCGGGATGAACGCCGTGCCGAGGAACGGCATCAGCGCAGCGGTGCCCACCAGCGAGGCGAACGCGACGATCACCGTCTTCTTCGGGTTGCCGATCGACAGGTTGAGCAGCTTCAGGTAGGGCGCCTTCAGCTTGCGGATCAGCCAGGTGTCGTGCTCGTCGCCGGTCTCCTCGTGCCCCGGCTCGTGGTGCAGCGGCTTGACCTTCAGCATGTACGAGCTCAGCACCGGCGTCAGCGTCAGCGACAGCAGCAGCGAGAAGAACAGCGCCAGCGCGATGGTGAAGGCCAGCGGCGCGAACATCTTGCCTTCCATGCCTTCGAGCGTCATCAGCGGCAGGAACACCAGGATGATCACGCCCACGCCGAAGATCACCGGCGTGGCCACCTCGGTGACGGCGCGGAAGATCACGCGGATGCGGCTGTCCTGCGTGTTGCCCCGCGAGAGGTGCGCGAACGCGTTCTCCACCACCACCACCGAGCCGTCCACCATCAGGCCGATGGCGATGGCCAGGCCGCCGAGCGACATCAGGTTGGCCGAGATGCCGAAGTGGTTCATCGCCATGAAGGTGAGCAGCGGCGTCAGCACCAGCGTGGCCACCACGATCAGCGACGAGCGGATGTCGCCGAGGAACAGCAGCAGCACGATGACCACCAGCACCACGCCTTCGATCAGCACCTTCACGACGGTGGCGACCGCCGAGTCGACCAGCTCGGAGCGGTCGTAGTACGGCACGATCTTCAGGCCGCCGGGCAGCATGTTGCCGTCGTTGATCTCGGCCACGCGAGCCTTGATCCGGCTCACCACCTCCTTGGCGTTGCCGGCGCGCATCATCATCACCACGCCGCCGACCGATTCGGTCACGCCGTTCTTGATGACCGAGCCCACCCGCACCGCCGTGCCGATCTTCACCTGCGCCACGTCGCGGATGTACACCGGCGTGCCCTGGTGCTCCTTCAGCACGATGGCCTCGATGTCGGCCACGTCGCGCACCAGGCCGACGCCGCGGATCAGGTACTGCTCGGCGTAGTGCGGCAGCACGCCGCCGCCGGAGTTGGCGTTGTTGGCCGCCAGCGCCGCGTGCACCTGCTGGATGGTCAGGCCGTAGTAGCGCAGCTTCTCGGGCGACACCAGCGCCTGGTACTGCTTCTCGTAGCCGCCCTGCGAGTTGATCTCGGCCACGCCGGGGATCGAGCGCAGCAGCGGGCGCACCACCCAGTCCTGCGCGGTGCGGCGCTCGGTCAGCTCCTCGGGCGTCAGCTCGCGCTCGCCGTCATCGGGCCGGTCCAGCGTGTACTGGTACACCTCGCCCAGGCCGGTGGACACCGGCCCGAGCACCGGCGTGATGCCCGCCGGCAGCCGGCCGCTGACCTCGATCAGCCGCTCCATCACGAGCTGCCGGGCGAAGTACACGTCGGTCTCGTCGGTGAACACCAGCGTGATCAGCGACAGGCCGGGCTTGTTCAGCGAGCGCAGCTCCACCAGGGCCGGCAGGCCGGTCATCGCGATCTCGATCGGCACGGTGGCGAAGCGCTCCACCTCTTCCGGGCTGCGGCCCGGCGCTTCGGTGGCGATCTGCACCTGCACGTTGGTGACGTCGGGGAACGCGTCCAGCGACAGCTTGGTGGCGGCGTTCAACCCGAAGAACAGCAGCACGGCCGAGACGACGACGACGATCAGGCGCTGCGCCAGCGCCCCTCTGATCAATCCCTCGATCATGCTTGCCCTTCTGGTTGGATGCTTTTTCCTGTGGGAGCGGCTTCAGCCGCGATGGGCTCGTGGTGTGCCGCGAATCGCGCCTGAAGGCGCTCCCACAAAGACAGGGGGGAACAGGCTTTCTTCATGAGCCCCCCAGCGCCGCGCGGTTGCGTTCGTTGTTGAGGTGGAACGCCCCGTCGACGACGATCTGCTCGCCGCCCTTCAACCCGTCTTCCACCGGCCGCACGTCCTCGGTCTCCACGCCCAGCTTCACCGGCACGAGGCGGAAGGTGTTCTCGGCGATCTTCAGGAACACGTGGTCGGCGTCGTTCTCGCGCACCACGGCCGCGGCCGGCACCACCAGGCGATCGACCGCGCGCGGTTCGATCACCATCGTCGCCAGCATCGCCGGGCGCAGCTTGCGCTTGGCGTTGTCGATCTCGGCGCGCACGGTCACCGTGCGGGTCTCGGGGTTGACGATGTCGGCCACCCAGTCGAGCTTGGCCTCGATCGGCTCGACGCCGTTGGACGGGATCTCTATGCGCACCTTCTGGCCCGGCGCCACGCGCGCGGCCATCGCCTCGGGCACCTGCGCCACCGCCCACAGGCGGCTGATGTCGGCCACGGTGAACATCACGTCGGCCGGCTGCACCACCTGGCCGCGGTTGACGTTGCGCTCGACCACCACGCCGTCGACGGTGCTGACCACCGACGACACCGACGTGATCGCGCCGGTCTGGTTGGTCGCGGCCAGGGCCTTGGCCGACATGCCCATCACGCGCAGCTGGTCGGCGGCGGCGCGCATCTCGACGTCGGCCACCTGCAGCTCGCTCTGGCGGCGCTGCGCCTCGGCGCTGCCGATCACGTCGGCCGCCAGCAGCAGCTTGGCGCGCTCGGCCGCCTGGTTCGCCAACTCGCGCTGCGCCTTGGCCTTCAGGTAGGCCAGCTGCGCGGTGCCCAGCTCGGTGCTGTGCAGCTGTGCCAGCACGGTGCCGGCGGAGACGCGCTGGCCCGGCTGCGCCTGCAGCTCGGTGACGCGGCCGGTGACGGTGGCGCCCACCCGGGCCATGCTCTGTTCGTTGAAGTCGAGCCGGCCGACGACGGCCAGCGGCTCGGCGACCTGGGCGCGCGACGCCGGCGCGATCTTCAGGCGCTGCGCCAGCTCAGGCGCGGCCTTCACCACGTTGGCATCGGCAGCCGAGGCGGCGGCATCGGGGGCGGAAGCCGCGGCGGCCGGCGCCTTCGTGGCGTCGTCACCGCAGGCCGTCAGCGCGGCGGCCAGCAGCAGCGCC
>Ga0233424_10001411_pt1 | contig 21198 bp, 18 predicted proteins | sample Watercolumn_Towu_FD_181011 | JGI IMG/M metagenome (GOLD analysis project Ga0233424, IMG submission 181011) | Freshwater microbial communities from Lake Towuti, South Sulawesi, Indonesia - Watercolumn_Towuti2014_125_MG | ecosystem: Environmental > Aquatic > Freshwater > Lake | place: Indonesia... | reverse complement strand
CGGGCATACCGAGTATCTCGCCGAGAAGACCGGCACGCCGCGGGTCGTCATGATGCTGGCCGGCGCTGGGCTGCGCGTGGCGCTTGCCACCACCCATCTGGCGCTCAAGGACGTGCCGGCCGCCATAACGCAGCCGGAGCTGGAAACCACCCTGCGCATTCTGCACGCCGACCTCGTGAGAAAGTTCGGCATCGCACGGCCGCGCATTCTTGTTGCCGGCCTGAATCCGCATGCCGGCGAGGGCGGCCACATGGGCCGCGAGGAGATCGAGGTCATTGCCCCGGTGCTGGAGAAGCTCCGCGGCGAGGGCATGGACCTCGCCGGCCCGCTGCCGGCGGACACGCTGTTCACGCGCGGCGTGCTGGCCGGCTCGGACGCGCAGCTCGCCATGTACCACGACCAGGGCCTGGCGGTGCTGAAGTATGCCGCCTTCGAGGACGGCATCAACATCACGCTGGGCCTGCCCATCATCCGCACCTCGGTCGACCACGGCACGGCGCTCGATCTGGCCGGCAGCGGCAGGGCCGACCCGCGCAGCCTGTTCGCCGCGGTGGACCTGGCGGTCGAGCTGGCGCAGCGCCCATGAAGCCACACATCGAGCCACACGTCGCGCGGAAGAGGTTCGGACAAAACTTTCTCGTATCCCCGGGCATCGTCGCCAGGATCGTCGAGGCGATCCGCCCGCAGGCGGGCGATCATGTCGTCGAGATCGGCCCGGGCCTCGGCGCCCTGACCGAGCCGCTGCTGGCGCGGCTGGATCATCTGCATGTCGTCGAGATCGACCGCGACCTGATCGCCCGGCTGCGCGAGCGCTTCCCGCCCGGGCGGCTGACCATCCACGAGGGCGATGCCCTGAAGTTCGACTTCTCCGCCCTCGGCCTCGGCCTGCGCGTGGTCGGCAACCTGCCCTACAACATCTCTACACCCTTGCTGTTCCACCTCGACGCCTGTGCCGACGGCGTGCGCGACATGCACTTCATGCTGCAGCGGGAAGTGGTCGAGCGCATGGTGGCGGCGCCGGGCGGCGCGGACTACGGCCGCCTGTCGGTGATGCTGCAGTACCGCTTCGAGATGGAGCGGCTGTTCCTGGTGCCGCCGGGCGCCTTCAACCCGGCGCCCAAGGTCGAGTCGGCGCTGGTGCGCATGATCCCGCGGCCGCGCCAAGCGCTGGCCGCAAACGACGAAGCCCTGCTGGGAGAAGTCGTAAAGTCAGCCTTTGCGCAGCGGCGAAAGATGTTGCGCAATACCCTGCGGGAACGCTTGCGCGAGGACGACTGGGCCACGCTCGGCATCGATCCGATGCGGCGCGCGGAGGAACTGGCGGTCGGCGACTACGTGCGCATCGCCAACCGCCTGGCTGCGAGATGAACTACTTCTTCGTGGCGCAGGTGCTGATGCCAAAGGGCATATAGGCCGGGCACCAGCCGAGCGCGCCGGTGGCCACCGGCAGCACGCCGATCCAGGCCCACACCGGGCCGCCCGTCATGGCCCAGGCGACCAGCGCCAGGCCGACCACGATGCGGAGAATGCGGTCAATGCCGCCGACGTTGCTTTTCATTGCTGCCTCCTGTTGCGGGTTGGGATTGCAGCGCCATTAAAGCGCTCGGCCGCGGGCGGTGTCTGTAACCAAGATCACACAGCTTCGGCGAGGCGACGCAGGCCGGCGGCGTCCCGGATTTCGATCTGCTCCCGGCCGAGCGTGACCAGACCCTGCTCGGCGAAGCCCTTGAGCAGCCGGCTGACCATCTCGCGCACGCTGCCCAGTTCGTCGGCCAGCTGCTGGTGGGTGGCGCGCACGATGCGTCCCCTGCCCAGCAGCAGGGCGGCGAGGCGCTGGTCCAGCTTGCGGAAGGCGACCTCCTCGACCAGGCGCATGAGATCGGCCATGCGCTCGGCGAACAGGTGGAAGATGAAATTGCGGAACGGTGCCTGCGCCAGCAGTTCGGAGAACAGCCCCTGCGGCAGCAGCACCAGCACCGTCTCGCTCTCGGTCGTGCCGCGGGCGTTGTAGGGCACGTTGCCGAGCAGGCAGCTCGAGGTGATGATGCAGGTCTCGCCCGGCGTGACGCGATACAACGGCAGTTCGCGGCCGGAGGCGGAGACCTTGGCCACGCGAATCGCGCCGGAGAGGATGAAGGGGAAGCCCTGGCAGGGCTGGCGCTCGTCGAACAGCGTGGCGCCGGCCGGCACGGTGGCCGCCTGGGCGGCCGCGGCGATGTCCTCGCGCAGTTTCTGCGGCAGTTCCGCCAGCACCGGATAGTGCGCATCGAGCCGCGGCAGGTCGACGCTCATTTCAGTTCCGCGATGACGTGGGCGTGATCGGAGGGCCGTTCGGCCTTGCGCGGTACCTTGTCTACGCCGCAACCCGTGCATGCATCGGCCAGCGGGGCGGAGAGCAGGATGTGGTCGATGCGCAGGCCCGCGTTGCGGCGGAAGGCCAGCATGCGGTAGTCCCACCAGGTATAGGTCTTCTCCGGCTGCTCGAACAGGCGGAAAGCGTCCTGCAGACCAAGATCGAGCAGCGCGCGAAAGGCGGCACGCTCCGGCGCCGAGAACAGCACCTGCCCCTCCCTGGCCTTGGGATCGTGCACGTCACGTTCCTCCGGGGCGATGTTGTAGTCGCCGAGCAGCGCCAGGCGCGGGTATCGTTCCAGCTCCTCGCGCAGCCAGGCCGTCAGCGCCCCGATCCATCTCAGCTTGTATTCGTACTTGTCCGAGCCGACGCTCTGGCCGTTGGGAAAATAAGCGCAGACGACGCGCGTGCCGTCGATCGTGGCGGCGATGAGCCGCTGCTGCGCGTCAGTGAAGCCCGGGATGCCCGCGACCACGTCCTGCGGCTGCCGGCGCGCCAGGATGGCGACGCCATTGTAGGTTTTCTGGCCGGCGAAGGCGGACTGGTAGCCCGCCGCCTCGAGTTCCATGCGCGGAAAGGCCTTGTCCTCGAGCTTGGTTTCCTGCAGGCAGACGACGTCCGGGCCCTGCGCGGCCAGCCATTCCAGCAGTTGCGGCAGGCGAACCTTGAGGGAGTTGACGTTCCAGGTGGCGAGCTTCATCGGCCCGCTGCAGGTCCCGCAGCCGGACTGCCGGCCTCGCTCGCGCCGCCGCCGCGCGGATAACCGGCCGCATCGAGGAGACCGTGCCAGGTGCCTTCCTCCAGGCCGACCTGCTTCGATTTGCCGACGATGAGCGCGGGGAAGAGCAGCTTGTCCGTGCCCAACGCTTTCTTGTAGGCCTCGCCGTCACTGGTGGTGACGACCCGGGTTTCGCTGAAGGGGATGCCGCGGCGGGACAGCAGGTTGCGAGCGGAGTCGCACTCCGGGCCGCATTCCGGGGTCGTATAGAGCGTCACGGGAAAATTCCTGGCGGCTTCCTTCGCCTCGAAGGGCTGGCCGCTGGTCTCGATGCTGGAATCGCTCAAGCGTGGCTTGTCGACCTTCTTGATCTCCTTCGGCGGCGGCTGGTCCGAATAGTGAACCTTGCCGTTCTTGTCCACCCATTTGTAGAGGGGCTGGGCGCCGGCGCCGAATGAAAGTGCCACGAGCGAGAGCAGGCAGAGTCGAACAATCCGCATGGCGTGTCTCCGCAGGGAAGTTACGCCAGAATCATACCACTGTGTCGCAGCAGGGCATCGACACTGGGCGCGCGGCCGCGGAAGGCCTTGAAGGACTCCAGCGCCGGCCGGCTGCCGCCGACGGCGAGGATCTCGTCGCGGAAGCGCGCGCCCGTCGCGGGGTTGAGCACGCTGCCGTTCGCGCATTCCTCCTCGAAGGCGGCGAAGGCGTCGGCGGAGAGGACCTCGGCCCACTTGTAGCTGTAGTAGCCTGCCGCGTAGCCGCCGGCGAAGATGTGCGAGAAGCTGTTGGGGAAGCGGTGCCAGGGCGGCGGGAATATCACCGCCACTTCCTGCCGCACCTCCTCGAGCAGCGCGATGACATCCTTCTGCCCGGCCGGCTCGAAGTCGCTGTGCAGCAGCAGGTCGAACAGGCTGAACTCGAGCTGGCGCACGATCTGCATGCCGCTCTGGAAGTTCTTCGCCGCGGTCATGCGCTCGAACAGCGCGCGCGGCAGCGGCACGCCCGTGTCGACGTGCGCAGTCATGCCGGAGAGCACCTCCCACTCCCAGCAGAAATTTTCCATGAACTGGCTGGGCAGTTCGACGGCGTCCCACTCGACGCCGTTGATGCCGGAGACGCCGAGTTCCTCGACCCGCGTGAGCAGGTGGTGCAGGCCGTGGCCGGTCTCGTGGAAGAGGGTGATCACCTCATCGTGCGTGAACAATGCAGGCTTGCTGCCGACCGGGCGCGAGAAGTTGCAGTTGAGGTAGGCCACCGGCGTCTGGATGCCGGTGGCGGTGCGCCGGCGCGTGACGGCGTCGTCCATCCAGGCGCCGCCGCGCTTGGTTTCGCGCGCGTAGAGGTCGAGGTAGAACTGGCCGACCAGCGCCCCCGCTGCATCCTCGATGCGGAAGAAGCGCACGTCCTCGTGCCAGGTCGGCGCCGTGTCCGGCTTGAGGCGCACGGCGAACAGCCTCTCGATGACGCGGAACAGGCCTTCCAGCACCTTGTGCTCGGGGAAGTACCGGCGCACCTCCTCGTCGGAGAAGCCGTGGCGTTCCTGCTTGAGCCTCTCCGAGGCCCAGCCGATGTCCCAAGGTTCCAGAGAAGTCAGTCCCTGCGACACGGCGAATGCGCGCAGCTCGGCCATGTCGCGCAAGGCCGACGGCTTCGACTTGACGGCCAGCTCGCGCAGGAAGGCGAGCACGTCGGCCGGCGACTCGGCCATCTTCGGCACCAGCGAGACCTCGGCGAAGTTGCCGTAGCCGAGATGGCCGGCCTCCTCGGCGCGCAACTCGAGTATGCGGCGGATCAGCGGCATGTTGTCCCACTCCGGCTTGCCGTGTAGCTCGTGGAACTCGGCGGCGCGCGTGGCGTAGGCGCGATAGAGCGCCTCGCGCAGGCGGCGGGACTCGGCGTACTGCATCACCGGCAGGTAGGAAGGCATGTGCAGGGTGAATTTCCATCCCTTCACGCCTGCCTTCTCGGCGGGGTCGCGCGCCGCCGCGACGACGTCGGCGGGGATCCCGGCCAGTTCCGCCTCGTCGCTGACGATCTCGGCGAAGGCGTTGGTGGCATCGAGCAGGTTCTCGGAGAACTTCGCCTGCAGCGAGGCCAGCTCCTCCTGGATGGCCTGGAAGCGCGGCTTGACATCCTCCGGCAGCTCTGCGCCGGAGAGGCGGAAGTCACGGATTTCGTGCTCGACGATGCGCTGCCGAGCGGCGGAGAGCTGCGCGAAGCCGGGACTGGCCTTGAGCGCCTTGAACTGGGCGAAGAGATGCTGGTTCTGGCCGAGCTCGGCGAAGAAGCGCGTCACCTCGGGCAGGTTGGCGTTGTAGGCCTCGCGCCAGTCCGGCACGTCCATCACCGCGTGCAGGTGGCCGACGATGCCCCAGGCACGCGACAGGCGCTCGCTGCCGTCGAAGAAGGGCGCGGCGAAGTCCGTCCAGGTGGCCGGCGCCGTCTCCAGGCGCGCCAGCAGGGCACGGTTTTCGGCGAGCAGCTCGGTAATGGCGGGCGTGACGTGTTCGGGGCGCACCGCGTCGAAGCGCGGCAGGCCGGAGAAGTCGAGCAAAGGGTTCATGGTCGTCATGGGTATTAAACGAAAAGGGCGCGATTCGCGCCCTTGGTATGTTGGGATACCAGCCGATCAATCAAGCTGCCTGCCGGTGAGCCGCTCGTAGGCCTCGCGGTACTTGGCCGTCGTCTTGGCGATGATCTCGGGCGGCAGCTTCGGCCCCGGCGCCTGCTTGTTCCAGTCGAGGGTCTCGAGGTAATCGCGCACGATCTGCTTGTCGAAGCTCGGCGGGCTGATGCCTTCCTGGTACTCGTTGGCCGGCCAGAAGCGCGAGGAGTCGGGCGTGAGTGCCTCGTCGATGAGGTGCAGGCGGCCGGAGGCGTCGAGGCCGAACTCGAACTTGGTGTCGGCGATGATGATGCCGCGCGAAGCCGCGTAGTCGGAGGCCTCGCCGTAGAAGCGCAGGGTGACGTCGCGCACCTGCTCGGCGAGCGCCTTGCCGAGGATCTTCTCGACGGTGGCGAAGTCGATGTTCTCGTCGTGGGCGCCCTGCTCGGCCTTGGTCGAGGGCGTGAACAGCGGCTGCGGCAGCTTCTGCGCCATCTTCAGGCCGGCCGGCAGCGGAATGCCGCAGACGGCGCCGGTCTTCTGGTAGTCCTTCCAGCCGCTGCCGATGATGTAGCCGCGCACCACCGCCTCGACAGGCAGGGGCTTCAGGCGCTTCACCACCACCGAGCGGCCGCGCACCTGGGCGCGCTCCTCCTCGCCCTTCACTACCGATTCCGGGTCGATGCCGGTGAGGTGGTTCGGCACGATGTGGGCGAGGCGCTCGAACCAGAAGCTGGAGACGGCGGTCAGCACGCGCCCCTTGTCCGGGATCGGGTCGGGCAGGATGACGTCGAAGGCCGACAGGCGGTCGGTGGTGACGATCAGCATCTGCTGGTCGCCGACGGCGTAGATGTCGCGCACCTTGCCGCGGGCGATGAGGGGCAGGCTGGCGATGCGGGATTCGTAGACGGTCTGGCTCATGGGGATTGGAAGCGGCGTAAAAGGCGCAATTATACGGGCGCCGCAGCCCCGGACAACCATGCCTGGAGGTCGGACATTGTCATCCCTTCCAGGCTGTCGAGGACGGCCGCGGCGCCGCTGAAATCCTGCCCGCGTGTGTAATCGCAGGGCGTGACGATCGTGGCCAGTCCGGCGCCGAGGGAGGCCTTCAGGCCGTTCTCCGAGTCCTCGAAGGCGAGGCAGGCGGCGGCCGGCAGTCCCAGGCGCTCGAGCACCCACCGGTAGATGTCCGGCGCCGGTTTCTTGGCCGGCACCACGTCGCCGGCGCCGATTACCTCGAACCAGGCCATGGCCTCTGGGCCGAGGGTCGGTACCAGCAAGGCGGAAACGTTCTCCGGCGTGGTGGTGGTGGCGACAGCCAGGCGCAAACCCGCTGAGCGGGCTTCACTGAGCAGGCGCGCCACGCCGGGGCGCAGGGGAATGGCGCCGGAGGCGGCCAGTTGCGTGTAGTGCCGCGTCTTTGCCTTGTGCAGGGCGGCGACGCGCTCATTGAGGTCGGGCAGGCGGACAAAGTCGGGGCGGTGGCGGGCGGCGAAATGCAGCATGCGCTCCTTGCCGCCGGTGACGGCGAGGAGTTCGCCGTAGAGTGCTTCGTCCCAGTGCCAGTCGAGGCCGGCCTCGCGGAAGGCGGCATTGAAGGCCGGCCGGTGCCCGTCGCGCTCGGTGTCGGCGAGCGTGCCATCGACGTCGAAAATCAGTGCCTGCAGGACGGGGTTATTCGCGGACATAGGGCCGTTCGGTCTTGCGCTCCTCGTCCTCGCGGTAGGGGAACTTGACGTGGCCGTAGCGGATCGTCAGCACGGCGAGGGTGAGCAGGAGGATGGCGCCCGCCGTCGCCATGACGCGCAGCTCGGTGAGCTCCTTGATGTCCAGGATCAGGTAGCGCGCCAGGGCTACCATGGCGATGTAGAGCGGATAGCGCACCGGAATGTGGCCGGAGCGGAAATACTGGCCGATCATGGCCAGCACCTCGAGGTAGAGGAACATCAGCAGCAGGTCGGCCAGGGTCACCTTTCCGGCATGGATCATCACCATCGCTTCCTGGTAAATGGCCACCGTCGTGGCAAAAGCGATGATCAGCAGGCCGGCAAGTTCGACGACGTCCAGCCCGCCGCTGAAGAACCTGCGGATGCGGTCGAGGGTGTGGGAGCGGATGTCCATGATTCGTACCTGTCAAAAGGAAGAGGCCGCGCGGAGCGGCCCCACTTTATCCCAGCTGGGCTTACTTGACGATCTGGTTCAGTTCGCCCTTCCTGTAGCGCTCGGCCATCTTCTCGAGCGAGACCGGCTTGATCTTGGCGGCCTGGCCGGCGCAGCCGAAGGCCTCGTAGCGCGCCTTGCAGATTTCCTTGGCGGCCTTCTGCGCGTCGGCGAGGAATTTGCGCGGGTCGAATTCGGCCGGTTTCTCGGCCATGTGGCGGCGCATGGCGCCGGTCATGGCCAGGCGGATGTCGGTGTCGATGTTCACCTTGCGCACGCCGTGCTTGATGCCGGTGACGATCTCCTCGACCGGCACGCCGTAGGTCTCCTTCATCTGGCCGCCGTACTTGCGGATGATCTCGAGCCACTCCTGCGGCACGCTGCTGGATCCGTGCATCACCAGGTGGGTGTTGGGGATGCGCGCGTGGATCTCCTTGATGCGGTCGATGGCGAGGATGTCACCGGTGGGCTTCTTGGTGAACTTGTAGGCGCCGTGGCTGGTGCCGATGGCGATGGCCAGCGCGTCGCAGTTGGTCTGGCGCACGAAGTCGGCGGCCTGGTCCGGGTCGGTGAGCAGCTGCTCGCGGGTCATGGTGCCCTCCGCGCCGTGGCCGTCCTCCTTGTCGCCCTTCATGGTCTCGAGCGAGCCGAGCACGCCGAGTTCGGCTTCCACGGTGACGCCGATGGCGTGGGCGAAGTCGACCACCTTGCGCGACGTTTCGACGTTGTATTCGTAGGAGGCGACGGACTTGCCGTCCTCCATCAGCGAGCCGTCCATCATGACGCTGGAGAAGCCGGAGCGGATCGCCGCCATGCACACCGCCGGCGACTGGCCGTGGTCCTGGTGCATCACCACAGGAATGTGCGGATAGGCCTCGATGGCGGCCTCGATCAGGTGGCGCAGGAAGGCCTCGCCGGCATATTTGCGCGCGCCGGCCGAGCCCTGCATGATCACCGGGCTGCCGGTCTCGTCGGCGGCCTCCATGATGGCGCGCACCTGTTCCAGGTTGTTCACGTTGAAGGCGGGCAGGCCGTAGCCGTTTTCGGCGGCGTGGTCCAGCAGTTGACGCATCGATACGAGGGGCATGGCGTTCTCCTGATACGGGTTTGAATTCTTACAGGCTGCTGCGTCCGGACGAATAGCTGTGCTCGCCGACGCGCACGATTTTCATGGTGTTGGTGCCGCCCGGCGTGCCGATCGGCTCGCCGATGGTCAGCACGATGGTGTCGCCCGGCTTGACGGCGCCGGCGCGGATCAGCTCCTCCTCCGCCTCGCGCAGGGCCTCCTCGCGGTCGTGGCCGATGTAGCGCATCATGAGCGGGAAGACGTTGCGGTAGAGGCTCATGCGGTAGCGGCTGCGGATCTCCGGCGTCAGGGCGTAGATCGGCACGCCGCAATTGATGCGCGACATCCACAGCGCGGTGGAGCCGGACTGCGTGAGCGAGGCGATGGCCTTCACCTTGAGGTGGAAGGCGGCGAAGAGCGCGGCCATGGCGATCGACTGGTCGATGCGCGTGAACACCCGGTCGAGGAAATGCCGGTCCAGCGTGATCTCCTCGGATTTCTCCGCCTCGACACAGATGCGCGCCATGGCCTCGATGGTTTCCACCGGGTACTTGCCGGCGGCGGTCTCGGCCGAGAGCATGACGGCATCGGTGCCGTCGAGCACGGCGTTGGCGACGTCGGAAACCTCGGCGCGCGTCGGCACCGGGCTGGCAATCATCGATTCCATCATCTGCGTGGCGGTGATGGCGAGCTTGTTGTGCTCGCGCGCGACGCGAATCATGCGCTTCTGCAGGGCCGGCACGGCGGCGTCGCCGACTTCCACGGCGAGGTCGCCGCGCGCCACCATGATGGCGTCGGAGGCCTGCAGGATGTCCTCCAGCGCGCCGATCGCCTCGGTGCGCTCGATCTTGGCGATGATCAGGGCATTGGAGCCGGCGGCGGCGAGCAGCTCGCGCGCCTGGCGGATGTCGGCGCCGGATTTCGGGAAGGACACGGCGACATAGTCGGCGTTGAATTCCGCCGCCAGCCTGATGTCTTCCTTGTCCTTGCCGGTGAGCGCCGGCGCGGAGAGGCCGCCGCCCTGGCGGTTGATGCCCTTGTTGTTGGACAGCGTGCCGCCGATACGCACGCGGCAGTGGATTTCCCGTCCCTGGATCGATTCCACGTCGAGCACGATGCGCCCGTCGTCGAGCAGCAACACGGCGCCCGGCTCGACGTCGTCCACCAGCTCAGGATAGTCGAGGCCGACGCGCGCCGCATCGCCCAGCTTGCAGGCGGCGTCGAGGATGAAGGGCGCGCCGTTGTCGAGCTCGATCTTGCCCTCGGCGAACTTGCCGACGCGGATCTTCGGCCCCTGCAGGTCGACCATGATGCCGACCGTGCGGCCGACGCGGCGCACGCAGTCGCGCACCAGCTCGACGCGCCGGCGGTGGTCGTCATGCGTGCCGTGCGAGAAGTTCAGGCGGACGAGATCGACGCCCGCCGCGATCATGCGGCTGAGAACGCCGGCTTCCGAGGAAGCCGGGCCGAGGGTGGCGACGATCTTTGTCGAGCGCTGCATCAAGAACCTTTCACCACAGAGACACAGAGGCACAGAGAAAACGAAACAGAAAACCTCTGTGTCTCGGTGCCTCTGTGGTTAAGGGTTTTCACCCTTTCGCCCGCTGCTCGAGAATGTCCACCGCGGGCAGGGTCTTGCCCTCGAGGAACTCGAGGAAGGCGCCGCCGGCCGTCGAGATGTAGGACACCTTGTCGTAGATGCCGTACTTCTGGATGGCGGCGATGGTGTCGCCGCCGCCGGCCAGGGTGAAGGCTTTCGTCGCGGCGATGGCCGCGGCGATTCTTTTCGTGCCCTCGCCGAACTGGTCGAACTCGAAGACGCCGACCGGGCCGTTCCACACCACGGTGCCGGCCTTCATGATGATGTCGACGAGTTCCTGCGTGCTCTTCGGCCCGATGTCGAAGATCATGTCGTCGTCGGCTACGGCGCCGGCGTCCTTCAGCACGGCGGCTTCCGCGGCATCGAACTTCTTGCCGCAGACCACATCGACGGCCACCGGGATGGTCGCGCCGCGCTTCTGCATTTTTTCCATCAGGGCCTGCGCCGTCGGCACCAGATCGTCCTCGCACAGCGACTTGCCGACGTTCTTGCCGGTGGCCCTGAGGAAGGTGTTGGCGATGCCGCCGCCGACCACCAGCTGGTCGACCTTCTCCGAGAGCGACTCGAGCACGGTCAGCTTGGTCGATACCTTGGAGCCGCCGACGATGGCCACCATTGGCCGGGCCGGGTTGAGCAGGGCCTTGGAGAGGGCATCGAGCTCCTCGGCCACCAGCAGGCCGGCGCAGGCGGCTGGGGCGAACTGGGCGATGCCGTAGGTGCTGCCCTCGGCGCGGTGGGCGGTGCCGAAGGCGTCCATGACGAAGAGGTCGCACAGCGCGGCGTATTTCTTCGCCGTCGCTTCGACGTTCTTCTTCTCGCCCTTGTTGAAGCGGCAGTTTTCCAGCAGCACCACTTCTCCGGCCTTGACGTCGAAGCCGCCGTCGACCCAGTCGCGCACCAGGCGCACCGGGCGGCCGAGCTTGGCCGCCATCACGTCGGCCACCGGCTTGAGCGAATTCTCCTCGGTGAACACGCCCTCTTCCGGGCGGCCGAGGTGGGAGGTGACCATCACCGCAGCACCCGCCTTCAGGCAGTGCTCGATGGTCGGCATGGAGGCGGTGATGCGGGCGTCGGAGGTGACCTTGCCGTCCTTGACCGGCACGTTGAGGTCGGCGCGGATGAAGACACGCTTGCCGGCGAGGTCGAAATCGGTGAGTTTCTTGAATTTCATGGCTGTCCGGGGAGGCGGCCGGGCACGTCGTGCCCGGCCGCGGCAGGAGAAAATTACTTCGCGACGTGCTTGACGAAGCGCAGCATGTTGCAGGTGTAGCCGTACTCGTTGTCGTACCAGGAAACGACCTTGACGAAGGTCTTGTCCAGGGCGATGCCGGCGTCGGCGTCGAAGATCGACGGCTGCGCGCAGCCGCGGAAGTCGGTGGCGACGACCTTGTCCTCGGTGTAGCCGAGCACGCCCTTCAGCGCGCCCTCGGAGGCGGCCTTCATGGCCTTGCAAATGTCCTCGTAGGAGGCTTCCTTGTTCAGTTCGACGGTGAGGTCGACCACCGAGACGTCGGAGGTCGGCACGCGGAAGGCCATGCCGGTGAGCTTCTTGTTCAGCTCGGGCAGCACCACGCCGACGGCCTTGGCGGCGCCGGTCGAGGACGGGATGATGTTCTCGAGGATGCCGCGGCCGCCGCGCCAGTCCTTGGAGGAGGGGCCGTCGACGGTCTTCTGCGTGGCGGTGGCGGCGTGCACCGTGGTCATCAGGCCGCGCTTGATGCCCCAGTTGTCGTGCAGCACCTTGGCGACGGGGGCCAGGCAGTTGGTGGTGCAGGAGGCGGCGGAGACGATGGTCTGGCCGGCGTACTTCTCGTGGTTCACGCCATAGACGAACATCGGTGTGTCGTCCTTCGACGGCGCCGACTGGACGACTTTCTTCGCGCCGGCGTCGAGGTGCTTCTGGCAGGTGTCCTTGGTCAGGAAGAAGCCGGTGGACTCGATGACGATGTCGGCGCCGACTTCATTCCACTTCAGGTTGGCGGGATCCTTCTCGGCGGTCAGGCGGATCTTCTTGCCGTTCACGATCAGGTTGCTGCCCTCGACGGCGATGCTGCCGTTGAAGCGGCCGTGCACCGAGTCGTACTGCAGCATGTAGGCCAGGTAGCCGGGCTCGAGCAGGTCGTTGATGGCGACGACTTCGATCTCGGGGAAGTCCTTGGCGATGGCGCGGAACACCATGCGCCCGATGCGTCCGAAACCGTTGATGCCGACTTTGATAGCCATGAGGTGATCTCCAGATGAGTTATTGCAGAACCGATTTTACCGTCTTCACCACATTCTCCACGGTGAAGCCGAATTCCTTGAACAGCACGCCGGCCGGGGCCGACTCGCCGAACCGGTCGAGGCCGACGACCTTGCCTTCGAGCCCGACGTATTTGTACCAGCCGTCCGTGACGCCGGCTTCCACGGCGATGCGCGGCAGGCCCTTGGGCAGCACGCCGGCCTTGTAGGCCGCGTCCTGGCGGTCGAAGGCATTGGTGTTGGGCATGGAGACCACGCGTACGGCGATGCCTTCCTTGGCCAGTTCGACCTGCGCCTTCAGCGCCAGGTCGACTTCCGAGCCGGTGGCGATGATCACCGCCTGGGCCTTGCCCTGCGCCTCGGAGAGGACGTAGCCGCCCCTGGCGACGGCGGCGACCTGGGCCGCGTCGCGCTTGACGAAGGGCAGGTTCTGGCGCGACAGGCACAGCGCCGTCGGGCCGCCCTTCTTCTCCACGGCCTGGGTCCACGCCGCCATCGTCTCGACGGTGTCGCAGGGACGCCAGACGTCGATGTTCGGGATCATGCGCAGGGTGGCGGTCTGCTCGACCGGTTGGTGCGTCGGACCGTCCTCGCCGAGGCCGATCGAGTCGTGCGTGAACACGTAGATGACGCGCTGCTTCATCAGCGCCGACATGCGGATGGCGTTGCGGGCGTACTCCGAGAACATGAGGAAGGTGCCGCCGAAGGGCAGGATGCCGCCGTGCAGCGCCATGCCGTTCATGATGTGCGACATGCCGAACTCGCGCACGCCGTAGGAGATGTAGTTGCCCGGCGTGCGGCCGGAGACGTGCTTGCAGCCCGTCCAGTTGGTCAGGTTCGAGCCGGTCAGGTCGGCCGAGCCGCCGACGAATTCGGGCAGGGCCGGGGCGAGGGCGTTGATGGCGATCTGCGACGCCTTGCGCGTGGCGACGGTCTCGCCCTTCTCGTTGGCCGCGGCGATGGCTTTCTTCGCGTGCTCGGCCCAGTGGGCGGGCAGCTCGCCGGCCATGCGGCGCGTGTATTCCGCGGCGAGATCGGGGTGGGCCTTGGCATAGCGCTCGAACTTCTGGTTCCAGCCGGACTCCAGCGCGGCGCCCTTCTTGCGCGCGTCCCAGGCTTCATAGACTTCCTGCGGGATCTCGAAGGCCGGGAAGACCCAGCCCATGTGCGGGCGGGCGGCGGCGATCTCGGCGTCGCCCAGCGGTGCGCCATGCACGTCGTGGGTGCCGGCCTTGTTGGGCGAGCCCATGCCGATGCGCGTGCGGCAGCAGATCAGGGTCGGCCGCGAAGTCTCGGCCTTGGCTTTCTCGATGGCGGCATGGATGGCCTCGGGGTCGTGGCCGTTGACGTTGGCGATCACCTGCCAGCCGTAGGCGCCGAAGCGCTTCGGCGTGTCGTCGGTGAACCAGCCTTCGACATGGCCGTCGATGGAGATGCCGTTGTCGTCCCAGAAGGCGGTCAGCTTGCCCAGGCCCCAGGTGCCGGCGAGCGAGCAGGCCTCGTGCGAGATGCCTTCCATCAGGCAGCCGTCGCCGAGAAAGGCGTAGGTGCGGTGGTCGACGATCTCGTGGCCGGGCCGGTTGAACTCGGCGGCGAGCAGCTTCTCCGCCATGGCCATGCCGACGGCGTTGGTGATGCCCTGGCCGAGCGGGCCGGTGGTGGTCTCGACGCCCGGCGTGTAGCCGTATTCGGGATGGCCCGGCGTCTTCGAGTGCAACTGGCGGAACTGCTTGATGTCGTCGATGGAGACGTCGTAGCCGGTCAGGTGCAGCAGGGCGTAGATGAGCATCGAGCCGTGGCCGTTGGAGAGCACGAAGCGGTCGCGGTCGGCCCACTTCGGGTTGGCCGGGTTGTGGCGCAGGTGGTGGTTCCACAGCACCTCGGCGATCTCCGCCATGCCCATGGGGGCGCCGGGGTGGCCGGACTTGGCCTTCTCGACGGCGTCCATGGCGAGGGCGCGGATGGCGCTGGTCAGGTTGTTGAACACGGGCTTCTCGAAATCGCTGAAAGTGGCGCTCTGGATGGACATCTGTTTCCCCTTGTTTCCGAATTCAGTGGTGCCCGCCGGAAAACGGCAAATTATCTTCCAAACCGGGCGGTTTTGGTAGCGAACGGATCAGGCGCGCTTGCGCTTCTCCATGAGCTGCAGGATCAGCGGCGTGAGGACGAGCTGCATGGCCAGCTCCATCTTGCCGCCCGGCACGACGAGGCAGTTCGGCCGCGACATGAACGAGTCGTGGATCATGGTCAGCAGGTAGGGGAAGTCTACGCCGTGCGGGTCGCGGTAGCGGATGACGACGAAGGACTCGTCCAGCGTCGGGATGTCGCGGGCGATGAAGGGGTTGGAGGTGTCCACCACCGGCACGCGCTGGAAGTTGATGTGGGTGCGCGAAAACTGCGGCGTGATGAAGTGCACGTAGTCGTACATGCGGCGCAGGATGGTCTGCGTCACCGCCTCGACCGAATAGCCGCGCGTGCTGGTGTCGCGGTGGATCTTCTGGATCCACTCGAGGTTCACCGTCGGCACGACGCCGACCAGCAGGTCGGTCTGGCGGGCGACGTCCACCGTGTCGGTCTTGACGCCGCCATGCAGGCCCTCGTAGAACAGGCAATCGGTGTCCGGGGGGATGTCCTCCCAGGGCGTGAAGGTGCCCGGTTTCTGCTTCCACGGCTCGGCCTCCTGCTCGTTGTGCAGGTAGTAGCGGCGCTTGCCGGTGCCGGTTTCGCCGTAGGTCCTGAACAGCGCCTCGATGTCCTCGAACAGGTTGGCTTCCGGGCCGAAATGGCTGATGTGCTCGCAGACGCCGGCCTTCTCGGAGGCCTGGATGGCCTTTTTCATCTCCTCGCGGTTGTACTTGTGGAAGCTGTCGCCCTCGATGACGGCGGCGAGGATGCTTTCGCGGCGGAAGATGTGCTCGAAGGACTTCTTGACCGTGGTCGTTCCGGCGCCGGACGAGCCGGTGATGGCGATGACGGGATGTTTGGCGGACATGGCTGACCCTTTGCTGAGTGTTTGAATGCCTGGGCGGCAGGGCGCGACGAGGCGCGGCGGCCGACGATAGCGGGACTGTAATCGGGGCGATGCATAAGTTCCATTCAAAAATTGTTATGGAACGAATAAGAGAACTCTGATGCTTACTTGGTGAGTGCCATGTAGAGCAGCGGCAGCTTTTCCGGCAGCTGCTCGACCCGGTCCAGCACCAAATGGCGCCGGCCGAAGATGCCTTGCACGTACTCGTCGGCCTTCGGATCGAGGCTGAGGCAGAAGGTATCGACGCCCTGGGCGGCCAGCTCGCCGACCGCCTTCTTCGCGTCGGCATGCAGATGCGCCGGATCGCGCACATCGATGTCGGCCGGTTCGCCGTCGGTGAGCAGCAGCAGCAGGCGCTTGTCGGCCTGGCGCTGCGCCAGGGCCGCGCCGGCATGGCGCAGGGCGGCGCCCATGCGCGTCGACCAGCCGGCGCCGGCGGCGGCGAGCCGCCCCTTCACCGCGTCGTCCCAGCGCTCCGAGAAGCCCTTGATGTGCAGGTAACGCACCTCGTGCCGGGTGTTGGAATGGAAGCCGGCGATGGCGAAGGGGTCGTTGAGGCGCTCGATGGCCATGCCGAGCAGCGAGACGGCCTCCTGCGACAGTTCCAGCACCGTCTGCTCGTCCCCGGCAACCTTCTGGTTGAGCGATTCCGACAGGTCGAGCAGCAGCAGCACGGCGATGCTGCGCCCGCTGGTGCGGTGGCTCATGTTGATGCGCGGGTCGGGCGTCGTCCCGCTCCTGAAATCGATCAGCGAGCGGATGGCGACGTCGAGGTCGAGCTCGGAGCCGTCCTCCTGGTAGCGGATGCGCTGCTTGTTCTGCGGCTTGATGAGGTCGAGCAGGCGCATCAGGCGGCGGGCGAGCACGGCGTGCTTCTCCAGCAGGCGGTCGATGCGCGCCGCCTCGCCGGCGGGATGCAGCGCTTCATACAGGCTGACCCAGTCCGGGCGGTAGGACTCGGTGGCCCGGTCCCACTCGGGATAGTGGCGCGGCGGCAGGCCCTGCGGCGCCTCCGCCTCGCGCGTTTCCTTGCGCGTGTCGAAGGCCTCCTCCTCGTCGCCCTCCTCGATGAATTTCCAGAGCTGGCGGTTGTCGTCGCGGTAGTCGACCGTCGTGTCGTCGAAATGGATGCGCGGCAACTGGTCGCTCGGGCGCCGCGTGCGCGCCACGTAGGCGAGCGCCAGTCCGGCCATCTGCGCCGTGTTCGAAGGGCCGTCGGCGAGCGCCGCATGAAAGGCGGCGATCGTCTCGTTGAGGGACGGGTCGGCGTAACCGTGGTTCTCGTCAAGGCAGGCGCGGGAGAGCATGGCCAGGCGATGGCGCAGACAGGACGTCGTCTCCGGATCGCAGGCGTCCTCCGCCGGCCGCGGGTGCAGGGCGAGCAGGACGGGAGCGAGGCCCGGGTACTCGCGCATCAGCAGCCGGTCGATGCGCGCGTCCTCGAGAAACTCCACGGCGAGGCGCTGGAAGGGACTCCAGTTGTCGGCGATCTGCGGCGTCGACCAGCGCCGGTGGCCGGCCATGTGCGCCAGCGTCGCGCGGTAGCGGTCCAGACCCGAAACTCCGTTGCGCGCGTCGTAGACGTCGGGCAGGCGCATGCCGAGCCCGTCGTAGTAGGGCACGATCTGGCGCAGTTCGTGGTACGCGTTCGAGTAGGGGATCAGCGGCTGCGGGTCGCGCCACAGCGCGCGCAGGTAGAGGTCGAGGCGGCGCTCGGCGTCGGCGAACAGCGTGCCGTGGCGCTCGCGCTGCAGCACGGCGCGGCTGTCGGCGAGCGCCAGCTTGAAATAGTCCTGCTGCTGCTGCGGGTGGTCGCCGTAGTGGCGGATGCCGTAGTCGACCCAGTTCCGCAGCCCCGCCATCGGCAGCGTTTCGACCAGCTGTGGCGCCTGGCGGAAGAAGGCCGGCAGGCCGGGGCTGGGGAGCGTGGCGTGGCGGCCGTGGATGGAACCGGTGGTGCGCGCCATGAGGCCGCGCGCGATGTCGAGGTAGAAGGCCAGTTGCTCGCGCGAGGCGAGGCGGCGCGCGACCGGGGCGAGCGTCTGCAGTAAAGGCGCGATGGCGTGGCCGTTGGGCGAGGCCTGCATTGCGCGCACGGTGGCCATGACGTCTTCCAGGGACGCCGTGCCGACGGCGCTGGCGACCGAGGGCCAGGCCTCGAGGAAGGCCAGCACCGGCTCCGGCCCGCGGCCGAGGCGGCTGAGGTATTTCGCTGCTGCGACGTAGGCGTCCATCTCCGGCTTCGAGAACGCGGTCAGCGCCTCGTAGAGGCATTCCTCGAAGACGTCGGCCACCTGCGTGAAGCCGCAGTCCATCTCGCGCCACCAGGCCTGTACCTGGGGGTGGAGCATTTCACGCTTGCGTGCGTCGACCGGCTTGCTCATGTCAGTTGCTCCACCGCGCATTGCACCACCTGCGACGCATGAAACGCCTCGTTCGTTGAAGGTCTGCACGCGCCAAGGGGGGCGGCTGGCCGACGCCGCTCATGTCACCCGAGCCGGGCTGCGCCCGGCTCTCCTTTTTTTACTTCGCTCTGTCGGCCACCCGCCCCCCTTGTCTGGAGACGTGGTGCCTCATGGCGGTCGAAAACCCAAGGCGTTTCCCGATCGGGCCGGCGTGGTGCCCTGCGAAGCGAAGTCAAGGTGGGCGTAGGCAGGGTTTCGCGGAGCACCGCTCCGCGCTGCCGAAGCCGGCTTGCCATGCAGGGCAAGCCGTGGGCGGCGGCGGCCGAAGGCCGCTGCCGGGGGACATGAGCGGAGCAGGGCACCACGCCGGCCCGATCGCGCACCAGCCGAAAGATAACCAGAGGTTTCATCGTGTTAGGAGCTCTAAGCGAAGATCGCGTCGACGGCGTGGTCGAGCGTGGCGCGGATGTCGGCGTCGTCGGTGATCGGTCGCGCCATCGCCGTGCGGCAGGCGGCGCGCGGGGCGACGCCGCGACGGATGAGCTGGGCGGCGTAGACGACGAGGCGGGTGGACGCGCCCTCGGCGAGGCCGTGGCCCTTCAGGTTGCGCGCCGTCTGGGCGAGCTTCACCAGGCGGCCGGCGGTATCCAAGTCGATGGCGGTCTCGCGCATGACGATCTGCGCTTCCAGCGACGCCTCGGGGTAGTCGAAGTCGAAGGCGGCGAAGCGCTGCTTGGTCGACGGCTTGAGGTCCTTCATCAGCGATTGGTAGCCGGGGTTGTAGGAGATCACCAGCTGGAAGTCGGGGTGGGCGACGACCACCTCGCCCTTCTTGTCGAGCGGCAGGGTGCGGCGGTGGTCGGTGAGCGGGTGGATCACCACGGTGGTGTCCTGGCGCGCCTCGACGATCTCGTCGAGGTAGCAGATCGCGCCGATGCGCGCGGCGGTGGTGAGCGGCCCGTCGAGCCAGCGCGTGCCCTCGCGGTCGAGGAGATAGCGGCCGACGAGGTCGGAGGCGGTCATGTCCTCGTTGCAGGCCACGGTGACGAGCGGCTTGCCGAACTTCCACGCCATGTGTTCGACGAAGCGGCTCTTGCCGCAGCCGGTGGGGCCCTTCAGCATCACCGGCAGGCGCGCGGCGTAGGCGGCCTCGTACAGCGCCACCTCGTCGCCCTGCGGCTGGTAGAAGGGCTCCTTGTCGATGCGGTACTGCCCGATGTCGATGCTCATGCTGCCCTCCAGAGTTAAAAAAGCCCCTGCCCTTGCGGGTCAGGGGCTAACCGGTAATCCGACTGGTAAACGGATTACTTGTGACCTTTGAGCTTGTCGCGCCATCCCGGGTAGAGCTTGTCGGCGTCCTGCGGGAAGGACTCGAAGGCGCGGGCGAATTCCTTGTGCTGCTTCGCCCACTCGATCGGGTCGGCCTTGGCCTTCCAGCAGTCGTAGGCCTGGCGCAGCGACTTGGCGCCGGCGGCCGGGGAATCGATGTGGCCGTAGGAGCCGCCGCCGGCGGTGTTGATGACGTTGCCGTGGCCGAGGTTCTCGAAGAAGCCGGGCAGGCGCAGCGCGTTCATGCCGCCGGAGATGATCGGCGTGGTCGGCTTCATGCCGTACCACTTCTGGTAGTAGACCGGGCCCTGGTACTCATCGCGCTCGATGATGTAGGCGATATTGCGGTCATCCTTGGAACCCTCCATCTTGCCGTAGCCCATGGTTCCTACATGGATGCCGGAGGCGCCCTGCAGGCGGCTCATCTTGGCGAGCACGTAGGCGGTGTAGCCGCGCTTGGAACTGGGCGATGTCACGGCGCCGTGGCCGGCGCGGTGGTAGTGCAGGTACTGGCTGGGGAAGCAGCGGCGCGCCGTGGTGACCATGCCGGGGCCGCCGACATAGCCGTCGACCAGGAAGGCCACCTTGTCGGCGTCGGGACCGAAGGCCTCAAGGATGTATTCGCCGCGGGCGAGCATCTCGTAGTGGTCGTCGGCGGTGATGTTGGCGGAGAATATCTTCGCCTGGCCGGTCTCGTCCATGGCGCGCTTCATCGCGTCGACGACCAGCGGGATGACTTTCTTGGTCGGGCAAAACACCTGGTTGCCCTGTGGCTCGTCGTTCTTGATGAAGTCGCCGCCGAGCCAGAACTGGTAGGCGGCCTTGGCGAAGGGCTCCGGGCGCAGGCCGAGCTTGGGTTTGATGATGGTGCCGGAGATGTAGCCGCCGTCCTTGATGGGGCGGCCGAGGATGCGCCACAGGTCGGAGATGTCCTTGGCCGGGCCGTCGAAGAGCTGGATGGCGCGCTCGGGCATGTAGAAGTCGTACATCTTGGCGTATTCGCAGTCGCCCATGCCCTGGTTGTTGCCGATGGTCAGCGTCAGGAAGGAGACGAGCATCATGCGGCCGTCGGTGATGTTGCGGTCGAACAGGTCGAGCGGGTAGGCGATGCGCATCTCCTCGGTCGCCTCGTCGATCATATACACAAGCGCATCGACGCCCTTGGTGAAGTCGTCGGTGGTGCATACCTCGACGTTGGTGCCGGTGGACGACTCGGCGGCGAAGTGGGCGGCGACTTCGAGGAAGCCGTAGCCCTTGGCCGGCTTCATCTTGTAGGCGCAGAGAATGTGCTGGCCGCCCTTGATGAGGTCCTCTTCCCTGAGGCTGAGGTCGGCGTAGCGGTTCGACTGGTCCATGTGCTCTCCTTTTTTGCAATCGCGTTGGAATGTGAGGCGAACTGTATTCTCGAAAATCCATAAGGTGAACTAAATGTTTGTTATGGTATTCTTGCGCTATTCCTTATGGACGCCTTTGGGACGCCTCGACCATGCACCTGACCCTGCGGCAATTGAAGATATTCGAGGCGGTGGCGCGCCACCTGTCGTTCTCGCGCGCCGCCGCCGAGCTGCACCTGACCCAGCCCGCCGTCTCCATGCAGGTGCGCAGCCTCGAGGAGGCGGCCGGCCTGCCGCTCACCGAGCAGGTGGGCAAGCGCGTCTTCCTCACCGAGGCCGGCGAGGAACTGGCG
>Ga0233424_10001410_pt1 | contig 21199 bp, 18 predicted proteins | sample Watercolumn_Towu_FD_181011 | JGI IMG/M metagenome (GOLD analysis project Ga0233424, IMG submission 181011) | Freshwater microbial communities from Lake Towuti, South Sulawesi, Indonesia - Watercolumn_Towuti2014_125_MG | ecosystem: Environmental > Aquatic > Freshwater > Lake | place: Indonesia... | reverse complement strand
GAGGCGTGCAACCCGCCCGCGCAGTTCGTCCCACGAGCGCGCCGTGCGTCGGCCCGCCTCGTCCACCGCCACGAGCGCCTCCGCGCCGCCGTCGCGCCAGCGCGGGTCGCCGACTCCCGCCCCGACGCCGAGCAGGTTCTCCACCACGCTGAGGCGCGCGTCGGGGAAGAAACGGGTCGCGGCAAACGCCCGCGAGGCGTCGTCGCCACCGCCCCGCTCCACGACGCGCCTCCCCCGCTCGCCGACGAGGCCGCACGCCTCCCACACCGCGACCCAGAACTCCTCGGGTCGCTCCACCGACCAGCGCTGCAGTGCGGCGGCGTCCCGTCCCGCCGCGAAGTGGTGCATCGCGGTGGACTCGATCCGCTCGCGCGTCGGCGTCCACAGCACTTCGCCGCGCTCCGTCACGCGACCTAACCTAACGAGGGTGAATTGGGACGTCTTCATCACCTGTGCGGTGACCGGCGCCGGCGACACCGTCGGCAAGAGCGACAAGGTGCCCGTCACCCCGCGTCAGATCGCCGAGTCGGCCATCGATGCCGCGCGGGCGGGCGCCGCGATCGTGCACGTGCACGTGCGCGATCCCCGCACCGGCCGCGGCTCGCGCGACACCGAGTCGTACGCCGAGGTGGTCGAGCGGATCCGCGCCTCGGACGTGGACGTCGTGATCAACCTCACGGCGGGCATGGGCGGCGACCTCGTGCTCGGCGGCGACGAAACGCCGCTGCCACTGGACGAGGCGGGCACCGACATGGCGGGAGCCACCGAGCGCCTCGACCACGTGCGGCGACTGCGGCCCGAGATCTGCACGCTGGACATGGGGTCGATGAACTTCGCCTCGGGCGGCGACTACGTGATGGTCAACACGCCGAGCGTGCTGCGCACCATGGCGCGCCAGGTACAGGCACTCGGGGTGCGGCCCGAGCTCGAGGTCTTCGACACCGGCCACCTCGTGCTCGTCAAGGAGATGCTCGCAGAGGGCCTCTTCGACGACCCGCTCATGGTGCAGCTCTGCATGGGCATCGCCTACGGCGCGCCCGACGACCCCGGCACCTTCCTCGCGATGGTGCACCAGCTTCCCCCCGGCACGGTCTTCAGTGCCTTCTCGATCGGTCGCATGCAGTTGCCCTTCGTCGCGATGGCTGCGCTCGCGGGCGGCAACGTGCGCGTGGGGCTGGAGGACAACCTCTACCTCTCGAGGGGGCGTCTCGCGAGCAACGCCGACCTCGTGGCGCGCGCCGCCGAGATCCTGCGCTCCATGAACGTCAACGTGCTCGGCCCCGCCGCCGTGCGCGAGAAGCTCCGCCTCACCACGCACGCGTGAGCCCCGCGGCGCACGGCACGGCACGCACGTGAGCGGCGCCGACCTGCCCGGCGACATCGGTCTCCTCGGGGGCGGCGGCATCGGCCTCCTCGGGGGCGGCGTCATCGGCGCAGGCTGGGCGGCGCGCTTCGCGATCAACGGCGCCGACGTGCGCCTCTTCGACGTGGACCCCGAGGCCCCCCGCAAGGTGGGCGAGGTCATGGCCAATGCGCGACGCGCCTACGAACGGCTCACCATCGCTCCCCTGCCCCGGGAGGGCCGCATCACCTTCGTCGCAACGCCCGAGGAGGCGGTGGAGGGCGCGGCCTTCGTGCAGGAGAGCGCACCCGAGCGCCTCGAGCTCAAGCGCGAATTGCTCGCCCGCGCGAGCCGCGCGGCCGCGCCCGACACGGTCTTCGGCTCCAGCACCTCCGGGCTGCTCCCGACGGAGATCCAGCGCGACATGGTGCACCCGGAGCGCTTCGTCGTCGGCCACCCGTTCAACCCCGTCTACCTGCTTCCGCTCGTCGAGGTCTGCGGCGGGGCGCGCACCTCGCCCGACACCATCGCGCGCGCCCGCGAGGTCTACGCGGGGGTCGGCATGCGACCGTTGGTGCTGCAAAGGGAGATCGACGGGTTCGTGGCCGACCGCCTCATGGAGGCCCTCTGGCGGGAGGCGCTCTGGCTGGTGCACGACGGGGTCGCCACCGCCGAGCAGATCGACGACGCGATCCGCTTCGGCGCGGGGCTGCGCTGGTCGTTCATGGGCACCTTCCTCGTGTACCGCATCGCGGGCGGCGAGGCCGGCATGCGCCACTTCATGGCCCAGTTTGGCCCGGCCCTCAAGTGGCCCTGGACCAAGCTCATGGACGTTCCCGAGCTCACCGACGAGCTGCTCGACACGATCGTCGGCCAGTCCGACGCCCAGGCCCGCGGGCGCTCCATTCGCGAACTGGAGGCCCTGCGCGACGACTGTCTCGTGGCGGTCATGCAGGGCCTGCGCAGCGTGGGCTTCGCCGCGGGCGAGACGCTCGCCGACTACGAGCGCATCCTGTTCTCGGGCGCCACGCCGGCCCCCGTCGACCCCACGCGGCCGATCCGGGTCGGCGTGCGCCGCGTGCCCGCCGACTGGGCCGACTACAACGGCCACATGAACGACAGTCGCTACATGCAACTCTCCAGCGAGGCGCTCGACGACTTCTTCCGCCAGGTGGGCATGTCCTCCGAGTACCTCGCGAGCGGCCGCTCCTTCTACACGGTCGAGAGCCACGTGCGCTACCTCGGGGAGTCGAAGGTGGGCGACGAGATCGCCGTCACCGCGCAGGTCGTCGCGCTCGACGCCAAGCGCGTGCACCTGCACTCCGTCCTCACCCGCCGCGCACGGCACGCCGGCGACTCCGACACGGTCGTCGCGACCGCCGAACACCTCTACCTGCACGTGGACACCCGCGCCAAGAAGTCCTCGCCCATCGGGGGCGAGATCCTCGCGCGGCTGCGACCCATCGCCGAGGCCCACGCCCGCCTGCCGCGCCCCGAGGGCGTCGGCCGACACGTGGGCCAGCCCCGGGACTGACGCCGTGGTGGACTTCGATCGCGACGCGGGGGTGATGCGCGACGTCGCGCCGTGGCGACCGGGCGACGACCCTCCCGCACCGATCGACCTGTGGCGCTCCCCCGTGCTCGCACAGTGGGTGGACTACAACGACCACATGACGGAGGCGGCGTACCTCACCGCCTTCGGGTGGGGCTCCGACGTGATGTTCCGCTACGTCGGCATCGACGAGTCGTACCGCGCGTCGGGACGCTCCCTCTACACCGTCGAAACGCACGTCGTCTACGAGCGCGAGGCCGCCCTCGGCGATCCGCTGCGCGTCACGACGCGGGTGCTCGACCTCGACGCCAAGCGCGTGCACATCTGGCACGAGATGTACCGGGCCGACGACGGCACCCGCCTGAGCGTGTCCGAGCAGATGCTCGTGCACGTGGACTCGGGCGCGGGTCGCTCCAGCCCGATCCCGGGACCCGTCCACGCGGCCCTCTCGGCCCTGCATACCCGCCACCTCGGCCTTCCCGCGCCGGCCGAGGTGGGTCGCACGATGCGGATCGTGCGCGCGGCGCGAGACTGACGCCCATGGACTTCTCGCTCAGCCCCGAGCTCGAGATGGTCGTCGAGACCACGCGGCAATTCACCGAGCGCGAGCTCATGCCGCACGAGGAGATGGTCGATCGCGAGGGGCGCGTGCCGCCCGAGCTCGTCGCACAGATCACGCGCCGCAGCATCGAGGCGGGCATCTACGCGTGCAACATGCCGACCGAGTACGGCGGCGGCGGGCTCGACTCGTTCGGCACGACGCTCGTGGATCGGGAGTTCGGCGCGACCTCGTACGCGCTCCAGTACATCGTGGCCAGGCCGAGCAACATCCTGCGCGCCTGCCGCGGCGACCAGATCCAGGAGTACCTGATCCCCACCACGCGGGGAGAGCGCGTCGAGTGCCTCGCCATGTCCGAGCCCGACGCGGGCTCCGACGTGCGTGGCATGAAGTGCTCGGCCGTCAGGGACGGTGACGACTGGGTGATCAACGGCACCAAGCACTTCATCAGCCACGCCGACCTCGCCGACTACGTGATCCTGTTCGCCGCGAGCGGCGAGGAGCAGACCTCCAAGGGACCCAAGAAGCGCATCACCGGCTTCCTCGTCGACTTCGACACGCCGGGCTGCGAGCGCGTCCCGGGATACCGCAGCGTCTCCAACCGCGGCTACCACAACCTGATCCTCAACTTCAGCGACTGCCGCGTGCCCGCCTCCAAGGTGCTCGGCGAGGAGCACCGCGGCTTCGACGCCGCCAACGAATGGCTCGGGGCCACGCGCCTGCAGGTCGCGGCGGTGTGCGTGGGCCGCGCCCGCCGCGCATTGCGCCTCGCCGTCGAGTGGGCCGCCAGCCGGCGCCAGTTCGGCCAGCAGATCGGCAAGTTCCAGGGCGTCTCGTTCAAGCTCGCCGACATGCAGACGCAACTGGATGCGGCCGAATTGCTCACGCTGCGGGCCGCCTGGAACGACTCGCAGGGCCGCTCCAGCGACTCCGAGATCGCGATGGCCAAGGTGTTCGCGGCCGAGATGTGCCAGTTCGTCACCGACGAGGCCATCCAGATCTTCGGCGGCATGGGCCTCATGGACGAACTGCCGCTCGAGCGCATGTGGCGCGACACGCGCGTGGACCGCATCTGGGACGGCACGAGCGAGATCCAGCGCCACATCATCTCGCGCGCCCTGCTCCGCCCGCACGGCGGCTGAGCCGGCATCGCGCCATGCCGAGGGACGGTCGCGCGGCGCCCACGACGCCCGGGCTCGCGCGCGTCCTCGACCCGCGTTCCGTCGTGCTCTTCGGTACGGCGCCCGCTGCCGCGGTGATCCGCCAGTGCCGTCGGCTGGGATTCACCGGACCGCTCTGGCCCGTGCACCCCACGCGCGACGAGATCGCGGGCATCCCCTGCGTGCGGCACGTCGACGAGCTGCCCGGCGTCCCCGACGCCGCGTTCGTCGCGGTCAACCGCCGTGCCACGATCGACGTCGTCGCCACCCTCGCGCGGCTCGGGGTGGGTGGAGCGGTCTGCTACGCCTCGGGGTTCGCCGAGTCCGGCCCCGAGGGTGTCGCACTGCAGGCGCGCCTCGTGGAGGCGGCGGGCGACATGCCGCTGCTCGGGCCCAACTGCTACGGCGTCATCAACGCACTGGACGGGGTCGCGCTGTGGCCCGACGAGCACGGATGTGGGCGGGTCGCGCGCGGCGTCGCCATCGTGAGCCAGAGCGGCAACGTCGGCCTCAACCTCACCCTCCAACAGCGCGGTGTGCCGCTGGCCTTCATGGTCACCGTCGGCAACCAGGCCGTCGCGGGCGTGGAGGACTGCCTGGAGGCCTTCGTGGCGGAGCCTCGCGTGAGCGCGATCGGCCTGTTCGTCGAGGCGATCATCGACCCCGTGCGCTTCGCGCGACTCTCGGCGGCCGCCGCGGCTCGCGGCGTGCGCATCGTGGCGCTCCAGGCGGGCAAGTCCGACGCGGGTGCCGCCATCGCGGCCTCCCACACCGCGTCGCTGGCGGGACGGCGCACCGCGTACGAGGCGCTCCTCGCCCGCTGTGGTGTCGCGACGGTCGGGACCCCCGCCGAGCTCCTCGAGGCGCTCAAGGTGCTGCACCACGGCGGACCGCTGACGGGCCCGCGCCTCGTGTCGCTCTCCTGCTCGGGCGGCGAGGCCTCGTTGGTGGCGGACCTCGCGGAGGCCGGCACACTGCGGTTCGCGCCGTTTCCCGACGAGCAGCGCGGACGCATCGCGGCGACGCTCACCGAGCTCGTCACGATCGGCAACCCGTTCGACTACCACACGTTCATGTGGGGCGACCGCGCGGCGATGGGTCGCACGTTCGGTGAGGTCCTCGACGGCCCGCACGACGCCACCATGCTCGTGCTCGACGCGCCGCCGCGACCCGACCAGGACGCGTCGTCGTGGGAGGTCGCCGCGCACGCCCTCGCCGACGCGGCCCGCCGCACGGGCCGGCGCGCCGCCGTGGTCGCGACGTTGTCCGAGTGCCTCACACCGGGCATCCGCGCCGCCGCCGAATCGGCGGGCATCGTCGCGTTGCAGGGCCTGCGCGAGGCGCTCATCGCGCTCGAGGCCGCGGCGTGGCTCGCCGCGCACGCGCCGGGCGAGCCGCCCGCACCCGTGACCCAGCCGGGCGCCACTCGCGTGCTGGATGAGGACGAGGGCAAGGCGCTCGTGGCCGGCTGGGGCGTCGCCGTGCCGGAGGGGGTGCGCTGTGCGCGCGCCGACGTGGCGAGCGCGGCGGCGCGCATCGGGTGGCCCGTGACGCTCAAGGGCCTCGGCATCGCGCACAAGAGCGAGGCGGGGGCGGTACGCGTCGGCATCCCCGGGCCGGAGGCCCTCGTCGCCGCGGCGATCGCGATGCCCCCGGAGGTGCGCGAGTGCCGCGTGGAGCACACGATCGTGGGCACCGTCGCCGAGGTGCTCGTGACGGTGCGCCGCGACGCGCCCGTGGGCTGGCTGGTGACGCTCGGGGCGGGTGGCGTGGAGACCGAGTTGCGTCGCGACACGGCGTCGCTGCTCGCCCCCGTGACGGGCGCGCAGGTCGAGGCCGCGCTCGGACGGCTGCGCATTGCGCCCGTGCTGCGCGGCCACCGCGGACGCCCGGCCGCCGCCGTGCCCGCGCTGGTGGCGCTCGTGGAGCGGCTCGTGGCGGGCGCACGGTCCACGGGCGTGGTCGAGGTTGAATTGAATCCCGTGCTCGTGACCCCCGACGCCGCCGTCGCCGTGGACGCGCTCGTGACGGTCGAGGCGTGAGCGTCACCACGCGCCGCGACGGCGCGGTGCTGGAGGTCGTCCTCGACCGTCCGAAAGCCAACGCGATCGACGCCGCCACGAGCCGCGAGCTCGGCGCGACCTTCGCCGACTTCATGGCCGACGCGGCGCTGCGCGTGGCGATCCTCACGGGCGCGGGCGAGCGATTCTTCTCGGCCGGCTGGGACCTCGGCGCCGCGGCCGACGGCGAGGCGTTCGAGTCCGACTACGGGCCTGGTGGCTTCGGCGGCTTCGCCGAACTGCCGGCGCGACCCAAGCCGATCATCGCGGCGGTCAACGGCCTCGCGGTCGGGGGCGGTTTCGAGATCGCGATGGCGGCCGACTTCCTCGTCGCCGCGGACCACGCCGAGTTCTTCCTGCCCGAGGTGCTGCGCGGTGTCATCGCGGACGCAGGCACGGTGCGCCTCCCGCGCCTGCTGCCGCAGCACCTCGCGCGCGAGATGCTGCTCACGGGCCGGCGCATGGGCGCGGCCGAGGCGGCGCGCTGGGGCATCGTGCTCGAGGTCGTGCCCGCCGAGCGACTCATGGACGCGGCCCGCGGCCTCGCGGCGCGGCTGTGCGCCGCCGCCCCGCTCAGCGTCGCGGCCGTGCTCGAGGTGATGCGCGCCACCGAGGCGCTCGGGGTCGCCGACGCGATGACGGCGATGCGTCGCCACGCCGCGTACCGCGCGTGCATCGACTCCCTCGACGCCCGGGAGGGGCCGCGCGCCTTCGCCGAGAAGCGCGACCCCGTCTGGCGCGGCCGCTGAGCGTCAGGCCACGGGACCGGGCGCGACCCACCCGCCCCTAGAGCGCCCTCCACAGGGCACCCAGCAGCCGCGTCGCGCGGCCGTCGTTGAACTCGGGTCGGTACTCGCGGATCACGTAGGACCACGCGACACCGCGACTCGGCCAGGCCCCGTGCGTCGAACCGCCCGCGCCGGTGTGGCCGAAGGCGTCGGGGCTGGGGCCGAGGAAGGATGGATTGGGGTTGATCTCGAAGCCGAACCCGAAGCGCAGGAGCCTGCCGGTCAGCGGGTCGGTCCCACACGAACGCTCCCGCACCGCGGCACGAAGTGTTTCACCGGTCACGAGCCGGTGCACCCCGCGGCGGCGATCCACGAGCGCGCCGTACAGCCCCGCCATACCGCGCGCACTTGCCACGCCGTTGGCGGCGGGCACCTCGGCGTCGAGGTGATCGGGGCGCCCCATCACGAGGTAGAGCCGCTCGTCATAGACGCGTGCGAGCCGGGGGTCGGGCGTCGTGCCGGGGGCGAAGGCGCCAAGTGCGTAGTCGGGAGCTCGCACCGTGCGCGCCACGCGCGAGATCGCCGCGGGCGTCGCCCCAATGTGCAGATCCAGACCCAGGGGTTCGGCGAGCTCCTCTCGCACGAAACGCCCGATGGTGCGGCCGTCCACGCGTCGCACCACCTCTCCCGCGATCCATCCGTAGGTCATCGCGTGGTACGACGGCCGACGCATCGGCACGAGCGGGGTCTCCACGGCGAGACGTGCGGCCATGCGGCCGGGCGTGCGCACGTCGTCCCACGACCACTCGCACGGCATCCCGGGCACGCCCCCGAGGTGCGCCATCGCGTCCGCAATCGTCAATCCGACCTTGCCCGCCTGCTCGAACTCGGGCCACACGAGACGCATCGGTGCGTCCAGCGATACATCCGCCCGCTCCAGCGCCATCGCCGCTGCCACCGCCGCGATCCCCTTCGTGCCCGACGCGATCGCACCGAGCGAGTCGAAGCCCCACGATCGATCGGTGTCGTGCGCACCGCCGTGCAGGTCCAGCACCATCTCCCCGTCGCGCACCACGCAAAAGGACGCCCCCGGCGCGGGGCCCCCTTCGTCGCCACGATCCCTGGGGCCATGGAGGGTCGCAAAGGTCTCGGCGACGCGTGCCAGCGATCCGGTCATCGCCACCAGCCCGCCGGCGCCCTCAGGCCAGGGCGCGCACGATGCTCGGCGTGTCGGAGATCAGCCTTCGCGTGTACTCCTCGCGCGGGTCGTCGATCACGCGGGCCGCGGGCCCGCGCTCCACGATGCGGCCCTCCGACATCACGACGACCGAGTCCGCGATCGAACGCACCAGTGGGAGGTTGTGCGTGATGAACAACATCGAGAGTCCGAGGTCCCGCCGCAGCGCCGCGAGCAACTCCACGATCGCCGCCTGCACCACCACGTCCAGCGCACTGGTGATCTCGTCGCACACCAGCACGTCGGGGCGGTGTGCGAGGGCACGGGCAATCGCGACCCGCTGGCGCTCACCGCCCGAGAGCTGGTCGGGATAGCGATTGGCGTACGAGGCGGTGAGTGCGACGCGTTCCAGCGTCTCGGCCACGATTCGATCGGCAGTGGAGTCGTCCACGCCAGCCAGCACGAGGGGACGACGGACCGTCGCACCGACGGTGCGCCGAGGGTTGAGCGAGCCGTACGGGTTCTGGAACACGTATTGAATGCCGAGTCGCTGCTGTAGCGCCCGTGCACGGGCGTCCCGCGCGAGCACCGCCCAGCCGAGCTTCACGGAGCCCACCCACTCCTTGTGCAGACCGCCGATGCACCGTGACACGGTCGTCTTGCCGGACCCCGACTCCCCCACCACGGCGAGGCACTCACCCCGCAACAGCTCGAACGACACGTCGTGCACCACGGGCACCCCCGTGTACGAGGCCGAAAGACCCTCGACCGAGAGGGCCGACTCGGCGTCCGCGGACCGACCCGTGGCCGACCCCAGCGCGGGCCGCGACAACGCGCCCGGGCGGGCGTGCACGCAGCGGACGTCGTGGCCCGCGCCCGTGCGCGTGACTGCGGGGAAACCGTCACGGCACGCGTCGGTCGCGAGTGAGCAGCGCGGTGCGAAGGCGCACCCCGTGGGCCGGCGCCCCGGCGCGGGGGCCCGACCCACGAGGCCCACGAGGCCCTCCCGGCCCGCGATGTCCGGCGCTGCAGCCACGAGGTGCCGCGTGTAGGGGTGGGCGGATGCAACGAAGATGTCGCGCACGCTCCCGTGCTCGACCACCCGTCCCGCGTACATCACCGCCACCTCGTCGGCAAGGTCTGCCACCACCGCGAGGTCGTGCGTGATGTAGAGCGCAGCCACGCCGTGCCGCCGCGTCAGGTCGCGCACTGTCTCGAGCACGTGCGCCTGTGTCGTGACATCCAGACCCGTGGTGGGCTCGTCCAGCACCAGCACGGAGGGTCGACACGCAAACGCCATCGCCAGGCCCACGCGCTGCTGCTGGCCACCCGAGAGTTGGTGCGGATAGCGGGCGAGGTAGTCGGCGTCCCCGGGCAACAAGACCTCGGCCATCATCTCGGCCAGTCGCACCTCCCGGGCCGCGGCCGATTTCCCGAAGTCGTGCGCCTCGAGGACTTCCCGCAGTTGTACGCCGATGCGCAGCGCGGGGTTGAGCGCCGAGGCGGGATCCTGCGGCACGTACGACACGCGACCACCACGCAGCGCACGACGGTCCGGCTCGCCCAGCGCGAGCACGTCAGTCGTCCCGCAGCGAACGGTGCCCCCCACGATGCACACGCCCCGGCGCGCATGGCCCAGCACGGCGAGTCCGACGGTCGTTTTGCCCGACCCCGACTCGCCTACCAGGCCGAGCACGCGACCCGCCGGCACGGCAAACGACACCTCGTCCACCACGTCCTGCCCGGTGGCCTCCACGTCCACGCGAAGGCCCTGCACGATCAAGCCACCCGACACGGGTACAGTCCGTTCAGTCTTGGGCTCGACCTCGGTCGATGCCCGCCGCGGCGCGCGACAGGCCGTCCCCGATGAGGCCCGTGCCGATGGTCAGCAGCGCGATCGCGAGCGTGGGCAGGAGCGTGCCCCACGGCTGCTCGCCGAGCGACAGGCGGTTCTCCTGCACCATGAGACCCCAGTTCGCCGCGTTGGGGTTGGGCACGAACCCGAGGAACGCGAGGGATGCGATGAGCCCGATTGCGTAGGTGAGGCGCAGGTTGGCCTCCACCAGCAGTGCGGCGGTGACGTTGGGCAGCACTTCGGCACCGATGATGCGGCGCCGCGACTCACCCAGCGCATCGGCGGCTGCCACGAAGTCACTCTCCACGACCGAGATGGCCGCGCCGCGGATGATGCGAGCCACGCGTGGCGTGGTGGAGAGCGCCACGGTGAGCACGATGAGCCACGCGCTGGGCCCGAACATCGCGATGACCACCAGCGAAAGGAGCACCTGCGGAAAGGACAGCACCACGTCCAGCGACCGCATGATCATCTCGTCCGTGCGACCGCGTCGATACGCGGCGTACATGCCGAGGGTCGCGCCAAGCAGGATGCCCAACCCGGTCGCGACCAGCGCGAGCAGGAGGATCTCGCGGCCGCCGTGCAGGAAGCGTGACCACACGTCCTGGCCGAAGTAATCGGTGCCGAGCAGCGTGCCGGGTACCTCGCGGGTGCTCGGCAGGTCGATGAAGTCCGTGGGCCCGTACGGGGCGACGAAGGGGCCGAAGACCGCGGTGAGCGCGAGCAGCCCCGTGAGTGCGAGACCGAAGCGGGTGCGCCCCATCGCGAACGCCGACCGCCACATACTGGGTTGCCGATCGTCCGGGGATTCCCCTTGGGGCGTCCCAACGCCAGTACTCACCGCAGCCTCGTACGCAGTCGCGGCGTGACCAACACGGTGCCCAGATCCGCCAAGAGGTTTGTCAGGACGTAGACCGTCGCGATGACGAGCGCGAGGAACTGGATCACGGGCAGGTCGCGTGCCACCACCGAGTCGGCGATCGCGCTCCCGATGCCGGGGAAGTTGAACAGGCGCTCCACGACCACCACCCCGCCGGCCAGGTAGGCGAGGTTGAGCGCGATGACCTGGAAGATCGGCCCCACCGCGTTCGGGAAGCCGTGTCGCCACAGCACGACGCGTTCGGGCAGACCCTTCAGCCGTGCCATCTCGACGTAGTCGCTCTCCAGCACCTCGATCATCGACGCGCGCATCACGCGCGCCACATACGGGGCCACCGAGATCACGAGCGTGAGGACGGGCAGTACGAGTCCCTGCGCATCGCTCCAGGGTGGTGCGCCGACTTCGAGGTAGGTCACCGCGGGGAACCACTGCACGACGTTGGTGGCGACCAGCACCACGAGGAGCGTCCCCACCACGAACTCGGGCATCGCTGCGAGCACGAGCGAGACGATCGACGACGCCGCGTCGAAGCCACGGTCCCGTCGCAGCGCCGCATACGCGCCGATCGCAACCGAGACGGGGATGGAGGCGAGCGCGCCACACAACAGCAGGAACAACGAGTTGCCCACGCGCGGACCGATGTAGTCGGCCACCGGCACTTGTGTCGCATAGGAGGTGCCGAGGTCGCCCGTGAGGATTCCCCCCAGCCATTGCAGGTACTGCTCGTGGAGCGGGTCGTCGAGGCCGAACTGCGCCCGCAGGGCCTCCAGTGCTTCGGGCGTCGCCTCGCGGCCGAGGATGCGCTCGGCGGGGTCGGTGGGAAAGCCCTGGGTGACCAGGAAGATGAGGAGCGAGACCACCACCAGCGTCGCCGCCCCGAAGGCGACTCGCCGGGCGACGAATCTCAGGATGGGTAACGGGCTCCCGCCTGCGACCCGCGAACGGGAGCCCGTCGTCGACCCTTCTGCGATCAGGCCAGCCAGAAGTTCTTGAACCCGTGACCCCAGTAGTCCATATTCAACTGGGAGGGCCGCTGCTCCACACCGTTGAGCTTCTTGGTGAACGAGTCCGCGAACACCTTGAAGTACGGAATGATGTAGGTCCCCTTCTCCCACTCCTCCTTCTGCATCCGCGCCACGATGGCCCTGCGCTTGGCGGGGTTGACGGTGCCTGCTGCCGTCTTGTGGTCCTCACGGAACGAACTTCCCGCGGGTGGCCAATTGGTCTCGGGATACGTGTCCATCGATGCGATCGCCTGCGCGAGGTACGCACGCGGGGACCAGTAGGTCGTGAAGAAGGCCGTGTTCATGTATTGGCCCTTGGCATCCCAGTAGGTGCCGTCCACGACCTTGGCGTTGATCTTCACGACGCCGCCCGTCTTGTCGGCCATCGCCGCCATGGCGGTGACCATCTCGGGCAGACCGCCGGTGTCGTTGGGGGCCCACAGGTCCACCACGAGCGGCTTGGCCTTGGAGTAGCCCGACTTTGCGAGCAACTTGAGCGCGGCGGGGATGTCCTGCTCGCGCTGCGGGAACTCGTTCGCGTTGTAGAACTCGTCGATGAACCCGTAGAGGTCGTTGGCCAGCTTGCCACGGCCGGCGAGCACCTGCTGGATCATCTGCTTGCGGTTCACGATGAGGCGCATCGCAGCCCGCACGTTGGGATCGTTCATCGGCGGGATGTCGAGGCGCATGCACATCGCATCCCACGCCCCCGCCGAGCTCTCGATGACCTTCAGGTTCTTGTTCTTCTTGAGCGAGGCGACCTGCGTGAGCGGGATGTCCGCTGCGGCGTCGATCTGCTTGGCGAGCAGGGCGTTGACGAGCGCGGTCTTGTCCGAGAAGGTGACGATCCGCACCTCGTCCAGGTACGTCTTCTCGGCCTCCCAGTGGTTTGCGAAGCGCTTGTGCACGCTCTCGCGCCCGGGAGTGAAGCTCACGAGCTTGAAGGCGCCCGTGCCGATGCGATCCGCATCGGTGCGCAGCACGAAGCCGTCCGGCACGATCCCGTGCGTGTAGACGGCCAGCGCGTTGCGGAACTCCACGTTGGGGCTCTTCAAGTCGAAACGGACCGTGTACTTGTCCACCTTGTTGACGCCCGAGGGGTCCACGAAGGTGCGCAACGGCTTGCCGACCGTCACGATCTTCGGATCCAACAGGCGCTTGTAGGAGTAGACGACGTCGTCAGCGGTCATCTCCTTGCCGTTGTGAAACTCGACACCCTTGCGCAGACGCACGGTGTACTGGCTCGACCCCTTGTTCGACACCTCGGTCGCGAGCCCGTAGTCCGACACCGCCTTGAAGGACTGATCGAAGGTGAGCAGCGTTTCCCACGCCGAGAGGCACCGGGCCTGGTCGGCCTTGGCCACGATGTATTGCGGATCCATGATGTCCGCGGCGCTGCCCGTGATGCCGATCCGCAGCGTGCCACCCTTCTTGGGCGCCTCCGGCGCCGCGGCACCTGCAGCATCGCTGCCGAGGCCGCCCGCGATTCCGATACCGAGTGCCGTGGCACCCGCCCCGCGGATGACGTCGCGGCGGCTGACCCCACCGTTCCGAACGATGTGTCCGAGTTGTTCGTCCATGACCATTTCCCCCTCTGGGTCGCGGTGTGTGGCTTCCCGCGCCCGACCATATCAGCCCATGCGATAAGTGCCGTCATCGCCGGGCGCGCTGGGACGCGCCCGGGAAGGGGGTTGGGACGACCTCGGCCTGCCGGTCGCCGTCGGGGGCGTGCACCACCACGCGGGTTCCCTCGCCCCACGCCGAGGCGGCCAGCATGCCGACCCCCACGTTGTGCCCGAGCCGCGGTGACCAGGTGGTGCTCGTGGCCCGACCCACGGGTCGTGCATCCACGCTCACGGGCCAGGGGTTGCGCTGGTGCGGCACGCGCGGACCCTCGATGCGCAGTCCCGCGATGCGCCGGTCGATCCCGCGCGCGGCGCGCGCGCGGAGCGCCGCGAGACCGATGGCTGCGATCGGTGCGTCCAGCGAGCAGTAGCGCTCCATCCCCGCTTCGAGCGGCGTGTCCTCCCGCGTGATGTCGGTGCCGTAGGTCAGCAGTCCCGCCTCGATCCGCTCGATGAGATTGGGACAGCCGGGGCCGACCTCGAGGTCGCCCCCCGCCGCCATCAGGTCGTCCCACAACGCGACGCCCGCCGCGGCGTCGTCCACGTACACCTCGAATCCGCCTTGTGCGCTCCATCCGCTGCGCGACACCAGCATCTCGCGACCGCGGAACGCGAGCGGCACGAAACGGAAGTACGCGAGCGACCGCACCGATTCGCCGAACACCCGCGACATCAGCTCCTCGGCGCGGGGTCCCTGCACCGCGAGCGGCCACACGTCGGGCTCCCGCACGGCGACGTCGAGCCCGGCCCCGTGCGCGATGCCGCCCGCCCACAGCGCGATGTCCAGGTCGGAGATGGAGAACCACCAGCGGTCCGCCGCGACGCGCAGCACCACGGGGTCGTTGAGCAGCATGCCCTCGTGGTCCACGATCGGCGCGAGGCCGCTGCGTCCGACGCCGAAGTCGCGCAGGTCGCGCACCGTGAGCACCTGGGCGAGCCTGCCGGCGTCGGGGCCGTCCAATTCGACCTGGCGCTGGCACCCCACGTCCCATACCTGCACGGCGCGGCGCAGGTGGTGGTAGTCCTCCTCGAGTCCGCGGAACACCGACGGCAGGAGCATGTGGTTGTAGGTCGTGTAGACCCTCACGCCCGCGGCCTCCACGCGGTCCGACCACGGCGTGGAGCGCGTGCGGCGCGTGACCGCGAGCAGCGGTGCGGGCCATTCGGCCGGCACGGCGGCGCCGCTCATTCGTCAGACCAGGAGATCGCGCAGATCTCGGCGCTGCGACCCTCGAAGTTCCACACGCGGCCGAAGGCCCGCACCCGACCCTGTTCGGCGCGCGCGACCGTCACCTCGGGGCCCATCCAGTACTCGGTGTTCACGATCATCACGTCCTCGCCGGGTCGTTTGCCGGCGATCGGCGCCACCGCTCCCTGGATCAACTTGCCGACGCTGAGACGGCGGGTCGCGCCCTCGGTCGTGAACGAGATCGGGGCGCGCTCGGCGCCCAGGTAGTTGCCCACGAGGATCCGGAACAGCCCCGTCGTGCCCCGCGCCCTGCCGCTCATCACCCGCTCGAGGGCCGCGAACTGCTCGTCGGTCGCCCGCTCGTCGATCCACAGCGCGAGCGTCCAGTTGCCGCGCTCCATCTTGCCCGGGATGTCGAGCAACATGCCGACGTTCAGCCCCGCGACGTCGACGCCGTCGATCTCGCCACGGTCCACGCGCACGCCCGCCCACGCCTGGCAATACCCCTCGGTCGGCGGGTGCACGCCGAGCGAGACGACGCACGGGCAGAACACCGTGCAACTGCAGTTGAGGATCAGTTCCCCGTCGATCGTCCACGCCATGTCCCGTGCCTCCCTCGTCAGATCGCCCGCAACGCCGCCGCCGCGACGAGCACGACGCCGATCGGTGCGGTCAGCCGCCGGCCGACGGCCGGCGCCTTCTCCACCACCATGAGCCCGGTGAGCACGGCCATCGAGGCCGCGCTCCACAAACTGCCCACGAATGCGAGCGCCATGAGTGCCCAGCAGCACCCCACGCACGCCGCCCCGTGACGCACCCCCATCGCCAGGCCGCCGCGCAACCCCTCTCGCCAGTGCGCGAGCAAAAAGGTCATGGGCCGCAGGCACTCCGTCAGGCAGCGGTCCTTCAGCGAGGTGAATTGGTACAGCCCCGCCGCCGCGAGCACCGCCGCGCCGCCCCACCGTGCGGCCTCGGTGCCGACGAGCGGCCCTCCCCATGCGCCGACTGCGCCCTGCACGGCGGCCGCCACGGCGGACCAGCCGAGCCACGCGACGCCGTACCCGCCGACGAAGCCCCACCACGTGGCGAGGCCCCGCCCCGCGAGCACCTCGATCAGCGCGCGCAGCATCGGCACCGCCGTGGGGGCCATCATCGCGAGGGTCATCGTCGCCCACATTCCGAGCGACAGCGCCGGGCCCGCATGCGACGCGCCGTGCGCGTGGCCCGCAGGCGCAGGCCCCGCCGGCATCGCGGCGAGCATCGCCCACCACGCGGCGGCGACGAGCACCGCGTAGGGCACCCACGTCGCGAGGGCCCGCGCGGCGACCGGCCCGGTCGCGGTCCGTGGCTCAGCGATGCGGATCGACAAGGACTCGCCCCCTCATCTCGCCTCGCAGGATGCGGTCCAACTCTGCGGGCAGGTCGTCCAGCCCGACGACGCGGGCCCCCATCGAGGCGAGATCCGCCGGGCGCAGGTCCCCGCCGATGCGGCCCCAGACCTCGCGGCGCCGCGCGATCGGGGTCTGCACGCTGTCGATACCGAGCAGGTTGACCCCGCGCAGGATGAACGGCATCACCGTGGTGGCGAGCGCGACGCCGCCGGTCAGCCCGCTCGCGGCCACCGACGCGCCGTAGCGGCAGGTGCGCAACGCGTACGCGAGCGTCGTGCCGCCGACGCAGTCCACCGCCCCCGCCCAGGTCTCGCGTTCCAGCGGCTTGGGCGACTCCGCAGCGGTCTCCTCACGCCCGACCACGCGAGTCGCACCGAGCGCCGTGAGCCACGCGTGCGCGTCGGCCTTGCCCGTGCTCGCGACCACCTCGTGGCCGAGCCGCGCCAGCATCGCAACGGCCATCGAGCCCACGCCGCCCGTCGCGCCGGTGACGAGCACCGGGCCGGTGCCGGGGCGCAGGCCTGCGCGCTCGAGCGCGGCCACCGAGAGCGCGGCGGTGTAACCCGCCGTTCCCACGGTCATTGCACCGCGCGCATCCAGACCCGCGGGCATCGGCACGATCCAGTCTCCGGGCACCACCGCGTGCGTCGCGTAGCCGCCGTGTCGCGCGACGCCGAGGTCGTAGCCGTGCACCACCACCGCGTCACCCTCGGCGACCCCGGCGGCCCGCGAGCGCGTCACCGTGCCCGCGAGGTCCACGCCTGGCACGAGCGGGTCGATACGCGCCACGCGACCCTTCTCGCTCGCGGCGAGTCCGTCCTTGTAGTTGATGCCCGACCACTCCACGCGCACCACCACCTCGCCCTCCGCGGGCTCGACGCCCGGCCACTCTGCGACGCGGCGCGACCACGACTCCGCCACCTTGCCCACGAGCAGCGCCCGACCCGACTCAGCCACGGCCCACCCGGCGACGCAGCTGCGCCACCGCCCTCGTGCCCGTCTGGAGGCCCCGCGCACCCGCATACCACACGTGCGTATGGGCGTCCACGAGTCGCTCGAGCAGTCCCGCGGGGTCGGGCGTGGCGCGCAGGTGCTCCACGTCGTAGCCGCAGGCGTTGACGAGCGCACGCGATCCGATTCCCTCCGATGCATGCGCCGCGACCCGCAGCCACCCGTCCTCGAAGTCCGCGATCGCCCCGGGGTTGCCGAACCGCGCCATCAGGGCCCCCGAATCGGCGAAGACCATCCCGAGCGTCCGGCCGCGCAGCGACGGTCGTGCGCGGCGCAGGCGGTTGCGCAACGCAGACTCCACGCGATCGGTCACGTACGACGGCTCGACGTGCGAGCGCAGGCTCATCTTTCGCATGCCGGCGGAGCGCCCGCGGCCGTCCTCACCAAACCAGATCCAGTCGTCCACGCCCGCGCCCCAGGTGCGCCGCAGGCGTGCGAGCGCCCGCGACCCGTCGGTGCCGTCGGTGACCACGAGTACGTGCGCACCGTGGCGTCCCGTCACCGCGGCGTAGGTCTCGATGGGATCCAGCCCGAGGGCCCTCGTCACGCGCTCGAACACGTCCATCGACGGCACGGGCCCGCCGCGCCGCGGGTCGCGCAGCGGTCGCTCCAACCCCACGAGGTACGGCTGGGAGATGCCCGCCCGGGACGCGACGTCCCGCATCGACCAGCCCATCTCGCGCCGCCGCGCCACGCAGATACGGGCGAATTCACGCGCCGAATAACGCCCCGACTGGTCCGCGACGGCGAGCCGAGGCGACTGCACGTGATTACGGTAGTTATCAGCCGCCACGCGCGCCACTTCGTCATGTGCGTTCCCCGACGCGCGATGGATACCGTGACGGCCGATGGGGGCAGCGTGAGCGGGCGCATGACGGGCCTGCGCGCGCTCGTCACCGGCGGCGGGGTCGGCATCGGTCGCGCGATCGCCGACGAGCTGACGCGCGAGGGCGCGACCGTGATGGTGGTCGACCTGGACCCCGCCACGCGACCCGACGTCGTCGCCGATTGTGCCGACACGACCGACGTGGACCGCGTGTTCGCCACGGTGCGGGAGCGACTCGGCGGACTCGACGTGCTGGTCAACAACGTGGGGGTCAAGGGGCCCACCGGCCCCGTGGAGGAGATGGACCCCGACGCCTACGACGAGTGCGTGCGCATCAACCTCGGCAGCGCGTTTCGCTGCGCCCGTCGCGCCGTGCCGATGCTCCGCGCGCGCCCCGGTTCGATGCTCAACATCTCCTCCACGGTCGGCCAGATGGGGTATCCGTACCGGTCCCCGTACGCCGCGTCCAAGTGGGGCGTGATCGGGCTCACCAAGACCTGGGCGATGGAACTCGGTCCGCAGCGCGTGCGGGTCAACGCGATCTGTCCCGGCTCCGTGGACGGCCCGCGCATGGACCGTGTGATCGCCGACGAGTCTGTCGCCCGCGGCATCGCGCCCGAAGTGCTGCGCGAGACCTATGCACGGCAGACCTCGATGCGTACCTTCGTCCAGACGACCGACATTGCCAAGGCCGCCGCATGGTTGTCCAGCGACGACGCGCGCTTCGTGAGCGGTCAAGTGCTCTTCGTGGACGGCCACACCGAGACCTCCCGCAGCACCGACTAGTTCGCGCCGCCGTGACCGCCTCGCTGCTCTTCTACCGCTTCGCCGACGTGGACTGGGCGTACCGCGAACTGTGGCGCGTCGTGCGCGGGCGCGCGCCGTGGCTGCCCCAGGAGATGACCCTCGACGGCGACCCGCACGCGCGCTGCCGCGAGCCCGGGCTCCACCTGGCCCAGACGTGCGGATGGCCGCTCGTGACCGACCTGCGCGAGTCGGTGCGGGTCGTCGGCTCGTTCGTGCCGTGCATTCCCCACGCGGCCGGGGCCACCTACCACTCGTTGGTCGTCGCACGGCGGCCCGTTTCGCCGCGCGAGTTGCGCGGGGCGCGCGCGGCGGTCAACGAGTACCACTCCCTCTCGGGCTGGGTGAGCCTCGTCTGGGCCGTGCACGGACCGGGTGCCGAGTGGCACGGACCCGTGCTGAGCACCGGCTCGCATCGTGCGAGCGTCGTGGCACTGGCCGCGGGCCGCGCAGATGTCGCCTCCATCGACGCCGTCTCCTGGGCACACCTCTGCCGCGTCGAGCCCGACGCCACGAGCCTGCTCACCGTGGTGGGTCACGGGCCGCAGGTGCCGACCCTGCCGCTCGTCACGCGCCGCGACGTGCCCCCGCGCGACCTGGCCGAGCTGCGTCGCGCCCTCACCGAGGCCGCGACCGACCCGTCCATCGCGGACGCCCTCGGAGCGTTGTTCATCGCAGGCTTCGTCGCCCGCGAGTTCGAGGACTACCTGCCGATCCTCTCGCTCGCGCCCCGCGACCCGCGCACCCACGCCTCCGCGATGGCCGGCCTCCGCCCGACCCCGCGCGCCACGATGCCGCTTACCCCCGCCTAGGTCCCCTCGCGCAGCGCAATCAACGTGAACTCGGAGTTCTGATACAGGATCTCGCCGTTCGTCGCTGACGAGACCCCGGCTGCCACAGTGGGGATCACCGCGGCGTCCACTCCGCGGGCAACCAGCGCCGTTCGTTCCTCGCGGTTCATCCCGTCCAGGAGGCCGCGAAGCAGGACGCGGTCTCGCTCGACCGCAGCGAAGCGTTCCCCGAGGGGCACTCGGGCATAGAGCGCGAGGTTGTGGACGCTGCGCAACAGCAGTCGCCGATGGATGCGAGCCTCGAGGATCAGGGGGGAGGATCGCGCGGGATCCGCTGCCTCCCCCGGGCAGGGTTCCGTGACGAGCCCCGCCCCCCAGGGATCGATCGGACATGCGGGTGACAGTTGGGCTATGACCACGAGTTCGGAGTCGTCGGTATGGCGATGGATTGCGTCGACGAGCGCCGTCTCGCTCGCAGACAGCGTGATCTCCTCGCGCGTGGATTTCGCCTCCCTCTCCCATCGCGCATAGCTCTTCGTTCTTTCGCGGACGTACTCGGCCACGAAGGCGGCGCCCGAGAATGCCGTCGTCGCCACGAGCGCCAGGTGGAGCGCCGTCACCGCACGCCTGGATCGTGGCCCCGTCACCACGCCCAGGAGCGCTCCTGCCACCGCTGCTAGGACTACGAGCAACTGCGGGAGATCGCGTGCACGGATCTCCGCTCGGGTGGCGCCCGGCGGATGCGGTAGGAACGCCCAGAGCCTCCATGCCGCGATCCCCATCACGAACGCAAGCACGAGCGCGACGGGTCGCGCGGGGCGATCCGTGCCGAGCACGATCATGGCGGCGGCCGCGAAGAACGGCACCCACAGCATGACGAGCGCATATGCGAAATAGATCTGGTTGCCCAGGAACAGCGTGAGCAGACACAGACCAGCCAGTCCCGCCGCACCCACGGCGAGGTGCACCAGCGTCACGGCGGTGCGCGACGACCGACGTGCCACCACGACGAGGGAAAGCACGAGCGGCAGGAGTGCCGCGAATATCCACTGCAGTGCCATGCGGCCAAGCTCGACCCGCGTGAACTGCAGCTTGTCCTCCGACGTCTGCCACAGGAAGGCGAAGCGTCCCACCTTCACCTTCCAGTAGTCGGGGAGGTACGGATCCCAGTAGAGGCGCCACACGAGCACTCCCGCGGCTCCCACGCCCGCCATGGCGATGACACCGAAGTCGACACGGCGATGA
>Ga0233424_10001408_pt1 | contig 21209 bp, 17 predicted proteins | sample Watercolumn_Towu_FD_181011 | JGI IMG/M metagenome (GOLD analysis project Ga0233424, IMG submission 181011) | Freshwater microbial communities from Lake Towuti, South Sulawesi, Indonesia - Watercolumn_Towuti2014_125_MG | ecosystem: Environmental > Aquatic > Freshwater > Lake | place: Indonesia... | reverse complement strand
GAGATAACCGCCGATGTCCGTGCCACAAATGCCGATGCGATGCACGCACACGAGCGCCTCGCCCGCGGCAGGCGCGGCAGGCTCGGCGAGTTCGATGCGACGCCACGCGAGGGGCCTTTCGAGTTGCAGGGCTTTCATGGGAGAAACCAGATCGTGAGTTTCAAGGAGTGTGCTGCGGCCTGACGACCCAATCAAGCCGAGGCGTGACGGCCGGGTTAGACCACCGCCGCACTTCGGGTATGGCGGGGTGTCCTCACCCCGCCGCTCCTGTGGCGAAAAGAAATCCAAAGCGGCGCGCTGAGGACAGACGCGCCCTACCGACCACCGTTCTCGGACCCGGCCCGCGAGACTCCCCACTGCTGCGGAAAACCTCTTGAGGCGCGACAGTTAGACCTCATATCCACGTAATCCTCTCCATCTGCCCGCAACCACTAGTCGAACGGTCAAGACATCAACCATCCAAACAATCAATGCGATTGGCACGACTAACGCAATCGCGCCAGCGAGCGGGAAGCCAGCTAAGATGAGCAACGCAGGCGATGCCATGAAAACCATCCCGACAAGAACAACGACAAAGAACTGAGCATCACGTCGCCGATTCAGTCGGACGCCACAACTCGGACATCTGAGGCAACTCCACAGGCTGATGCGCCATGTGCCCCAAGGAATGAAGCGCTGGCCACATGACGGACAGCTTCTGGGATGTGAGGGCGTGGCCATGAGGTCCAACATCATATCGAACCGCGCTGGTTGTCTTTCCGCCCGTGGCGAGGGGTGGTGTTACCCTGCCATGTCAGGGCGGGTGGCGCACTTTGTCTCACAAGGTGCCCTTCCCGCAGCCAAAGGGTGCGGCACCTTTGCCACCAAAGGTATGGCACCTTTATCAGCAAGGGTGCGGCACCTTTACTGGCAAAGGTATGGCACCTTTGGCGGCGGGGTAAGGCATCCTGCCGGGCTGGACAGGGCTTCCGAAGGGCCGGGTTCGGGCTTATCCGGCTCATTGGCAGTGGGTTAAGTGGCCTGAGCCACGGTGAGGATGGTGCCGGGCTGGCCGGAGCGGAAGTTTTCACACCGCCGCCGGCGCGGGGGCGCTGCCGAGGTCGGGCGGGAGCTTGGGGTGCGCGGGCTTGGGCACGTCGGGCAGCGGCGTGCCGGCGGGCGCGCCCATCATGGGGCCGACGTCCTTGGGAGGTTCGGGCATGTCGAAGCGGCCGGTGCGGATGATTTGCTCGACCTGCGTGCCGTCGAGGGTCTCGTGCTCGAGGAGGGCGTTGGCGATGAGTTCGAGCTTGTCGCGTTGCTCGGTCAGGAGCCGGAGGGCCTCGTTGTAGCTGGTGTCTATGATGCGCTTGACCTCGGCGTCAATCTCCTGCGCGGTCTGCTCGGAGTAGTCCTTGTGGCGGGTCATCTCGCGGCCGAGGAAGACGTATTCGCCGCTCTCGCCATACTGGACCATGCCGACGCGTTCGCTCATGCCGAACTGGGTGACCATGGCGCGCGCCATCTTGGTGGCTTGCTGGATGTCGCCCGCCGCGCCGGTGGAGACGTCGCCGGAGAACATCTCCTCGCCGATGCGGCCGGCCATGGCCATGGTGATGCTGTCGAGCATCTCCATTTTCTGGTGGTTCCACACGTCGTCCTTGGGAAGCCACATGGTGGTGCCGAGGGACTGGCCGCGCGGGATGATGGTGACCTTGTGCAGAGGGTGGGTGTGCTTGAGGAGGACGTTGACGAGGGCGTGGCCGGCCTCGTGCCAGGCGGTGCGCTTCTTGTCCTCGTCGGTCATGGCGAGGGTGCGGCGCTCGCGGCCCCAGCGGACCTTGTCGCGGGCTTCCTCGAGTTCCTCCATGCTGACGGATTTCTTGTTGAGGCGCGCGGCGAGGAGGGCGGCTTCGTTGAGGAGGTTCGCGAGTTCCGCGCCGCTGTAGCCGGGTGTGCCGCGCGCGATGACGGAGAGGTCGGCGTCGGGCCCAAGTTTCACGTTCTTGGCGTGGACCTTGAGGATGGCCTCGCGGCCGCGCACGTCGGGGAGGTTGACGGTGATCTGGCGGTCGAAGCGTCCGGGCCGCAGCAGCGCGGGGTCGAGCACGTCGGGGCGGTTGGTCGCGGCGATGATGATGATGCCCTCGGTGGTGTCGAAGCCGTCCATCTCGACGAGCAGGGCGTTGAGCGTCTGTTCGCGCTCGTCGTTGCCGCCGCCGAGTCCGTGCCCGCGCGAGCGCCCGACGGCGTCAATCTCGTCAATGAACACCAGGCACGGCGTGTTCTTGCGGGCCTGCTCGAACATGTCGCGCACGCGGCTCGCGCCGACGCCGACGAACATCTCGACGAAGTCCGAGCCGCTGATGCTGAAGAAGCTGGCGTCGGCCTCGCCGGCGATGGCCTTGGCGAGGAGGGTCTTGCCGGTGCCGGGCGCGCCGATCATGAGGATGCCCTTGGGGATGCGGCCGCCGAGCTTCTGGAATTTCTTGGGGTCCTTGAGGAACTCGACGAGTTCGGAGACTTCCTCCTTGGCTTCCTCGACGCCGGCGACGTCCTTGAAGGTGATCTTGTTCTTGTCCTTCGAGAGCATGCGGGCCTTGGACTTGCCGAAGGAGAGCGCGCCTTTGCCGGCCATCTTGATCTGGCGGAAGATGAAAAAGTAAATGAACGCCGCGATGAGCAGGAACGGCAGCACGGTGATGAGCAGGCTCATGAGGAGGGTGTTGGGCTCCTTGGTCTCGAACTTGCCGCTCTCGAGCAGGTGCTCGACGGTCTCGGGCCGAAGAAACGTCTTGATGCGGAACGGCACGCGCTTCTGCTGGCCGTCCTCGCCAAGGATGGGCTTGCCGTCGGGTTCGGCGGCGAGGTATTTGCCGGTGACCTCGCGCAAGTCGGAGGTTTGAGGGCTGAAGGTGATTTCCGCACCCGGCTCGATGCGTCCCGCGGCGACGAGTTCGGTGAACTTGGTGTAGGTGATGCTCGAGGGCCGCATGGGGCCCTTGTCGCGCAGGATGATGAGCAGCGGCAGCGACGCGAAGATGAACAGCCAGATGAGCCACGTGCGCGCGCCGCCGCGCATCTCGTCGTCGTCGCCGCCCTTGTTGGGGTTGTTCCGGTTGTCGTCGGCCATGGTCGCCCGAAAGTTGCGCGCACCGTAGCACGGGCCCCACAGGGGCGCAAAGCATATCCCGTGCTGCGCGTTTTGGCGGGCGCATCTGAGTTTCTTGCAGCACAGAGGGAAGGACGGACGAACTGACAGAAAGAAGCGGGCAAAAAGAAGGACTCGCAAACGGCGCAGCACGGACGGCACGTGAAAGAAGGAAGGCGCATCCACCCCTTTGGCCACGCATTCGTTTGTCCCCATTCATTTTGCCAACCTCATGAGTCCTGACATGGGCTCGGACCCCCGGTTTTTCTGCCTCGCTCTTTCTGTCAGTTTCCGACGCCTGAGTCGCTTGCAAGAAAGTGAGATGCACCCCCGTTTTGGCCTTGCTGAAGGCGAAGGCGACGCACGAGATTGTTGCCATGCGAAACATCCTCAGCGGGGCAGTGCTCCTCCCGGTCTGGCTTCATGCCGCCGTTGCCGCTGACTGGCCACAGTTCCGCGGCCCGGGAGGCAATGGCACCAGCGACGCCAAAGGCACGCCCGTCAATTGGAGCGACACGGCTGGCATCGCGTGGAAGACCGATCTGCCCGGACCGGGAGCGTCCAGCCCGATTGTCTTCGGCAACAAGGTTTTCCTCACCTGTTACACCGGCGTGCAGCCCGGTCGCGGCGCGAGCCTCGATGAATTGAAGCGCCACCTGCTCTGCTTCGACCGCGCGACCGGCAAGCTGCTCTGGAACACGCCCGTGCCCGCGGACCTTCCCGAGCAATCGGGCATTCGCGAGGACCACGGCTACACGTCCAGCACGCCCGTCGCGGATGCCGAGCGCGTGTATTGCTTCTTCGGCAAGTCCGGCGTTTTCGCGTTCGATCACTCGGGCAAGAAGCTTTGGAACACGAACGTCGGCGACAAGCTGAACGGCTGGGGTTCGGCCACATCGCCAGTGCTGCACAAAGAACTCCTGCTCGTGAATGCCTTCGTGGAGAGCAGCGCGCTCGTGGCCCTCGACAAGAAGACCGGCGTGGAGAAGTGGCGCGCACGCGGCGTCAATGAATCGTGGCACGCGCCAGCCGTGGTATCGGCACCGGGCGGCAAGGCGGAGGTCGTCACGGCGCAGATTCAGAAAGTCGTCGGCTTCGACGCGGACACCGGCGCGCAGTTGTGGACGTGCAACACCGGCATCGGCTGGTATATGTGCCCCACGCCGGTCTCGCGCGACGGCGTGCTTTACGCCATCGGCGGACGCAGCCCGCAGAACGCGCTGGCCATCAAGCTGGGCGGCCGCGGTGACGTGACCGCGAGCCATCGCGCCTGGAAGATTGACAAGGGTTCGAATGTGTCGTCGCCCGTCCTGCACGAGGGTCATCTTTACTTCGTGAGCGACAGCTCGGGAGTGGCCTACTGTGTGAACGCGCAGTCGGGCGCCGTGCGATACGAGGAGCGCCTTGGCTCGCGCCAGGGCGGGTTCTACGCGTCGCCGGTTCTCGCGGACGGGAAGGTCTATTACGTCGGCCGGCAGGGCCAGTGCGTTGTCATCGCAGCGAGCCCGGAATTCAAGCTGCTCGCCGAGAACTCGCTCGAGGGCAACCGCGGCGTGTTCAACGCGACGCCAGCCTTCGATGGCAACCGCCTGCTCATCCGCTCCAATCGTGCGCTCTACGCCATCGGTTCCCGCTAGATTTGCCGTGCCGAGAGTTTGCTTGTGCGGCGTCGCACTCCGGGCATTATCCGCGCATCTGCCTATGAAAAATCATTCTGCACTTAACTACTCCCCCATCACACGACGCACGTTTCTCCGCACGGGCGCGGTCGTCACGACCGGCGTCGCGTCGCTCTCGCCGCTGGCGCGCGCGCAGGTCAACCAAAACAGCAAGCTGCGCATTTACCAGATCGGCGTCGGCGGCATCGGCGCCATGCAGCGCGGCGGCCTGCGCGGCCATCCGCAGGTCGAGTGGGCGGGCTTCTGCGATGTGAACGCGATCGAACTGGACCGCATCAAGAAGGAGCATCCGAACGCGTGGACGTTGAAGGACTACCGCGAGGGCTTCGCGAACAAGGTTGGTGAATTCGACGCCGTCATCGTGGACACGCCGGACTTCCACCACGCGCCGATGATTCTCACCGCGCTCAAGCACAACAAACACGTTTACGCGCAGAAGCCGCTCGTGCACCAGCTCGCCGAGTTGAAGATGGTCCGCGACGGCCTGAACGCCAAGCCCAAGCTCGTCACGCAGATGGGCAACCAGCGCGCGTGCAACACAGGCCGCATGCAGTCGGTCGAGATTCTCAAGCACGACGGCCTCGGCAAGCCCGTCGAGGCGTGGGTGTGGACCGGCAGCGTGTCGCGAGGCACTTACTTCACGGAGCCGTGGGCGAGTTACGCGGCGGCCAAGCCCGTGCCCGAGACGCTCGATTGGGACCTGTGGCACGGCCCGCTGACGCAAAAGCTGCCGTTCAGCGACGACTTGTTTCCCCGCCGCTGGCGCGCGTTCTGGGAAACGGGCGGCGGCCAGCTCGCCGACTGGGGCTGCCACCTGCTCGACCTGCTCTACTTCGCCTACGACATGCCTGCGCCGGAGGCGGTGATCACCCACACACCGAAGCCCTCGGTCATCGGCCACACTGCGCACAACCAGAGCACCATCACGTATCCCGGTGGCGGACGTTTCGCGCGGGACAAGTTCGTGGTGCATTACAACGACGACGCGCTGCTGCCGTCCTTTGCCGCGCTTGGGCTGCCGCCCACGAACGTCGGCGCCAACCACACGATGGTGGTTTGCACCGAGGGCACGCTGCTCCTGCAGGCGGATGGCAAGATCACCATCTTCCGCAAGGGCAAGGTCGTGGACAACGAGCCGATGCCCGCCACCGAACCGCACAACCACTGGAAGGACTGGGCCGACAACTGCCTCGGCGCAAAGAAGCACTTGTGGACGCCGCTGACCATCGGCTGGCGCATCACCGAGCCCGCACTGCTAGCGACCAAGGCCACGAGGTTCCCGGGCAAGGAACTCCGCTGGGACGCCGCGAACTTTCGCTTCACCAACCACGAGCAGGCGAACAAGGAAATCCTCTCGCGCCAGTATCGCGATGGCTTCGCGCCGCCTGCGGTGGGGTGAAGTTGAACGGCTCGCCTGCCTCCAGTCCGGCCCGGCATTGCCGTCCTGCCGGGACTGCGATTCCCACCTGACAGCCATTCCGCCGGGCACGGGACGGTCAAGCAGGGCCGCTTCGTTTTGAAGTGAGCCTGGTCGCGCCCGCTGCTACAACCTGCCCATGCACTTCCGTCCGCTTGGCAAAACCGGCCTCAACCTCTCCGTCATCAGTTACGGCGCAGCCTCGCTCGGCAACGAATACGGCAACATGACCGACGAGGCGCGCGGCATCCGCTCGCTTCACGTCGCGCTCGATGGTGGCGTCAACTTCATCGACTCCTCGCCCTACTACGGGCGCACGCTGTCCGAGAAAGTGCTGGGCAGGGCCTTCAAGGAAATCCCGCGCGACCGCTTCATCCTCGGCACGAAGTGCGGCCGATACGACGTCGCCGGCTTCGACTTCAGCTTCGACCGCATCCTGCGCAGCGTAGATGAGAGCCTCGCGCGGTTGGGAGTCGGGCACATTGACATCATGCAGGTGCACGACATCGAGTTCGGCGACCTCGACCAGGTCGTGAACGAGGCGCTTCCCGCGCTGCGACAGGCGCGCGAGCAGGGCAAAATTCGCTTCATCGGCGTCACCGGTTTTCCGCTGAAAATCTTCCGCCACGTGCTCGACCGCACGGAACTCGACTGCATGTTGAGCTACTGCCACTACTCGCTGAACAACACTTCCCTGCTCGGGCTCGTGCCGTATCTCCAGTCCAAGGGCGTCGGCATAATGAACGCGTCGCCCTTCAGCGAGCGCCTGCTCACGCGCCAGCCGTTGCCGCCGTGGCATCACGCGCCGCAATCGCTCAAGGACCAGTGCCGCAAGGCCGTCGAGTTCTGCGACGCGCGCGGCGTGGACATCGCCAAGCTCGCGTTGCAGTTCTGCGTGGCGAACACCGACTTCGCCACGACGGTTCCGGGCACGGCGAACCCGGACAACATGGCGAAGCAACTCCAATGGATCGAGGAACCGGTGGACTGGGAACTCATCCGCGACGTGCAGAGGATTCTCGATCCCACGCACAACGTGCTCTGGCCCGTCGGCCGTCCCGTGAACAGCGACGACTTGAACGCGGGACTGTAACGGCCATTCACTCCGGCACGATGGCGCTCTTGGCCGCGCTCCAGCTCGCGGTCGCCTGCAACGCTTCGTTCGCGCGCGCGACCGGGAACCGATGCGTGACCATGCTCGCGAAGGGAAACTGCTCCTGCGTCGCTCGCAGAAACTCGATGGCCGCCTTCAAGTGCCTCGGCTCGCTGCCCCACGAGCCCAGCACGGTGAGCTGCTTGCGCGTGATGACGTGCGGGTTCAGCGCGACCGGGCCGGCGTCGCAATACTGGCCGAGCACGAGGAACTTCGCGCCGTCGCGGCACATTTCCATTCCTTCGGGAACAGCGTCCGGCAGGCCGACGCATTCGAGCACCACGTCCGCTCCGTGGCCGCCGGTGAGCTTGCGAACTTCCGCGATGCGTTCAGCCGGCGTGCGGAGTTGCCGGATGTCCAGCACGATGTCCGCGCCGAAGCGCTTCGCCACGTCGAGCCGGTGTTCCGGCGCGCCAAGCACGATGACCTGCCCCGCGCCGGCGCTCTTCGCGACCGCGAGGCACGCGATGCCGACCGGTCCAGCGCCTTGCACCACCACACTGTCGCGCCACGCGATGCCCGTGCGTTCGATGCCGTGGATGGCGGTGTTGAGCGCGCAGCCCGCGCCGATGATGGCCTCGGTCGGCAAATCGTCGGGCAGTTTGAAAATCGCCGTGCGCGGGTTGAGGTAATGAAAGTCCGCGTAACCGCCGAGCAGGTGCGGCGGCGCGGCGCACGGGCAACTGATGCCATAGGCACGACGGTGCAGGCAGCGGGTTGGTTGGCGTTTTTCGGCGCAATAGAAGCAGCGACCGCAGCACAACCCCGCGCTCCACGTCACGAGGTCGCCTGCTTTCAACGGCTGGCCTGCCCAGTCGGCTTCAAGTCCTTCGCCAAGTTCCGCGATGCGGCCGACGGTTTCGTGGCCGAGGATGACGGGCAGCGTGATGGGCAGTTCGCCCTTCCACAAATGAACATCGGTCCCGCAAATGCCGGCCATTTCGGTGCGCACGAGCGCCGCGCCGGGCTCGATGCGGGCGGGAAGCTCGAAGTCGCGCAGGGCAAGCGGCGAGGAAAAGCGTTCGAGGACGGCGGCCTTCGCGGTTGGCATGGCGGGACGATAGGTAGGCTGGCCGCGACTCGGCAAACCAAATGCGGCCGCCTTGCGGGTTGCGCGCGCGATGCTGCGACGGCACGCTCTCGCCCCGTGAGAATGCAGGAGGATGTTTCCTACGCATGACGCGCGAGCACTCAGTGGCGTTGGTGCTGTTGACGGCCTTCCTGTGGAGCATCGGCGGCGTGCTCATCAAGTCCGTCGAGTGGCATCCCATGGCGATCGCGGGCGGGCGCAGCGCGTTTGCGGCGCTGACGGTCTGGGTGCTGTGCCGTCCGCTGCGGTTCACGTGGTCGCGCGTGCAGGTCGGCGCGGCGCTCGCGTATTGCGGGACGGTGGTGTTGTTTGTCGTGGCGACGCGCCTCGGCACGGCGGCAAACGCCATCTTCCTGCAGTTCACCGCGCCCATCTACGTCGCGCTGCTCGGCGCGTGGCTGCTCGGCGAGAAACCGCGCGCGCTCGACTGGCTGCTCATCGTCGCCACGCAGGCCGGCATCGCGCTGTTCTTCCTGGACCGGCTCGACTTCCGCGGCGTGTGGGGCAACGCGGCCGGCGTGACGAGCGGCCTGTGCTTCGGCTCTATGGTCGTGCTCCTGCGCCGGCAGAAGGACGCGTCGCCCGTCGAGTCGGTGCTGCTCGGCAACGTGCTCGCCGCGCTCGCCGGCGTGCCGTTCATGTTCGAATCGGCGCCCTCGACGACGAGCTTTCTCGCGCTCGTCGTGCTCGGCGTCGTGCAACTCGGCCTGCCCTACGTCATCTACTCGCAGGTGCTCAAGCACGTGCGCGCGCTCGACACGCTGCTCATCGGCATGATCGAGCCGGTGCTCAATCCGCTGTGGGTGCTGCTCGTGTTCGGCGAACGGCCGCAACAATGGGCGCTGGTCGGCGGCGCGGTCGTCGTGGCAGCGGCGACGATTCGCGGCGTGTTGACCGCGCGAGAACGGGAGACGGTCAGGATTCCTCCGCCGGAAGGTCCGCCGGCTTCAGCGTGAGTTCGCCGTCTGCCGCCTTTTCGAGCCGTTGGATCTTCAACTCCGCGTCAGCGAGCTTGGACTGGCACGCGCGCGCGAGCTTCACTCCCTCCTCGTAGCGCGACAGCAGCGTCTCCAGCGGCAGGTCAGCGGACTCCATCTCGGTCACGATGGCCTCGAGCTTCTTGAGCGCGTCCTCGAAGGTCGGCTCCGCGGGCGCGGCGGACTTGGACGCCTTGGACATGCGCGCACGCTAGGCGAATCGCGCGGGCGCGTCCAGCGCGGAGCAGCCGCTTGCAAAACCGCGCCGCAACGTCGAGCTGCGCGGAGTGTTGAACCCCCGACGAATGACGCGGAAACTTCCCGCACCATCAGCAGCGCCGCCGCGAGTCCCGCGGCGCTCCGGTTCGGCAACCGTCGTAAACGAACCGGTGTGGCTCGTGAGCGCGTAGAGCTGGCTGGTCGTGTCCCACGCATACACGGCCTTGCCGGCCCGCCGCCCGAGGTGGTCGTAGGTGAAGAGGAGCTTCCTCGCGAGGGCCGGGAAGTTCGTCCGCACCGCCGCCGTGCTCTCGGTCGAGGCGAGCCGGTTCTCGGCGTCCCACGAGTAGAGCCAGCGGCCGTCGCCGGTGAGGTTGCCGTCCTCGACCCACGTGACCGCCAGCGTGCCGGGCTTGACGGCGTCCACGGACTCGCGGCCCATCGTGGTGAACCGCTCGCAGCCCGGCACCGTCTTGAGCCGGTCCTGCGCGGGCGAAGTGGCGACGAAAAGAGCCAGCGCGGCGAGGAGGGCTGCCGGACGCAACGGGCTGTGCATGCGGAGAGGTCAGGCCGACCCGCGGCGTTTGTCAAAGCGCTTCGCGTCCGAGGCGGACGAATCACGGTCCTCAGCAGAAGTGATCCGGGCGCGTTCCAAGATGTCAGGGGCGGTTGGGAAGAAGAACGCTTTCTCCCTCCCCATGAACCCCACGAAACATCGAACATCGAACACTCAACGCCGAACATCGAACAAGGGCGCTCTTTCGAGCACTTCGGCGTTCGCGGTTCGACGTTCGACGTTCGATGTTCCCGCTTGGGTTCAAGGGTTCAAAGCGCGAACTTCGGTGGGCGAATTCTCACCCCGGCCGCGACGAGCGGCTGACGTTCATCGAGGGCAAGGTCATTTCGCAGGTCGTGTGAACCTTTCCCCGGCGGTGGTAATTTCACCGAACGAATTCCAGCCATGCCGACCGTCAGTGAACTGCTCGTCAACGGCGCGAAGCACCGCGTGGGCGCCGATGCCGACCGCACGCTGTTGAGCGTGTTGCGGGACGACCTCAACCTCACCGGCTGCAAATACGGCTGCGGCGAGGGCGAGTGCGGCGCGTGCGCGGTGCTGCTCGACGGCGCGGCGGTGCGCTCGTGCCGGACGCGCGGCGGTGCCGTCGGGGCGCGCGCCATCACGACCGTCGAGGGCCTCGAACAGGGCGGGAAACTCCATCCCGTGCAGCAGGCGCTTCTCGACGCCGACGCGAAGGACGCCGTGGACAAGTTCGGCTGCCGGCCCGCCTTCCAGGCGCTCATTTGTCCCGGTCGCTCGGGCGACATCGAGCCGACGAAGGATGTGCCGCCCGTCTTCCTCTGCGCGGGATACGGTGACCGGAAGGACATTTCCGAAGGGCTTGCCGAGGTGTATTTGCGCTTCAAGCGCGTGAACGTCCCGGCCGAATTGCATCTCTACGCCGGCGCTGGACACGGCTTCGGCCTGCGCGCCACGAACAAGTCGCCAGCGGGCGCCTGGCCGCTGCGATTCGAGGAGTGGCTCGGCGACCTCGGATTCCTCTCGAGGAAGTAGCCCGCGAGTTTTCGCGCGTTCATCCAGTGCGTGCGAGCTTGGCCGCAAGCCGCACCGCGGCGAAGAGGCTGCCCGGGTTTGCCTTCCCCTGCCACGCGATGTCAAACGCCGTGCCGTGGTCCACGCTCGTGCGCGGCACCGGCAGGCCGAGCGTGATGTTCACCGCCGAGTCGAAGGCCAGCGCCTTCACGGGAATGTGGCCCTGGTCGTGATACATGCACACGACCGCGTCAAACTCGCGGCGACGCGCGGGAGTGAACGCGGTGTCCGGAGGGATCGGCCCGGCCACCTCGATGCCCTTCGTTCGAGCCGCGGCGATGGCGGGCGCGATGATCGTCTCCTCCTCGCGCGCTCCGAACAGCCCGGCCTCTCCTGCGTGCGGGTTCAATCCGCACACGAGCAGCTTCGGCTCACGTCCGCGGAGGCGCCGCAGCGCGTCGGCGGTCAGTTCGATGACCTCGAGGATGCGTCCAGTTGAGAGCAACCGCGGGACTTCGGCGTAGCCCACGTGCACGGTCGCGAAGCTGCACGTGATTTCATTCGAGTATTGCATCATGCACGAGCGCGCCGCGCCGAAACGCTCCGCGAAAATCTCCGTGTGGCCCGGAAACTTGCGCCCGGCTGCGTGCAGCGACTCCTTGTTGATGGGTGCGGTCACCACGGCGGCCACGCGGCCCGCAAGCGCGGCGTCAATCGCACTCTGGATGCAGCGAAACGCAGCCTCGCCGCAGCGCGCATCCACGCGGCCCGGTTGCACGCACGCGGCGTCCACGCAAGCCAGGTCGAGCACGCACGGTTCGCTTTCCGCCCTCAAGCCTGCCATCGCGGATTCACCAAGCACTCGCGCCCGGAATGAAAGGCCGGTCTCGCCCGCGACCCTCCGGAGCAGCGCGGCGTCACCGAACACGACCGGCACGCACTCGCGCACGAGCGATTCCTCCGCGAGCAGGCGGAGGCACAACTCCGGACCGACCCCGGCGGGGTCGCCCATGGTGACAGCAAGTGTGGGACGGGCAGGAATCATCGTCAGGCGCAAGCGTGGCGCGCCGCGTCCGCTATTTCGGCGCCGGCCCCTTGAGCTGGGCGATGAGAAAGTCGTGGATTTGCGGGTGCTTCACGTCGGGCGCGCCGGGATAAACCAGCTCGCACTCGACGCGCACTGCGCGGAGCTTCTCCTGCAGCTTGACGCCGTAGTTCGCTGTGTGTGTCGGGTCCTTCCGCTCCTGGCCGAGCGCGGGCGGTGTCGTGTAGAAAAGGTAGATGGGCGGGTCGTCCGCCGACACGTGCTCGATGGGCGAATACTCGCGAATCCACGGCAGCACCTGCTCGCGCGCGGCGAGGAACTCGGCGAACTGCGTGTCGCGCGTCTTGAGGTCGTGTGGGTCCATGAAGCCGAACGCGTGCCCGCCGTAGCGGCTGTTGGGCGTCCACTCCTTCAACTGCGCCGGATCGAGCGACGTTTGCGCGCCTGACACTGCGGCGCACCACAGCCGGGTGGACTCGCGCGCCACGGGGTCGCTGCTCTTCGGGTCGGCGAGGTCCGCGCGCAGCGCGAGCCACAGGCTCGAACACGCGCCCGCGCTGCCGCCGCTCGCGCCGATGCGCCGCTTCTCAATGTTCCATTCGCCGGCCTTGCTACGGACGAACTGCAACGCGCGCGCGGCGTCGTGAAGCGGCGCCTGCACCGGCGGCTTCACGCCGGCCTGCTGGGCCTGCCACGAGTAGCGGTAGTTGATCGAGACCACCGAGATGCCTGCCGCGAGACATGGCTGGAGGCTTCCGGGATTGCGCTTGTCGCCCGCGACCCAGCCGCCGCCGTGGATGAAGAACAGCAGCGGCGTTGGCTTGTCGGATTCGGCCTTGTAGAAGTCGAGCACGTTGCGCTCGTGCGGGCCGTAGCGGACGTCCGCAAGCGTGGGCTTCGGGCCGGCGGGCGCGGCTTTCTTCTGCGCGTCCTTCGAGTCCTTCGCTTGCGGCAGCGCAGTGCAAACCGGGAACAGCAGAACCGCGGCTGCGGTTGAAATGAGAGTGGAGTTCATCGTGTTGGGGAATGTGGGCGCATGATGGTGGCCGCCTGCAGTCAGGTCAATTCGAACACTGCGGCCCGTCGCGGTGCGCATCGGATTCCGCCCGAAAAAGTCCTCGCCACTCCGACGGCCACCGCTACACTGCGGCCCGTTCAAATACTGCCGTTTTCGGCCGCAACGCTGCATTTCAAACATCCAACTCCACATCGTTATGCCAGAGAGAATTGGTTTCGTCGGCGTCGGCCGCATGGGCGCGAACATGGCGCGCCGCCTCAAGGAAGTCGGTTATCCCGTCACCGCCGTCTATGACGCGCGAGCCGAGTCCGCGCTGGCGCTCGCCCGCGAACTCGGCTGCGAGGCCTGCTCCAAGCTTGCACGCGTCACCGCGATTTCCGACGTGGTCATCACCGTCGTCACCGATGACGACGCGATGCGGAAGATTTTTGCGCCCGGTAAGAAGAGCGACAGCCTGCTGCACGGCGCGAAAGGAAAGGTCTTCATCAACTGCGCCACCATCACGCCGAAGGTCCACGTTGAGGTTGAACGCCTCGCCAAGAAGGCTGGCGCCAGCAGCCTCGAAGCCTGCATGGCGTCCAGCATCAACCAGGCGCGTGCCGGCACGCTCTACCTCATGTGCGGCGGCGCGGAGGCCACGTTCAACAAGGTGAAGGACGTCCTCGTGAAGCTCTCCGACGAGGGCAAGCTGCTCCGTTACATCGGCACCGCCGGCAAAGCCGCGCAGGTCAAGGCGCTCGTCAACATGGTCATGAACATCAACACCGCCGGCCTCGCCGAGGGACTCGGCCTCGCCGCCGCGCACGGGCTGGACCTGCCGACCGTCATGGAAGTCTTTTCGCAAACCGGCGCGAACTCGCGCGTGCTCGTCACCGATGGCGACGACATGAAGAACCGCGACCACTCGTGCTTCTTCAGCGCCGCGCACGCCGCGAAGGACAGCGGCATCGCCCTCTCGCTGGCGAAGGACAAGAAGCTCGACCTCCCGCTCGCCGCCGCGACTTACCGGCAGTATTCCAAGATGAAGCGGCTTGGCCTCGGCGAACTCGACAAGTCCGGCATCGCGGAGCTGACCTTCAAAGGCCGCGGTGGCAAAGGGCTGAAGTAGTAGCGAAGAGAGGACTCAATTTTGAAACGGGACGGGCGCGTGTCCGTTCCGTTTTTGCTTTTCGGATCAACCAGCGAGCCGCTCAATCCGCACCGGGCAGACCTTCAACTCCGCCGTGTGCGTCGTGGGATCGTAGCCGGAGCCGGTGAGGTTGTTCACCGGCACGTCGGCGAAACTGAAGCTCGCAAAGACCGTGCCGCGCGGCGAACGCTCTGTGGCGTGGACCTTGATCTTCACGGAGCCGCGGCGGCTGCTGACCTTCGCCCAGTCGCCATCGCGGAAGCCCCACGCCGCGACGTCGGCGGGATTCACTTCGAGGCTTTCCTCGGATAGCAGGTAGTCAATCCCCGCAGCGCGTCCGGTCTGCGTGCGCGTGTGGTAGCTCTGCAATCGCCGGCCGGTTGTGAGCCAGACGGGGAACTGCGCGTCCACGACTTCAGCGGGATCGCGATAACCGAGCACCATGAACTTGCCGCGCCCATTCGTGAACTTGTCCACGTGCAGGATGGGCGTGCCGGGATGGTCCTTCGTCGGCACGGGCCAGTTGAGGCTCTCGCGGGAGACGCGCTCCCAGTCGAGCCCGCCGTAAGTTGGCGAGAGCGAGCAGAGTTCGTTGAAGACATCCGCCGCTGATTTGAACTCGAAGCCGGGAATGCCCAGGCGCTTCGCAATCTCCGCGATGATCCACCAGTCGGGCCGCGCCTCGCCGGGCGGCTTCACGGCGGCGCGCAGGCGCTGCACGCGGCGCTCCGTATTGCAGGCCACGCCGTCGGTTTCTGCCCACGCGGTCGCAGGCAGGACGACGTGCGCGAGCTTCGCCGTCTCGGTCATGAAGATGTCAATGACCACGAGGTGATCGAGCGCCTGGAGCGCGTGCTCGCAATGGTGCTTGTCCGGGTCGGAGACCACCGTGTTCTCGCCATCAATGAGCATCGCGTGGATGCTCTTGCCGCACTCCTGCAAACCCGTGACCTTCGTCATCGCCTGGCCGAGATCAAGGTCGGGCCGCTGGTAGGCTGCGGCGAACTTGTCGCGGGCCGCCGCGTCATCCACCCGCACGCTGCCGGGGAACACGAACGTCTCCGCACCGCAGTCGCCGCAGCCCTGGATGTTGTTCTGGCCGCGCATCGGGTTGATGCCGCCGCCCTCGACGCCGAGGTTGCCGGTCATCAGCGCGAGGTTGCAAAGGCTCTGCACGTTGTCCACGCCGCAGATGTGCTCGGTAATGCCCAGCGTGTAGTAAATGCCGCTGGGCTTGCCGCGACCGTAATGGAGCGCCGCCTGCTCGATGTCCTTCGCCGGCACTTCGCAAATGGGCGCGGCCCATTCCGGCGTGAATGGCTTGAGGTGCTTGCGGAATTCCTCCCAACCGGCGGTGCGGTGCTCGATGAACTCACGGTCCACCAGGCCCTCACGCTCGATGACGTGCGCCATCGCGAGCAGCAAGGCGACGTCGCTGCCGACGCGAATGGGCAGATACACGTCCGCGAGTTGCGCGAGCCGGGTGCGGCGCGGGTCGGCGACGATGAGCTTCGCGCCACGCGCCATCGCCTTCTTCAAGCCCGTGGCGGCGACCGGATGGCACTCGGTCATGTTCGTGCCGATGCAGAAAATCACGTCCGGTTTCGCCATGTCCGCGAGGGGATTGGACATGGCTCCTCTGCCGATGGTGGTCGCCAGACCGACGACCGTGGGGCTGTGTCAAGCCCGACTACAGTTATCCACCTGATGTGTGCCGAAGCCGGCGCGGATGAACTTCTGCATCGAGTAAGCCGCCTCGTGCGGCGCGCGGCCCGACGCGATGCCGTAGATGCTGCGGCGACCGTGCTTCTCCAGCGAACGACGAAAACCCTCCGCCGCGATGTCGAGCGCAACGTCCCAACTGACTTCTTTGAAACTACCGTCCGTTTGCCGAATCAGCGGTTTCTTCAGCCGATCCTCGTGCTGCACGAAGTCGAACGCGAACTGCCCCTTGATGCACAGCGCGCCGTGATTCGCCGGGCCGTCCATCGCGGGCTGCACGCCGACAAGCCGGTCGCCCTTCGTCAGCAAGTCCACCGAGCAACCCACGCCGCAGTAAGGACAGATCGTTCGCGTCTTGTTGATCTCGCCCGGCACATCCGCCGCGCGCAACGCCTTCTTGTCCGCGAGCGCGCCGGTCGGGCAGGTCTGCACGCATTGGCCGCAGAACGTGCAGGCCGAGTCCTTGAGCTTGCCGTTGAACTCCGTCGTGATCTGCGTGCCGAAGCCGCGGTTCATCACGCTGATGGCGTAGTCGCCCTCCTGCTCGGCGCACACTCGCACGCAGCGGTAGCACGAAATGCACAGGTCGTAATCGCGCAGGATGAAGGGATTGTCGTCCGTCTGGTTGCTGCGGCCGGACTTCTTGCCTTGAAAGCGTCCCGTGCGCGCGCCGTAGCGGTCCACGAGCGTCGTAAGTTCCTGTGAGGCGAAGCCCCGCAGCGGGTTCACGTCCGTCTCGCGGTTCTCGCTCACGACCAGTTCGAGCAGCGTCTGGCGATACTTCTCGATGTTTGGCGAACCGCTGCGCACCACCATGCCGGGAGTCGCCTTCGTGGTGCAGGACGCCACCGGCGCCTTCACGCCCTCGACCTCGACCACGCAGAGCCGGCACGCGCCGAACGCCTCCAGCCGTTCGTCATAGCACAGCGTCGGCACGTTTTTCCGCGCGCGCCGGGCAACCTGATAAATCGTCTCGCCGTCGCGGAACTCGACCGGCTGTCCGTCGAGGGTCAGCATGCTCGTTGCGTTCGCTGCGGTCACATGGCGAGCGTAGTCACGGGCCTCCAGTCGAACAAGCCGCAGTTTCGCGGGCACATCGGCGCATTACGCCGACGCAGCCCGCGGTTAATCAAAGTCCGAGCAACTCATGAAGTAGTGGCAATTCGGACACGTGAGCTTGCACTTGTGATTGTGCAACTCATGGCCGCAGCGCGGGCACCAGCGCCACGGCTCGCCCTCGCGCGCGCGTGCAGTGTCAGCGGTTTCCGCCTCGTGCGATGGAGGGTTCTGGTCGGCTTCAGCAGGCACAAGTTGGTTGTAACTAGACCGGCGAGCGGCGCAAGCCTCCTCGCAGGATTCGCGTGCGCCGATGGCGCGGTCCGGGTAGCCTTCCGCCAATCGCCGATGCTGCGCGCGTTTGAACACAGCCAGGTTTACCACCCGAGCCGGGAGGTGGATTATCCGCCCGAAGAAGTCGGGCACCCGTGGGAGGACGTTTGGCTCAGCACGGCGGAGGGAATCCGGCTGCACGGCTGGTTCTTCAAGGCAGCTGAGACCTCGGCGCGCCGGCGGCTCGCGGTGCTCTTCTGCCACGGTAATGGCGGCAACATCAGCTCGCGGCCCGGCTACTACCGGGAGTTGATGCGGACGGGCGTGAACCTGCTCACGTTCGACTATCGCGGCTACGGCCGAAGCGAGGGGCGCGTGAGCGAGGACGGCACCTACACGGACGCGATGACGGCGCTCGCATGGCTCCAATCGCGCGGCTTTCCGCCGTCGCACGTGGTCGCATGGGGCGAATCGCTCGGCGGCGGAATCGCGAGCGAAGTCGCCCGGCGCGCGCCGGTCGCCGGACTTGCCTTGCAAAGCTCGTTCACAAGCATTCCGGACCTCGGCGCGGAGTTGTTTCCGTGGCTGCCGGTGCGCTGGATTGGCCGCATTCGCTACGACACGATCAACCGCCTGCCGCGGCTCTCGTGCCCCGTGCTCGTGATGCACAGCCGCGCGGACGAGATCATTCCGTTCCATCACGGCGAGCGGAACTTCGCCGCGGCGCGCGAGCCGAAACTCTTCTGCGAAATCGGCGGCACGCACGTCGGCGCGCTCGAGGCGGACCGCGCGAAATTCTCCGATGCGTGCCAACGTTTCATGGAACTCGTCGAAGCCCGGGCCCAGGCGAACCCCGCCGCGTAGCGCACAGCAGGGCGCGGTGCCGCGCGGCGACGGACGGAGTCAACCCGGCAAAGAGGATGAGTCCCGCCGCGATGCGATGCGCGCGCAGACGAGGCGCGCGAACACGCCTGCAACGGCTCCGAGCAGTGCGCCGGCGACTCCAAACGCGAGCGGCAGCCCCGCGCTCCATTTCCCGCTCTCCTCGTTCCATGCGCGTTCGATGCGTTGTGGCGTGCCGACCTCCTTGTGCACGGTGAATTTGAACACCTCGACGCGGAAACTCGCCTTCATCCCCTTTTCGCCTGCGGTGGTGATGTAGATGGGACTCCGCCACCGTTGCGCTGGGTCCTGCTCCGGCGGGCCGGACGCCCAAAGCCACGCCGCCGAGAATCCCACGAGCGCGAGCACGCCGCTGACCAGCATCCAGCGCAACTTGGACAACCGGCCGAGCACCGTGGGCGGGGCTGGCGGTTCCATGATTCGGCAGAAGCATCACGGCATCGTGACGTAGAACGCAAGCTCGCGCGAAGCCGACACGGACCGCCACACGCCATTCGTCTTCAAGTGCACTTCCACCCAGCAGTTCACGAGATGGCGGCCAGCAGGCAGGCTGAACTCGTCGTAAGGGATGAACAGGATGTTGTTGCGATAAATCGTCCGGTCCAATGGCAGCGTGAACTTCGCGAAGGTTGCCATCTGTCCCTCGACCGTTCGAAACGACTCCGGCGCGTTCGTGCGGGCGAGCAGAATGCGGCCGGACGAATCCTTGAAGAACGCGCCTACCTGCGCCTCGTCGCCCTTTGTGCCTGAGACCTCGAACGGGGCGATGATGTCCAAGCCCCTGCGACTCTGTCGCGTCACGTTGAACCGCAGTTGAACGTCGTAAATCGTCGCAGGTCGCGGCGAAAGTGTCGCGGCAGCAGGCGTGGTGGGGACGTTGGGCGGCTGAATCGGCACCGCTGGTGTCGGCATGATGGGCGGCGGCGTGGGAGAGGCAATCCAGCCCGTGCCTCGGCAACGCAGGCAGATGCCGCTGCCGTTGCAATGCACACAGCGCCCCTTCCCATCGCCTCTGCACTGCGAGCACGTGCGCGTCTTGTTGCCGTTGCTGTCCGCGACCATTCCCGACCCGCCACAAGGCGTGCAGGAGATGCCGCTCCGTCCACTGCCACCGCAGAACCGGCACGAACTGCGCCCGCTGCACGTGCTGCACCGATCCGCAGCCGACCCGATGGAGAACACTCCCGCGAACACCACCGCGAGCACCATCAGGAAGAACCGGGCACGACTCGTTCGCGGCCGCACGACGGTCGTGGAGTAATCGCCGCCGCTGTGCATGACAGTGTTCCTCCTACTGCCGAAACCGCCACTTGGCAACCAACAATTCAGCGGCCTGTGGTGACTGCTACTTCTTCCCCGGCCGTGCGCCCGCGGTGAAGTAAGCAAACAGGTCGCGCACTTGTTGTTCGCTCATCGCATCGAGCAAGCCCTCGGGCATGAGCGAGAGGGCGCTGGCTTGCATGTCCTTCACTTGTTCGCGCGGCAGGGCGGTCTTGTTGCCGAGCAGGTCCATCATGGTCACGGCGCGCGGGGCGACCTCGACCAGCAGTCCGGTGAGCGACTGGCCGTCGTGCGTGGTCACGTTGAACGCGGTGTATTCCTCGCGGATGGCGAGGCTCGGGTCCACGATGGCGGGCAGGATGAAGTCGAGGTTGTCGCGCTCGTAGCCGGTCAAATCGGGGCCGATGTTCGCGCCCTCGTTGTTCAGCTTGTGGCACGCGGCGCAGGCTTGCTTGAAGATTTCGCGCCCGGCTTTCTCGTCGCCCTTGCCGCTGGCGAGGAGTTTGCGGACTTTCGCAATCTGGTCCTGCTTCTCTTCGCTCGACTTGTTCAGCCTGCCCCAGTGTTTCTTGATGAGCGCGTCGCACGCGGCGTCCTTGTAGGCGGTGATGGCGAGGAGGTTGCCGATGGCGACCTGTTCCTTCTTGAGCTGGCCCTCGTCCACGGCGGCGAGAAGGCGGCGCGCCCACTCGGGCCGGCTCGCGAGCGCGGCTTGCGCGGTGTCGCGCAGCCTGCCGGTGAACCCGGGATACAGGTCGAGCAACTCGTGCGCGATGGTCTGCGTGGCGAACCGCTGGAGCGCGGTGACGAGGTCGAGGCGCAGCGGCTCGCTCTTCTCGAAGCGCAGCAGCTTGAGGAACGCGGGCACGGCGGACTCGACGCGCCGCTCGGCGAGCAGCGCGATGGTCTTGCGACGGTCGGCCTCGGGGGTCTTCGGGTCGGAGAGGCGTTCGAGCGCGGTGTCGGCGGCGGGCGCGTGTCCGAGCCGCACCGCGAAGCTCGTGAGCAGCGGCGTGTGTTCGCGCGTGGCCCAAAGCCCGGCGACCTTCTTCGCGAGCGCGGGCGGGACGGATTTCACCGGGTCGCCCTGCAAGCCGGCTTCCATGCCCTTGATGAGTTCATCCACGGCGGCGGGGTTCGGCGCCATTTCGAGCAGCAGGTCGCACGACATCAGGTTGCGGTCGCTTCGCTCGGTGGTGAAGCGCTGGCCGAGCCGGCTGATGATGAACTTCTTCACGATGGGCGCTTCCCAAAGCGTGCTGTCGAGGAGCATCTGCATGACGCGCGTGCGGTCGTCGGGGTCGGCGCACTTGCTCTCGACGGCCCACCAGAGCAGCAGCGGGATGTGGATGTCGGTCACGTCCTCGGCGCGCAGGAGCAACTCGCGCGTGATGGCGATGCCGTCGTTGCGCGGAAGGCGCGTGGCGCTGCTGGCAAGCTGGCTGCGGACCTCGGCGACTTTTTCCTCGCGGGCGAGGCGGAACATCGCGGTGTGCAACGCGGGCGCGAGCGGCTTCTTGCGGTCTCCGAGCAGGCGGACGGTCCAGTAGCGGATGAACTCGTCG
>Ga0233424_10001405_pt1 | contig 21231 bp, 17 predicted proteins | sample Watercolumn_Towu_FD_181011 | JGI IMG/M metagenome (GOLD analysis project Ga0233424, IMG submission 181011) | Freshwater microbial communities from Lake Towuti, South Sulawesi, Indonesia - Watercolumn_Towuti2014_125_MG | ecosystem: Environmental > Aquatic > Freshwater > Lake | place: Indonesia... | reverse complement strand
GGGCCTGGGCCAGCGCCAGCTCGCGCAGACGGCGGCGCAGCACCACGGCCGCCCCGCGCGCCCAGGCGGCGTAGACGCAACCGCCCACGCCGACCCAGAGCGCATGGGCCCACGGCGAGGCGGCGCCTGCCGTGCGGTCCCAGGCCATCGCGAACACCATGGCCAGGATCGGCGCGAAGGACAGCGGCCCGGCGCGCAAGCCCCAGGCCAGAGCCATCAGCGACAGGAAGGCGACGCCCGCGATCATGGCCACCGTCAGCGGCAGCGACCCCTCCGTCAGGCCGACGAGCAAGGTGACGATGGCTGCGGCTGCCACCGCAGGCAGCACCCGGGGCAGCACGCGCTGCGGCGGGTTGGGCACGTCGGTGAGGCTGGCGCAGACCGCGCCGCCCACGGCCGCCAGGCCCGCCGTCTCGCCGAAGAGCACGCTCACCAACGCGTGCGTGGCCGTCACCCCGAGCGCGACGCTCAGGCCGTTGAGGTGGACCGCTTCCAGGCGGCGCAACCAGGCCTTCACGGCAGCAGCTGCGCCATCACGCGGCGCTCGCTGGCGGGCAGCTCATGCACCGAGAACCAGCCGGACTTCTCCGGGCGGTAAACGTACTGCGGCGGCGTGTTGCGGGCGATGCGATCGCGCAGCGGGGCCAGCACGGCTTCGGCGGCGTCGGCCTGGCCAAGCGCCTTCAGCGCTGCGGCGCTGACGATGACCGCGAGGTCGCTCCACGGCCCCCGCTGCAGCGCCTCGGCACTGTGCCGGCGGGCCGCCTGGGCGTCACCCCCGGCCAGCGCCAGCCAGCCCTGCAGCGCGAGCAGGTCGGGGTCGGCCGGGTCCAGCAGCAGGGCTTCCTTGATCTGGCTGCGCGCGGCGTCCAGGCGGCCGGCGCGCAGCAGGTCCAGCGCGTAGTCGCGGCGCAGCGGCACAAGGCCGGTGCGCAGGCGCAGCACGGCCTCGTACTGCGCAAAGGCCTCATCCCAACGGCCGGCCAGCGCCAGCGTGGCGGCACGGCCCCACAGCGCCTCCGGCTGATCGCCCTGGTAGGCCAGCACGGCGGCATAGGCGGCGAGCGCCTCGGGCACCTTGCCCTGGCGGCGGTGGTGGTCGGCCAGCGCGAGGTCCACGTGGAAGCGGTCCTCGCCCTGCAGCGTGTCGAGATCGCGGGTGAGCGCGGGCAGCACCTCGGTGGCCAGCGGCCGGCCGGCGTGCCAGAGGGCATCGGCCACGCCCACGCGCAGCGTGCCGCTGCGCGGGTGGGCGGCCAGCGCCTGCTGGGCCAGCGCGGTGGCCGCATCGCCATCGGCCTCGATGGCCAGCAGGTTGAGCTGCGCGGCCAGCGCGCGCTCGTCGCTCGGCGCCAGCGCGAGGGCACGGGCCAGCAAGGGGCGGGCCTGGTCGGCGCGACCGTCTTCGAGCTTCTGGTTGCCGGCGTTCACCAGGGCCACGGGCAGGCTCGCGCGGGTGTCGCGCAGCGCGAAGAAGCGCTGCACGGCCGCGCGCAGCGCCGGGTCCATCGCGATGAGGCGCTCGCGCACGATCTCACGCGGGTCGTAGGCATCGCGCCGCGGTGAGTCCTCGGCATTGGCGCCTTCGGCGAAGTACTCCCACACCGAGCCGCCGGCATAGCGCGACAGGAAGCCCCCCTTGGACTTGTCCACCGTGGCGGCGTCGCGCGCCTTGGCCTGCTGGTAGAGCGCCTCGATCTCCCGCGCCTGGTCGGCCGTCATGACGCCGTGCACCTGGTGCGTCAGCTCATGCAGCACGGTGTTGTACTTGTCGAAGATGCTGCGCTCCACGTCCTCGATGCCGGTGACGGTGAAGTGCCCGCCCATGCCGCGCACGTCGTCCCACAGGCGCGAGTCGTAGTCGATGCGGGCGTCCTTCAGCGCATGGGCCTGCGGGGTTTCGGACAGGCGCATCCACATCGGCTTGATGAAGTGCGTGGCGCCGCCCTCCACCAGCACCGGGATGTAGGCCTTCCACGGCGCGACCGACAGGGCCACGCGCTTGCGGAGGCGGGGCGAGAGCTCGCGCCAGTTCAGCACATAGCGTTCGATGCCGGGCACCACGGGCATGGGCGTGGCCGCAAAGCGCCGCTCGGCCGCGGCGCGGTGCACGTCGATGCGCAGGCGCTGCGACTCCAGGGCCTTGGCCGCGATGGCATGCGCGCGGCCCAGCTGCGGGCAGCGCTCCAGCACGGCCAGGCTCAGGGCCAGCGCCCGGTCGAAATCGCCGCGCTCGAAGGCATCCGAAGCCCGGCGCACCTCAGCCATCAGCGGCGCGAAAGCCTCGCCCAGGCGGGCGGCGAGCTGGGTGTAGTTCTCACGCGCATAGCCGTTGCCGAGCAGGTAGTGCGCCATCTCGTGGTGGCGGTTCAGCGCGAGCGCGGCTTCGGCGGCGGCGATGGCGTCGTCGGTGCGGCCGAGGCGGATCAGGGTCTCAGCCAGGGCCGAGAGGCCGTCGGCCGTGCGCTCCGCAGCCAGCCCTTGCTCCAGCTTCTGCAGCGAGGCGTCGAACTCGCGCAGTTGGTAGTGACGCTGGCCGAGGCCGCGCAGCGCCTGGGCGCGCTCGACCGGCCGGGTGGCGCGGGCCAGGGCCCGCTCGAAGCAGGCCTGCGCGCGGCCCAGGTCGCGCACGTCCAGCGCCAGACGGCCGGCGGCCAGCAGGTCGACGGCATCGGCCTGCTCGTTCGCCAGCACATCGCGCGTGCGGCGGTCGATGGCGGCGCTGTCGTCGCGGGCGAAGAGCCAGCGGTAGATGAGCTCGCGCTGGGCGGCATCCGGGCGGGGCAGGCGCAGCAGCGCATCCAGCTCGCTGCGCGCGGCCGGGTAGCGCTGCTCGGTCAGCAGGGTGTGCAGGCGCGGGGCATCGAGGGCCGCGTGGGCGGCCCCGAGGTGCAGGCAAAGGACGAGAGCGAGGGCCGGGGGGCGCCAGGGCATGCAGGAGGCTCCGTGGATGGAGCCGGCATGCTAATCGTCGGACGAGAAGCCCGAGGCCTTGACAACCGGGCCCCAGTACTCGCGCTCGGCCACGAGGCGCTTGGCGTAGTCGGCCGGGGCGAGGCTCAGCGGCTCGAAGCCGAGCTTGCCCAGGGCTTCGACGACGCTGGGCTCACGCACCGCGGCGCGGGCCACGTCGGCCAGCTTGTCGATGACGGCCTGCGGCGTCCTGGCCGGCACGAAGAGGCCATAGCTCTCCACGCCGACGATGCCCTTGAAGCCCTGCTCTTCAAAGGTTGGGATGTCGGGCGCGAAGCGCGAGCGGGCCTTGTCGGTCACGCCCAGCAGGCGCACGCGGCCGCTGGCCAGGTGGGGCAGGAAGTCGCCGATGGAGAAGCAGCCCGAGGCGATCTGGCCGCCCATGAGGTCTTGCATGCCTGGCGCGGCGCCGCGGTAGGGCGCGTGCGTGAGCTTGAGCCCGGCCGCATGCTCGAACTGGTTGCCCAGGAAATGCGGCATGGCGCCAGCCGCCGGCGAGGCGTAGGCGGCCTTGTCGGCATTGGCCTTGGCCCAGTCGGCGAACTGCGCGAGCGTCTTGACCGTGGCGGGCACCATCGGGCCCACGCCGAAGCCGCAGGTGGACAGGGCCAGCGGCGCCACCGGGATCACATCCGCCGCCGGGTTGTAGGCCAGCTTGCGGTAGGCATGCGGGTAGATCGTGAACATGGACGAGGGGCTGATGAGCAGCGTCTGCCCATCGGGTGCGGCGTCCTTCAGGCCGGCGATGGCGATGCTGCCGCCGGCGCCCACCTTCTGCTCGACGATGACCGTCTCGGCCAGCTTGCCGCGGGCGAACTCGGCGAAGCGCCGGGCGGTGGTGTCCACCGAGCCGCCGGCCGGGAAGCCCACGTAGATGCGCGGCGGCTGGCCCTGGGCGCGGGCGGCCAGCGGCAGGGCCGCGAGCGCGGCGAGAAGGTGGCGTCTGTCCATCATGGCTTGGGTCTCCGGGTGTTGTTGTCAGGGGCGGTGCTCTGTGCAGTGGCGGCCCAGGCCAGGCGCTCCAGGCCGGCCTTGAGGGCGGGGGCCTGGTCGCCGAGGGCGGCCATCAGCGCGCGGTCATGGTCGGCGACGGCGGCTTCCAGCTTGGTGAGGCGGCGTTTGCCGGTGGGCGTGAGGTACAGCCCCCAGGCGCGCGCATCGCCGGGCGCATCACGACGCTCGGCCCAGCCGTTGGCCGTGAGCCAGTCGGTCAGGCGCAGCGCGCCGCTGCGGTGCAGGCCCATGGCCTGGCCAAGCAGGCCCTGGCGCATGCCGGGGTTGCGGGCGATGAGCACGAGGGCGGCAAAGCGCTGCGGGCTCACGTCCCAGTCGGCGGTGGCCCGGTAGAAGTCGAGGTAGAGGGCGTTCTGCGCCCGGCGCAGGGCATAGCCCAGCAGCTGGTCGAGCAGGCCGTAGTCGACACCTGGCACGGGCAGCATCAGGCCTTCAGGGTCGGGGCTGTCAGTCTTGGTCACACGGTCAGGGTAGTTTTCGTTGCGTACTGCAACAATCTCGCATACCCTGAGTTGATGCAGATCATCATTTCAGGTGGCGGCATCGGCGGCTTGACGGCAGCCTTGATGCTGCAGGCGCGCGGCCACGAGGTGAGCGTGCTGGAGGCCGTGCGCGAACCCAAGCCGCTCGGCGTGGGCATCAACCTGCTGCCGCATGCCGTGGGCGTGCTGTCGGGCCTGGGCCTGCTGCCGGCGCTGCGCGAGATGGCGGTGGAAACCTCCGCCCTCGTCTTCGCCAACCGGCATGGGCAGGCCATCTACCGCGACCCGCGCGGGCTGGGGGGCGGCTACGCACACCCGCAGTTCAGCATCCACCGCGGCTTGCTGCAGATGCGGCTGTGGGCCGAGGCGGCGGGGCGCGTCGCGCTGCTCACTGGCCAGCGCGTCGTCAACGTGCGCGACGAAGGCGGGCGCGCCATCGCCGAGATCGAGACGGCTGACGGCCCGCGTGAGCTGGCGGCTGACCTCGTCATCGGCGCCGATGGCATCCACTCCGCGCTGCGCCGGCGCCTGGCGCCCGACGAAGGCGCGCCCTGCTGGCGCGGCGTGATGATGTGGCGCGGCACCACCTGGGCCCCGCCCTTCCTGGACGGGCGCACGATGGTGCAGGCCGGCTACAGCCAGGCCAAGTTCGTCGTCTATCCGATCGGCGCGCCGCGCGAGGACGGGCTGCAGCTCATCAACTGGATCGCCGACCGCCGTGTGCGCGAGCCGGTGCCCGGCCTCACCGCGCCCGATCGCGCCGACTGGAGCCGCGCCGGCCGCCTGGACGACCTGCTGCCCACCTTCGGCCGCTGGCGCTTCGACTGGCTGGACGTGCCCGGCCTCATCACCCGCGCCGAACAGATGCTGGAGTGGCCCATGGTGGACCGCGACCCGCTGCCGCGCTGGCAGCTGGGCCGCTCGACGCTGCTGGGCGACGCGGCGCACCCCATGTACCCCATTGGCTCCAACGGCGCGACGCAGGCCATCATGGACGCGCAGGCCCTGGCCGATGCGCTGTCGGCCACGCCCGACCTGAACACCGCGCTGGCGGCCTACGAGAACGAGCGCCGGCCGCTGTGCGCGCGCATCGTCGAGATGAACCGCCGCGAGGGGCTGGACGCCATCCTGGACCGGGTCGAATCCCTGGCCCCCGAGGGCTTCTCGCGGCTGGAGGACGTGATCGACCCGGCCGAGGTCGCCCGCGAGATCAACAGCTACAAGGCCGCGGCCGGCCACCGGCTGACGACCGGCGCCGGCTGATCGTGCCGTTCGGAGTCGGGCGGTCGTAGGATGGCCGCAGGACTCCGCCGATGAGAACCTCCTCGCTCCGCTTCGCACCCTTGGCACTGGCCCTTGGCCTGTACGGCAGCGCAGCGCCTCGGCCCGCAGCCGCACAGGACGCCGCGCCGACCGAGGTGCAGTGGCTCGTCTACGAACTGCCGCCGCTCTACATCACCCAAGGCCCGCAGCAGGGCCAGGGCGTGCTGGACCGGCTGCTGCGCGACGAGCTGCTGCCGCGCTTGCCCGGCCTGCAGCACCGCATCGTGGCGCTGCCGCCGAAGCGCCTGGAAGCCAGCCTGCAGCAGCTGCCCCAGGCCTGCGCGTTCGGCATGCTCAAGAACGCCGAGCGGGAAACCTATCTCCATTTCTCCCGGCCCTTTCCGATCAACACGGCGCCGGCCCTGCTGGTGCGGCGAGCCGACGTCATGCGCTGGAAGGCCCTGCTGGACCGCCAGGGTCGCCTGTCGCTCGGCGGCTGGCTGCAGCAGCCGGACACGCGGCTCGGGCTGGCCGAAGGCCGCGCCTACGGGGCGGCGCTGGACGCCATGATGGAAGGCCAGCCGCCCGGCCGCATCAACCGCCTGTCCAGCCAGAACCCGACGCTGAACCTGATGCAGATGCTCAAGCGCGAGCGCATCGACGGCCTGCTCGTGCTCCCCTTCGAGCCCAAGCAGCTGGCCCGCGAGGCTGGGCTGGACCTGGCGGAGATGCAGGTGCTCCCCCTGCAGGAGCAGGGGCCCACGCGCGAGGGGCATGTGGCCTGCGCCCGCTCGGACCTCGGCGCCCGCGTCGTGAAGCAGGCGGACCAGGCCTTGGCGGCCGAGCCCTTCCGGCTGGGCGTGGGCGCCAGCCAGGGGGCGACGCCGCCGCGCTGATCAGGCCTTGAGCATGTCGGCGGCGATCAGCCGCACCGGCGCATTGCCGTAGCTCAGGAAGCGCTCGTGGAAGGCCTTCAGGTTGAAGCCGGGCCGCGCCTTGAGCTGCTCGCGCAGCGCGAAGATCTCGCTGTAGCCGCTGAAATAGCTGGTCAGCTGCACCGAGGTGAGCTGCACGCGGCGCCATTTCTCCCTGGCCTCGCGCTCGGTCTGGAAGGCCTGGCGCACCAGCAGGTCCAGCGCATCCGCCTCGTTCATGCCGAGCACATGGACGCTGTAGTCGAGCACGGTGTTGGTGACAGAGCGCAGGTGCCACTTGCCCCACATCAGCGTCATCTCGGGCGAGGCGCCGTAGCCGCTCTCGATCATCATGCGCTCGCCATAGACCGCCCAGCCTTCGACCATGGCGCCGTTGCCGAACAGCGCCTTGACCTTGCTGGGCGCGCGGTTGGCATGCACGAGCTGGGTGTAGTGGCCCGGGATGGCCTCGTGGATGTTGAGGATCTGCAGGATCCAGTGGTTGTACTCGCGCAGCGAACTCTCGGCCTGCTCGGGTGCGAGGTCGGTGAGCGGCGTGACGTTGTAGTAGGTCTTGTCCTGCGGCCGGTAGGGGCCGGGGGCCTCGATGCTGGCGCCGGCCACGCCACGCTGGTACTCGGGCGTCTCGCGCACGATGAGGGGCTTGCTGGCGTCCTGGCTGAGCAGGTCGTGGTCGCGCACCCAGGCTTCGAGCTGCGGGATCTGTGCGCGGATCTCGTCGACGAAGCGCTCCGGAGCCACATGCCGGGCGCTGAGTTTGTCGATGACGCGGCCGATGAGGGCGAAGCGGTCGGCCGGCATCGGCTCGCTGCCGATGACGGTGGGCCAAAGCTCGGTGGCCTGGGCCTGCATGCTGGCCAGCACCTCTTCGCGGCGCTGCTGGGCCAGCTCATAGGTTTCGCGCGCCGTGCGGGCGGACTGGATGTCGTGCTGGAACTTGGGCTCGTAGAGCGCGGCACCCAGGCGGAAGCCGCGCGTCGGCTGGCGTTGCTTGAGGTGGGCGACATAGCCCTGGATCGCAGCCCGTGCGGCGGCGAGCCGGGCCTTGAAGGCCGGGGCCTGCCCAGCCTCGGCGGCGCGCTTGGCGATGTCGTCCAGCACGCCGATGACGCCCGGCGCCTGCTGGATGGCCAGCTCGGTGTGCTCGCGCGTGACGCCGGCCAGGCTGGCCTGGGCCGCGCGGTAGTAGGCGGGCAGCGCGGCGATGCGCGGCTTGAGCGCGGCCAGGCGCGCGGGCAGCGGGGCGTACTCGGTGTTCAGCAGCAGGTCCAGCGCCGAGGCGGGGTTGTGCTCGGCGGGGTTCCAGGACCATTCGCGCAGCTCGGACAAGCGCCAGAGGTCGCTGCGGATCTTGCCGAGCAGCAGCGCCCGGTCCATGCGGTCACTGACCGACAGCGACGCTTCGGGCACCGCTTCGAAAGTGCGCTGCCACTGGCCGAGGAAGGCCTGCATGCGCTGGCGCTGCGCGGCGCTGGGCAGCGTGAGGCGGCCGGCGAACTCGAATCGGCCGGCGGCCACGGCGGCGTCCGGGTCCATCTGCCAGAGGGCTTCGAGGAAGCGCTCGGTCAGCGGGGCAAACGCGGGGTTGCGCGCCCAGACGGGTGCGGCGAGCGGCGCCAGGGTCAGCAGGGCAAAGTCACGGCGCTTCATGCGAGGGCCTCCTCCAGGGCGTCAACAAACATCTTGGCCACGTCGAACCCGGTCTGGTCGGTGATCTCCTGGAAGCAGGTCGGGCTGGTGACATTGATCTCGGTGACGTTCTCGCCGATGACGTCCAGGCCCACCAGCAGCAGGCCGCGCGCGGCGAGGATGGGGCCGAGGTATTCGGCGATCTCCCGGTCACGCGCGGTCAGCGGCCGGGCCACGCCCTTGCCGCCGGCGGCCAGGTTGCCGCGCACTTCGCCGCCCTGCGGGATGCGCGCGAGGCAGTGCGGCACCGGCTTGCCGCCGATGATCAGGATGCGCTTGTCGCCCTCCGAGATGGCGGGGATGAAGCGCTGCACCATGACCGTCTGCGCGCCGTCCTTGTTGAGCGTCTCGATGATGGCGCCGAGGTTCAGGCCGTCGTCCTTCACCCGGAAGATGCCCATGCCGCCCATGCCGTCCAGCGGCTTCAGGATGATGTCGCGGTGCTCGGCATGGAAGGCACGGATCTCGGCCGCGTCCCGCGTGACGAGGGTGGGCGAGATGAACTCCGGGAACTCCAGGATGGCGAGCTTCTCGGGGTGGTCGCGCAGCGCCGCGGGCTTGTTGAAGACGCTAGCGCCTTCGCGCTCGGCCTGGCTGAGCAGGTGGGTGGCGTAGAAGAACTCGGGGTCGAAGGGCGGGTCCTTGCGCATCAGCACGGCATCGACGTCGGCCAGGGCCACGTCGGCCGTGGCCGCGACGGTGTACCAGTCGTGCGCGTCACCGGTCAGCGTGATCTCGACGGCACGCCGCGCCGTCACACGGCCGCCGCGCAGCCAGACGAGCTGCTGGGGCTCGCAGGCCAGGATCGTGTGGCCGCGCCGCGCGGCCTCGCGCATCATGGCGAAGGTGGAGTCCTTGTAGGTCTTGAAAGTGGCCAGGGGGTCGGCGACGAAAAGCAGCTTCATGGTGGTCATGCCCTTGCGAAGCGGCCAGTGTTGCACAGGCCCTGCGGCCTTGCCGGCTCAACGCCTCAGCGCCTCAAGGCTGCGGGCGGCGCCAGCGGGCCGCGACCGTCGCCACGCCGCCAGCCACCACGCCCCAGAACGCCGCGCCGATGCCGAAGGCGCTCACGCCCGACAGGCAGACGAGGAAGGTCAGGATGGCCGCGTCGCGGTGCGCCTCGTCTTTCAGGGCCGCCGCCAACGCGCCGGCGATGGTGCCCAGCAGCGCCAGGCCCGCGATGGCCGCCACCAGCTCGCGCGGGAAGGCCGACAGCAGCACGGCCACCGCCCCGCCCGCGAGGCCCAGCAGCAGGTAGAACACGCCGGCCGCCACGCTCGCGGTGTAGCGCCGCGCCGGGTCTTCATGCGCCTCACGGCCCATGCAGATGGCGGCGGTGATGGCGGCGAGATTGAACGCATAGCCGCCGAAGGGTGCCAGCAGCGTGGTGGCCGCGCCGGTGACGGCGATGCTGGCCGACACCGGCGTCTCGTAGCCGCTCGCGCGCTGGGCCGCCACCCCCGGCAGGTTCTGCGAGGCCATGGTGACGATGAAGAGCGGCAGCGCCACGCCGATGGCGGCATGCCAGGTGAAGTGAGGCGTCGTCCAGACCGGCAGCGCGAGCAGCTGCGAGGTGTCGATGCCCGCAAAGCTGAGCCGCCCTTGCGCCACCGCCACCGCCACGCCGGCCAGCAGCACGCCGGGCACGGCATAGCGCGGCCACAGGCGCCGGCCGAGCAGGAAGGCGGCCGTCATGGCGAGCACCAGGCCCGGCGCGGTCTTCACGCTGCCCACCGCGTCCAGGCCGAAGCGTGCCAGCACGCCCGCGAGCAGGGCCGATGCGATGGCCACGGGGATGCGGTCCATCAGCTTCTCGAAGGCCCCGCTGGCCCCGGCCAGCAGGATGAGCAGGCCGCACACGACGAAGGCTCCCAGGGCCTCGGGCATGGCCACACCGGCGGTGGACGCCAGCAAGGCCGCGCCGGGCGTGGACCAGGCGGTCAGCACCGGCTGGCGTGTCCACAGGCTCAGGCCCAGGCTGGTGGCGCCCATGCCCAGGCCCAGGGCCCACAGCCAAGAGGCGGTCTGCGCCGGCGTGGCACCCAGGGCCACGGTGGCCTGGAAGATGATGGCCACCGAGCTGGTGTAGCCCACCAGCACCGCCACGAAACCTGCCACGAGGGTGGCGGGAGAGAAGTCCTGGAGCAGCCGACGCATCGGGTCAGCATAGCGGCCCGCCCCGGTGCGGCCGCTGCACAATCCGGAGCCAGAAGATTCAGGGAGATCTCATGCGCATCCGCGTCCATGCGGCACGGCGGGCGCTGTGCCTGGCGCTGGCCACCACCACCGTCTCGGTCACGGCTGCGGCCGCCAGCATCAGCACCGGCCGGTGGGGCCTCGGCGCCCAGGTGTCGGGCGCCGTCATGCCGGGCGATGTCGACCGCATCCGGGAGGCCTTCGGCAACCGGCCGCCCACCACCCTGACGCTGGACATCGCGCCGGGCAGTGAGCCGCAAGCCCTCGTCCAGATGGCCGCCTGGCTGCGCGAGGCCCAGCCGCTGGTGAGCTTCAAGGGCAGCTGTGCCGGGCCCTGTGCGGTGTTCGTGCTGCCGGCTGCCAGGATCCAGGCCATCGAGCCGGGCACCGTCATCGCCTTCGGGGGCATGGCCGAGGCCCCCGCGCGCATCAAGGACCAGATCGATGCGGGTGAGGTCTTCATCGCCGACGAGGCCAGCCAGCAGGCACGCGACAACTTCCTGCGCCAGTACGGGGACCGCATCCGCGGCGCGCTCGCGCTGCGCGACGAGCGGCTGCGCTCGGCGAGCCTGCCGGGGCCGGTCCAGGCCTTCATCGACGAGTCGGTGGGCCACTGGCGGCTGGACCGCCTCTCCTTCAGCGAAGGCAGCTCCCGTTTCACGCTCAAGCCCGGCACGCACCGGTGCTTGTGGTGGGTGCCCGACGCGCAGGGCCTGGCACAGCTCGGGGTGCAGGCGCCCGGCTACCTGCCGGCCGACGCCGCCGGCGCGGCACGTCGCCTGGGCGTGCCGGCCACCGTCATCTACGCCGGGCCGGCGCTGACCGAACTGCCGGCGCAGCCGCTGTGCCCGGGCCAGAAGGGCCTGAAGTTGCCCCCCCGCCCTTGAGCGCGGCATGGCGGCGAGGCGGCCCCACCACGCCGCCCGCCAAAAAAGCTTGCGGCCGACGCCCCAGGCCGCGAGCATTGCTTCGAGCCATATCAACGAAGGTGTGAGGGATGTGCCGTTTCCTGGCGTATTCGGGTGAGTCGATCTTTCTGGAAGACCTGGTGTGCAAGCCGCGCCATTCGCTGGTGCGGCAGAGCCTGCAGGCGGCCGAGGCCAAGGCCGTGACCAATGGCGATGGCTTCGGCATCGGCTGGTATGGCGAGCGCGACATGCCGGGTGTCTACCGCGAGGTGATGCCGGCCTGGAGCGACGACAACCTGCTGTCGCTGTGCGCCAATGTGCGGTCGAGCCTCTTCATGGCGCATGTGCGCGCGGCCACGGGCGGCGGGGTGTCCCGATTGAACTGCCACCCCTTCTCGCTGGGCCGCTACCTGTTCATCCACAACGGCCAGGTGGGCGACTTCGCCCGCGTGCGCCGCCGGCTGGAGGCGCAGCTGCCCGATGAGCTCTTCGACGAGCGCCGCGGCTCGACCGACTCGGAGCTGCTCTTCCTGCTCATCATGGCCCGCGTGCGTGCCGGGGCTGCGGTGGAAGACGCCATCTGCCAGGTGCTGCGCGACACCACCGACGAGATGGAAGACCGCGGCGTGACCACGCCCCTGCGCTTCTCCGCTGCGCTGGCCGACGGCGAGCAGCTCTGGGCCATCCGCTGGGCCAGCGACGCCAAGCCGCCGAGCCTCTACCTCAAGCCCCAGCGTGGTGGCTGGGCGATTGCCTCGGAGCCGCTCGGCGACGATGCCCAGGCCTGGACGGCCATCGAGCGCGGCCAGCTGGTGCACGTGCGCGGCACCGAGATCGATCAGCGCGCGATCTGCTGACGCCAGCGGCCGTGGCCCCACAGCAGGGCCGCACCCACGGCCAGCACCGCCACGCCCACCACCGCCCCCGCCTTCACGTACACCACGCTGGACCACAGCACATAGGCGCTGCTGGCCGCGAACAGCAGCGGCAGCCAGGGGTAGAGCGGCACGCGCACCGGGCGCGGGCGCTCGGGCTCGCGGTGGCGAAGCACGATGACGGCCAGCGCGCTGAGCGTCATGAAGAACCAGTAGACGGGTGACAGGTAGTCCACCATCGTCGAGAAGCCACCGCGCGTGAGGTCGCCGAAGGCCACCAGGGCCAGGGCCACGGCCGAGGTGGCCAGCACGGCGCCGGTGGGCGTGCCGCGGGCCTGGTTCCAGCGCGCGAGATGCCATTCGGTGGCGAGGTCGCGGGCGGCGGCATAGGTGGTGCGCGGGCCGGCGATGAGCAGCGCGTTCATCACCGAGAGCGCCGTCAGCGTGACCACGCCCACCATCCCCAGCTCGGCCACCGGCCCGAAGGCGGTGCGCATCAAGGCCGCGGCCGGCGCCTCGCTGCTGGCCAGCCCGTCCACGCCCAGCACGCGCAGATAGGCCCAGTTGGCGAGCAGGTAGAGGCCCATCACCAGGCCCAGGCCCAGCAGCAACGCGCGCCGGATGCCGCGCTCGGGGTCGCGCATCTCGGCGGACAGCGTGGCGGCATCGCTCCAGCCGCCATAGGCCAGGAAGACGAAGACCAGGGCCAGGCCCCAGTCACTGCCCGGCGCCGAGGGCGCTGCGGTGGCCGGCGGCGCGCCGGCCAGCACCAGGGCGCCGGCCCCGAGCCCCAGCAGCACCAGGCCCAGCAGCACGGCCGCACTCAGGCCCAGCTGCGTGCCCAGGCCCACGCGCACGCCGAGCAGGTTGAGCCCGGTCAGGCCGATGATGAGAGCTGCCGCCATCAGCGCGCTGGCGTGCGGGCCGAGCCAGGGGCTGAGGTCCACCACCTGGGCGAGGTAGTCGCCGAAGACGAAGCCCAGCAAGGCCATCGAGCCGGTGTGGATGACGGCAAAACGCGACCAGGCGAACAGGAAGCCCAGCCGGTGGCCATAGGCGCGGCGCAGGAAGTGGTAGTCGCCGCCGGTGTCGGGGAAGGCCGCGGCCAGCTCGGCAAAGCACAGCGCGCCGACGAGGGACAGCACGCCGCCCAGCGCCCAGGCGAGCAGCAGCTGGGTCGGGTCGCCCAGGGCCTGGGCGGCCAGCGGCGAGGTCTTGAAAATGCCCGCGCCGATGACCATGCCCACGCACAGGGCGCCGGCATGGCGCACGTCGAGGCGGCGTTCGGGTTCCAGGGCAGGCGTGGCAGGCATGGGCGCGGGCGCGGGCGCGGGCGGAGCGCGATGCTAGCCGCCCGCCAGCCGGCCTTCAGCCTCGGTCATGGCGCTGCCTACTACGCCCGCGCCGGCGCGCGGCTCGGGCACCGCCAAGACCGCGCATCGGCAAGGCCATGGCCGCCGTCCCCTGCAGCGAAGCCCCAGGCTTGGCACCATCCCGCCCCTTCGCGTTTTTGCACCTCCCATGACCACCCTGATCGACAAGCTGCAGTGGCGCTACGCCACCAAGAAGATGAACCCCGCCCTGCCCCTGCCGCAGGACAAGCTCGACCGCATCCTGGAAGCCGTGCGCCTGACGGCCACCTCCAGCGGCCTGCAGCCCTATGAGCTGCTGATCGTGCAGGACAAGGCCCTGCGCGAGCGCATCCGCGAGCACGCCTGGAACCAGGCCCAGGTGACCGACGCCTCCCACCTGCTGGTGTTCGCCGCCTGGGACAACTACACCGCCGAGCGCATCAACCAGATGTTCGATCTGACGAACGAGGTGCGCGGCTTCAAGAACGAGGGCTGGGAGGCCTACCGCCAGCAGCTGCTGTCGGTCTACCCCAAGCGCAGCGCGGACGAGAACTTCCAGCACGCTGCCCGCCAGGCCTACATCGGCCTGGGCACCGCCCTGATCGCCGCCGCCGAAGAGCAGGTCGACGCCACGCCGATGGAAGGCTTCGACCCGGCCAAGGTCGATGAGATCCTGAACCTGAAGGCCCGCGGCCTGCGCTCGGTGCTGCTGCTGCCCCTGGGCTACCGCCAGCCGGACGGCGACTGGCTCGTGAACCTGAAGAAGGTGCGCCGCGCCAAGGAAGCGTTCGTCTCGACGATCTGAGGGCTTGATGCCTCATGACCAACGGCCCCGAGGGGCCGTTTTTTCATGGGCGCGTGGCGCTCAGATCTCCACCTTGCTGCCCAGCTCCACGATGCGGTTGGTCGGCAGGTGCAGGAAGTCGGCCGCGGCGGAGGCGTTGCGGTGCATGCTGGCGAAGAGCTTCTCGCGCCACAGGGCCATGCCCGAGCCGATGGTCGGGATGACGATGTCGCGGCTCAGGAAGTAGCTGGTTTCCATCTCTTCCAGCTGCACGCCGTGCTGCTTGAGCAGTTCCAGCGCCTCGGGCACGTCAGGCTCGTTCTTGAAGCCGAAGTGCAGGGCCACCTGCCAGCAGCTGTGGCCCAGGGGCTCGACCTCGCAGCGCTTGTCGCCACTGATCCAGGGCACCTCGTGGTGCTTCACCGTCACGAAGATGTTCTGCTCGTGCAGCACCTTGTTGTGCTTGAGGTTGTGCAGCAGCGCGTTCGGCGTGGAGCCCTTCTCGGCCGACAGGAACACCGCCGTGCCGGCCACGCGCGTGGGCGGGTTGATGAAGACGGCCTCCAGGAAGGTGCTGAGCTCGATGGCGTCTTCGCGCAGCTTGGCGGAGAGCTGCCGGCGGCCCTGCTTCCAGGTCAGCATCAGCGTGAACATGGCGATGCCGATCAGCAGCGGGAACCAGCCGCCCGCCGCCAGCTTGAGCAGGTTGGACGCGAGGAAGGTCACGTCGATCAGGAAGAAGATGCCCGTGGCCGCCACGCACAGCGCCAGCGGGTACTTCCAGCCGTGGCGGATGACGAAGAAGGTCATGACCGTGGTGATGGTCATGTCGATGGTGACGGCCACGCCGTAGGCGCCGGCCAGCTTGCTGGACGAGCCGAAGAACACCACCGCCACCACGACCAGCACGTACAGGGCCCAGTTCACGAAGGGGACGTAGATCTGGCCGGTGTCGCGCACGCTGGTGTGCAGGATGCGCAGGCGCGGCAGGATGCCGAGCTGGATGGCCTGCTTGGTGACCGAGAACGCGGCGGTGATGAGAGCCTGCGAGGCCACGATGGCGGCCGCGGTGGCGAGCAGGAAGAGCGGAATCTCGGCCCAGTCGGGCGCCAGCAGGAAGAACGGGTTCTTCACGCCTTCGGGGTTGTTCAGCAGCATGGCGCCCTGGCCGAAGTAGTTCAGCACCAGCGCCGGCATGACAACGCCATACCAGGCGATGCGGATGGGCTTCTTGCCGAAATGGCCGAGGTCGGCATAGAGCGCCTCGCCGCCGGTCACCACCAGCACCACGGCACCCAGCGCCACGAAGGCCACCCATCGATAGTCGAGGCAGAAGTTCAGCGCGTACATCGGGTTGACCGCCACGAGCACGTGAGGGTTGTCGACGATGTGCGGCACGCCGAGCGCGGCCAGCACGAGGAACCAAGTGAGCATGACGGGCCCGAAGGCCTTGCCGATGCCGCCGGTGCCGAAGCGCTGCACGGCGAAGAGGCCGGTCAGCACGATGAGCGTGACCGGCAGGATGGCATCGTGCAGCTGTGGCTCATAGACGTCGATGCCCTCGACCGCGCCGAGCACCGTCATGGCCGGCGTGATCACCGCGTCGCCGAAGAAGATGGCGGTGCCGAACAGGCCCACCAGCATCAGCGAGCGGCGCAACTGGGGCTTGTCGTTCACGGCGTTGGTGGCCAGGGCCAGCATGGCGATCAGGCCGCCCTCGCCGTTGTTGTCGGCGCGCAGGATCAGCAGCACGTACTTGATCGAGACGACGACCGTCAACGTCCAGAAGAGCAGCGACAGCACGCCGAGGATGTTGTCGTGCGTCGTGGCCACGTGGCCGCCGTGGAACACTTCCTTGAGGGCGTACAGCGGGCTGGTGCCGATGTCGCCATAAACGACCCCGAGGGCCCCGAGGGTCAGACCCGCCAGAGCCGAAGGGCTGCGGGCCGCATGCGAAGAACTCACTTCACGAAGGCCACCGGCTTGGGGTGGCGTTATCCAAAGTGGGCATTCTGCGCCCACTTTTGGGGTTTTGTGCACCGCAGCAAAACCACGTAAGCGAGGCTTGACGGCGCCGGACGAGAGGCGTATCCCGCCCGGAAGCCGACCGGCCCACCGGACAAAGGCAATCCGACGCGGCCGGGCCTTAAGCGGCTTCGGCTTCCGCCTGCGGGTCGGTCGCTTCGAGCTCGTAGCTCGCGGCCAGCATGGCCAGGCGGCCGATCACGCCATACATGTAGAAGCGGTTGGGCGCGCTGGCGCCGGGCTTCTCGCCCGGGCGCGGCAGGTGGGGCGACTCGGCGAAGGCCAGCGGCACATAGCTGGCGCCCGGTGCATTGAGGTTCTCGTCGATGCAGCGGTGCGCATGCACCCGGTAGTAGCCGCCCACGACATAACGGTCCATCGTGCAGACCACCGGCTCGGCCACGGCCTCGTGCACGCGCTCGTGGGTGGGCACGCCCTCCTGCACGATGATCTCCTGGCCCAGGTTTTCCGGCAGGCGCTCGGCCAGGGTCTCGATGTCCTTGGCGTCGCGCACGGTCATCACGCCGCGGCCGTAGCTGCCGATGTCGCTCTTGATGACGACGAAGGGCTTTTCGTTGATGCCGTACTCCTTGTACTTGCGGCGCACCTTGGTGAGCTGGGCATCGGCGGCCGTCTGCAGCGCCTCCAGCCCGGTGTGGCCCTTCAGGTCCACGCTCTGGAACATGGGCGTGATCAGCCAGGGGTCCATGCCCAGCAGCTTGCCGAAGCGCTTGGCCACCTCGTCATAGGCACGGAAATGCTGGCTCTTGCGGCGCACCGTCCAGCCCGCATGCAGGGGCGGCAGCAGATACTGCTCGTGCAGGCCCATCAGCTGCGGCGGCGTGCCGGCAGCGAGGTCGTTGTTGAGCAGGATGGTGCAGGGGTCGAAGCCCTTGAGCATGAGGCGGCCGCGCTTGCGCACCAGGGGCTCGAGCGTGATGCTGCCGCCGCTGGCCAGCGGCAGTTCGGTGGGTTCGGTGACGCCGGGCTCCAGCGTGCCGAAGCGCACGTTCAGGCCGGCCTGCGTGAAGACGCGGGACAGCACGGCGAGGTGGTCCAGGTAGAAGGTGCAGCGCTCGCCCGTCTCGGGGATGACGAGCAGGTTGCGCGCCTCGGGGCAGATCTTCTCGATCGCCGCCATGGCCGCCTGCACCGCCTGGGGCAGCATCTGCGCCGTCAGGTGGTTGAAGCCACCGGGGAAGAGGTTGGTGTCCACCGGCGCGAGCTTGAAGCCGGCGTTGCGCAGGTCCACCGAGGCATAAAAGGTGGGCGTGTGCTCCATCCATTCGAGTCGGAACCAGCGTTCGGTGGCGGGCATGGACTCCAGGATGCGGGCTTCCAGCTCGTTGATGGGGCCGTTCAGGGCGGTGATCAGATGGGGAACCATGGCCGAATGATCGCAAACTTGTCGATCGGCCGATGTGGGGGCGCCTCAGCCGATCACAAGACGCCGTCGGCGCAGTGGGTGCGGCCACGCCCCGCGTGCTTGGCGAGGTAGAGCTGGTCGTCGGCCCGCTTGATGGCCAGCGACAGGGCCTCGCCCGGCGCCACGCGCACCGCGCCCGCGCTGAAATCGACCGGGAAGCCCAGGCTGGCCTCGCAGCGCCGGCGCAGCGCGTGGTGCAGCCGCGCATCGAGCCGGCCGAAGGCCTCGGGGTCGCACTGGCGCAGCAGCAGGCAGAACTCCTCGCCACCGTAGCGGCCCACCAGGTCGCTGGCCCGCAGCTCGCCGCGCAGCACTTCGCCGGTCAGCTTGAGCACCTCGTCGCCCACCGGGTGGCCGCGCTCGTCGTTGATGCGCTTGAAGTGGTCCAGGTCCAGCATGATCAGCACGGCGCCGGCGTCCGCCGCCCCGAGGGCGCGGCCGGCGCGCTGCATCCACTCGCGGCGGTTGAGCAGGCCGGTCAGGTTGTCCAGCGAGGCCAGGCGCACCAGGGCCTGCTCGGCGGCATCGCGGTGGGCGAGCAGGAAGCCCATGGTGCCCAGCACCAGGCTGGCATTGAGCAGCATCAGGTGGGCGATGTTCAGCGGGTGCGGCACCAGGAAGCGCGGGTAGATCTCGGGCCAACCGAGCACCAGCGTGCCGCGCGCGAAGGTCAGCACGGCATTGGCCAGCGCCGCCGCCCCGCACAGCCAGCGCCAGCGCACCCGGCCCGCGCCACGCAGCAGCAGCCAGCTGGCCCAGCCGATCTGCAGGCCGATGGTGAGGTTGGTGACGCCCGTGGTCTGCTTCAGGTCCGGGAACAGGAAGACATGCACCACCCCCAGCAGCAGCGGCGGCAGCCAAAGCACCCGCTGCGGCACCGGCAGGCTCAGGAAACGGCCGGCCGTCAAGGTCATGGCCGAGGCGGAGCCGCTGAGGGCCATGACGCCCAGCGTGGCCATCACGAGCGGCAGCACGTGGGTGGCGGCAATCAAGAGCCCGAAACCCGCGGCCTGGCCCAGCAGCATCAACTGCCAGGCCTGCAGGCCGCCCCCGGGCGCGCACACCGACGCTGACGGCCAGGGCCAGCAGCATCAGCAGCGCATTCACCAGCACCGCCGCGAGCAGGGTGATGACATCCATGGCGGGCCAGCATAACGGCACGCCAGCAGGCCCATGAAAAAAGCCGCCCCGGGCTTGAACCCGGGGCGGCTGCCTGTGACGTCAGCCCGGCCCGTGGCCGGGGCTCCGTGTCAGATCACTTGTGGTAGGCCGTCTCGCCGTGCGAGGAGATGTCCAGACCTTCGCGCTCTTCCTCTTCGGTGACGCGCAGGCCGATGGTCATGTCCACCAGCTTGTAGGCCACGATGGAGACCACGCCCGACCAGACGATGGTCAGCAGCACCGCCTTGGTCTGCGTCCAGACCTGGGCCGCGATGGAGTAGGCATCCGGGGCGATCATCGCGACCGTGACCCAGTCACCGACAGCGCTCGGGCCGCCCAGGTTGGGGCTGTTGAACACACCGGTCAGCAGCGCGCCGACGATGCCGCCCACGCCGTGCACGCCGAAGACGTCCAGGGAGTCGTCCGCACCCAGCAGCTTCTTGAGACCCGACACGCCCCAGAGGCAGGCGAAGCCGGCGACGAAGCCGATGACCAGGGCGCCACCGATGCCGACGTTGCCGGCGGCCGGGGTGATGGCCACGAGGCCGGCGACGGCACCCGAAGCGGCACCCAGCATGGAGGCCTTGCCCTTGAGCAGCGCTTCACCGATGCACCAGGCCAGCACGGCAGCAGCCGTGGCAGCGAAGGTGTTGATGAAGGCCAGGGCGGCGAAGCCGTTGGCTTCCAGCGCCGAGCCGGCGTTGAAACCGAACCAGCCCACCCACAGCAGCGAGGCACCGACCATGGTCAGGGTCAGGCTGTGCGGCGTGAAGGCTTCGCGGCCGTAGCCGACGCGCTTGCCCACCATATAGGCCCCCACCAGGCCGGCGACGGCGGCGTTGATGTGCACCACGGTGCCGCCGGCGAAGTCCAGCGCGCCCCACTGCCAGATCAGGCCGGCCTTGGCATTGGTTTCATCCACCACGGCAGCGGCCGTGTAGGCATCCGGGCCCGCCCAGAACCACACCATGTGGGCGATCGGCAGGTAGCTGAAGGTGAACCACAGCACCAGGAAGGCGAGCACGGCCGAGAACTTGATGCGCTCGGCGAAGGCGCCAATGATCAGGCAGGCGGTGATGCCGGCGAAGGTCGCCTGGAAGGCCGCGAACACGATCTCGTACATCGGCACACCCTTGCTGAAGGTGGCGCCGAGTGCGAAGGTGCCGGCGACGTTGTCCCACACGCCCTTCATGAACAGGCGGTCCGTGCCCCCGATGAACTTGTTGCCCTCGGTGAACGCGAAGCTGTAGCCGTACAGGAACCACAGCACGACGATCAGCGAGAAGCCGACCATCACCTGCATCAGCACCGACAGCATGTTCTTGCTGCGCACGAGGCCACCATAGAACAGGGCCAGGCCCGGCACCGTCATCAGGATGACGAGCAGGGTGGACAGCATCATCCAGGAGGTGTCGCCCTTGTTGGGCTGCACCGCCGGGGCGGCTGCGGAGGCGGCCTCGGCCGGGGCCGAAGCGGCGGCATCGGCGGCCGGGGCGGAAGCGGGGGCATCAGCCACCGCCGTGACAGCGGCGGAGGCCGGCGCCGAGGCCGGGTCCTGGGCCCAGGCGGCTGGCGCGAGCAGGCCGGCGACGAGCGCAAGGCCGGCAAGGAGTTTCTTCATTTGAGGTTTCTCCGAACGGTTGTTATGGGCGCGCCTTCAAAGCGCGTCGTTGCCGGTTTCGCCGGTGCGGATGCGAACGACCTGGTCCAGCGGCGACACGAAAATCTTGCCGTCGCCGATCTTGCCGGTGCGGGCCGAGGACTCGATGGCCTCGATGACACGCTCGACGACGTCGTCGTTCACCGCCGCCTCGATCTTGACCTTGGGCAGGAAGTCCACGACGTACTCGGCCCCGCGGTACAGCTCGGTGTGGCCCTTCTGGCGGCCGAAGCCCTTGACCTCGGTGACCGTCAGCCCCTGCACGCCGATGGCGCTCAGGGCCTCACGCACCTCGTCGAGCTTGAACGGCTTGATGACGGCAGTGATCAATTTCATGACGAGCTCCAGTGCGCTTTAGAAGGTCTTCTTGAGGCCGACGACCAGCATGGTCTTGCCCATGAACTTGCCGTTGATCGGGCTGGCGTAGGCAGCCTTGCCGGCATCGGTGCCGATGATGGCGCCGCTCACCACGAGGCCCGAGAAGTCCT
>Ga0233424_10001403_pt1 | contig 21256 bp, 25 predicted proteins | sample Watercolumn_Towu_FD_181011 | JGI IMG/M metagenome (GOLD analysis project Ga0233424, IMG submission 181011) | Freshwater microbial communities from Lake Towuti, South Sulawesi, Indonesia - Watercolumn_Towuti2014_125_MG | ecosystem: Environmental > Aquatic > Freshwater > Lake | place: Indonesia... | reverse complement strand
AGTCCAGGCAAGTTTGTTGCTTCGTTAGGTTTCATACAACTTGAGACAGCAAAGCATTACGTAAGAAATCAAGACGCCCATCACTCAGGAAGCCTCGCCCTTTAGGGCGAGGAGGACGTCACTTAATTGAGAAGCTTTAACGAAGCGGTGATGTGCATCTTCTGGGTCTGGAAATTTACGAAATAATTGTTTTCTTGTTTTAACATACCATTTATCAATTAAATCTCTTGTGAACTTCATGAAATCCCAATTATTTACTTCTTTAAATACATGTTTTACTACTGACATTGAGTAGTTTAATGCAATTATGTTTAAATATAACTATAATGTTTGTTGTTTATGGAGAAAGATATAGATAGAATAACTAAGAATTCAGATACAGATATAGTAATAAGAATAGATGATTTTGGAGGAAAGAGAGGTTTGACTATAAGAGAATTTGTTAAAAGCGATAAATACACAGGATTTACAAAAGCAGGAACTAGGATTCCTGCTGATAAGTTTAAGGTCTTTAAAGCAAGTATAAATGCAATTGATGAGAAAGATTTTGAAGATACTCCTGCAACTTAAAACCAACATCCTTCTATTAAAATGAATATGTAGCAGTGAGCTGATACCTGAAAATACCTTCGTTATTCTTTTGTTGTTAAGAGCATTATATGTAAAAAGTTAAAAACTTACTACTATTAGAATATGCATGGAAGAAAAAGAAGATACGCATATAGCTATTTTTAATGGGAAGTCAATAAGGAGAAAACTAATAGAGGATAAGTGGTTTTTTTCGGTCGTGGATGTTGTAGGTGCTTTAACTGATAGTGAAAATCCAAGAGATTATTGGTATAAGATGAAGATTCGAGAGAAAGAATCTTCTGAGACAGAGTTGTCGACATTTTGTCGACAACTGAAATTGAGATCAACTGATGGTAAGGAATACGAGACTGACTGTGCAGATACTGAAAGAATATTCAGAATAATTCAGTCAATTCCTTCAAAGAAAGCTGAACCTTTTAAGAGGTGGCTTGCAAAAGTAGGTTATGAAAGGGTGCAAGAAATTGAAAATCCAGAACTTGCTCAGGAAAGAATGAAGAAGTTATACGAATTAAAAGGTTATTCAAAAGATTGGATTGAAAAAAGACTCAGAGGAATTGCTATAAGGCAGGAACTTACAGATGAATGGAAAAATAGAGGAGTTAAAGAGGAAATTGAATTTGCTATTCTTACTAATGAAATAAGCAAGGCTGCATTCGGGAAAACTGTTGATGAATATAAGGAGTTAAAAAAACTAAAAAGAGAAAATTTAAGAGACCATATGGATGACTTGGAACTCATCTTCACAATGCTTGGCGAAGCAGCCACAACAAGAATAGCAAAAAGCAAGGATGTTCAAGGCATGGAAGAAAATAAGATTGCTGCAAAGCAGGGCGGAGAAATCTCAGGAAATGCAAGGAGAGAATTAGAGGAGAAAACAGGAGAGAGTGTTCTGACAGAAGAAAATTATCTGGATATTCCAGAAGAGCTCAAGAAAAAAAGAAAGAGGATGGTTGAGCAAGCTTCTTTCTAATCAAAAATGGTTTCATTAACAAAATCATAAAAGGAGAAGTTAAAGGAGATATTGGATAAGGAAGAAAGTAAAGAAGCAAAAGATATTCTAAAGAAGATTAAGAGTGAAAAGAAACTGACTTATGTTTATGATAAAAAGGAGATTAAATCCTTACTTAAGAAAGCGTATAAAGAAAAAAATAAAGTTAAAATAAGATATTACAGTTTATCTTCTGATGAAGTTAAATTGAGAACTGTTGATATTTACCAGCTTGGAGATGATTTTATAATTGCTTACTGTCACTTAAGAGATGATGAAAGAACGTTTGTAATTTCAAGAATAAGTCAAGCCACTATGCTTGATGAGAAGTATAAGGTGCCTAAAGGCTGGACTCCAGAGAGCAGAGTTTGGAGCATTTAATTCAATACGCGAGCCGATATTGCTCAAAACAGGTCATCTTGAACATCTAGAGTTAGCCAATATTTATATATTTACTGTAACTTAATCGACTATGGTCAAAAGAAAATCAGAAGACAATATTGAAGTTTTTGAAATCTATGTGGATGATAATAAAATTAAAGAGCTGAAAGAAAGTAAAGAGCATATTCATATGGATGATTCGAATGGAAATCATATTCTTTTAGTTCATAAAAATAATGAAATTCTTTGATCTATCTGCAAAGCTTTTGCTTAAGCAAAAGCTTTTAACTTATATTTATGGTTTTCTAAGAAATTTATCTTGTCTGAATGCGTAGTTTGGTAAATCTTCTTTTGGACTTCTCATTTCATCTCTGATTCCATTACCATGATACCAGACTCCATCTACTTTAAATCTAGTTATGTCTGCAGATATCCTGATATTATTTTTAGCATAATATCTAGCTGGAAATGCCCCTGCTGGTTCAATAACTAATTCATCCATAAAAATACATTTTCGGTTGCTTTATAAATCTAAGTTTTGTGTCATTATAATGACACAGATAAGACAGCCAATTGTAACAGTATGTGGACATGTTGACCATGGCAAATGCATAGCAGGAGATACATTAATAACTTTGATTACTGGCGAGATAAAAACGGCAAAGCAGATTTTTGAGGAAAATTTTGAGGAAAGCAAAGCTATTGTTATTGATGATGGAGTTTTTCAAGATATATCAAAAGAAGGCATAAAACTTTCTTCTTTTGATGGGATTAATATAGTGAGCAGAACAACCACACATATTTGGAAGCGCCAGGCAGAAGATCTTATTGAGATTGTCATTGCATCAGGAGATATTATTAGAACTACACCAGAGCATAAGTTCTTAGTTTTCCAAGATGACAAAATCTGTGAAAAACGCGCTGATCTTATTTCTATGAAAGATACCTTGCTCTTTCCATCTCATATTGAAACAGAGAATACACCTGTGAAAAGAATAATAATGGATAAAATAAAATTATTGGGAGATTTTGTTTGTTTTTTAAATGATAAATATGATTTTTTATTTGGAAAATTGTCAGAAGAGAACTATAAGAATATAGAAAAAAGGCTTTCTATAAAAAACTTAGGCGAAAGTATAAGAAAGAGAAGATTTAGGATAAAAGATTTATTTTTAGTCGGTTATTATCTTGGAAAATTGGATGACGAGATTTATTCAGCTATTGACTCTATAAAAAATTCTTCTTCTAAGCAGAGAGCAGGTCATACTAGCAGAAAAATATGCCTGCCTTCTTTGGAAGATTCAGAAAAACTTGGATATATTCTTGGAACTCTTGCAGGTGATGGTCATCTATCAAAAACAAATGTTTTACTTAATAACAATGATGAGGACGTGCAAACCGAATATGCAAAATGCATTAAAGATATATTTAATCTAGATTCTAAAATTCGACAAGGGCATACCTGCAAGATGGTGGCAGATAACGGGGGGAGGACTTTTGTGCGTTTATTATCAGAGATTTTTGATATACCTGTAGGAAATAAGTCAGGTAGAATAAGAGTACCTGAAGTTGCTAAAAAGAATAAAGAAGTCTTTAAGGGTTTCTTTGCGGGATTGTTTGACACAGATGGATATGTTTCTCATATTAATGGCTCAATTGAGATAACAAGCAAGAGCAAAGACTTACTAAAAGAATGCTCTTTATTACTCTTAAATTTCGGCGTTTTATCAACAATCTATAAGAAGGGAATATTTTACAATTTAAAAATTTCAAATAAAGAGTATCTGCGTTTATTTTTAGATAATTTTAAACCTAGGCTGGAGAGGAGAGTTGAAAGAGCAATTAAAGCATATGAAAGAGCCCAATCTAGCAGGGTTTTCGACATTATTCCAATTAGTAAAGATAAATTTAAAACTCTGAGATTTTTCGGCAGAAAGAATAAGGCTATACCTTACTTTAATAAGTATGTAAAAAACCAGAGCATCACGAGAAATTTTGCTTCTCATGTGCTTCAAAATATTAGAGAAAGCAACGATTTCTCTAAGGAACTAGAAAACCTTTTGGACAAGAAAATTAGATTTGTAAAAGTGATATCAAAAAAAGAAATAAAAAATAAAGACAAATATGTTTATGACTTTACTGTTCCAGGAACAAATAATTTTATAGCAGAGAGATTCATTGTTCATAACACATCAATTCTTGATTGTTTTAGGGGTAGCTCGGTTCAGGAGAGTGAAGCTGGAGGAATTACACAGAAGATAAGCTTTACTAAATATCCTAAAGAACAAATACTTAAGATATGTCCGTTAATCGAGAAATCTGGAGCTAAGCTAGATATACCTGGATTTTTATTTATAGATACTCCAGGGCATGCCGCATTTACTAATTTAAGGAAAAGAGGAGGAAGTCTTGCTGATTTAGCTGTTTTAGTTGTTAATATCAAGGAAGGTATAAAGCCACAGACTGCAGAAGTTCTTCAATTATTGAAAGCAAATAAAACTCCTTTTGTTGTTGCTTTGAATAAGTTAGACAATATTTCTGGATGGAAAAATAAAGGAGATTTGAAAGAGAGCATAAATTCACAAGCTATTCATGTTAGGCAGGATTTTGATGAAGCTTTACTTACATTTCAAGGTTCTTTGCATGAACATGGTTTTGATTCAGATTTGTTTTATGACATAAAAGATTTTACTAAGAAAGTAGCTTTGGTTCCATGTTCTGCTAGAACTAAGGAAGGTATAAGTGAATTAGTTTTTGTGTTGTGTGGTTTGTCACAGAAGTTTCTTAAAGAAAGATTAAAATTGAGTGAGGCATCTAAAGGAGTTATATTAGAGGTTAAACAGAGTAAGGGACAGAAATGGGTTGAGGCAATATTATATGATGGAGTTATCGATGAAGGAGACGAGCTTGTTATTGGAAGTTTTGGTGAACCTATTTTATCTAAAGTTAGGTCTTTAGGAGAAATTGTTCCTTTATCTAATAAATATAGCCCTGTAAAGAAAGTTGTTGCTGCTACTGGAGTTAAAATGCAATTAACTGAAACTGATGGGATAATGGCAGGAGTTCCTTTTCAAGAGACTAAAGGAGATGTTGAAAGCGTGAAGTCTGCTTTCAAGAAAGATATGGCTAAAACAGTTGAAGTAGATAAGCAAGGAATAATAATAAAAGCAGATTCTCTGGGAAGTTTGGAAGCGCTTATTACTTTACTTAAACAGGAGAAAGTGCAGATAATAAAAGCAGGAATAGGTCCTATAGGTAAGAGCGATATTATTTCCGCTCAAACTAACTTGGATATTAATCCGCTAGATGCAGTTATAGTTGGTTTTAATATTGATGTTGAAGAAGATTTGGAAGTTCCTAGCAATATCAAGATTTTAAAAAATGAAGTTGTTTACAAGTTGATTGATGACTTAGGAGAGTGGAGAAAGCAGAAAGACGATGAGATAAGAAAAGAAAGAATGCTTGATTTAGTTACTATATGTAAATTAGAGATATTCCATAATCATATTTTTAGAAATAGTAATCCTGCTATATTTGGTGTTAGAGTTTTGGCTGGAAAAGCAAAAACAGGAATACCTATGATAGATGAGAATGGAGAAGACATTGCGAGAGTAAAATCTTTACAATTAGATAAGAGTTCTGTTGAAGAGGCTAAAGAAGGAAGTGAGCTTGCTATTGCATTACCCGGAATACAATTTGATAGAGTTTTGAGAGAAAGTAAGTATCTTTATGCAGACATAAGTGAAAAGCAGTTTAAGACTTTTAAGAAAAATAAGGATTTACTTAGTAGTAATGAGCTTAGAGTTTTACAAGAGATTTATGATATTAAAAATAGAAAGAAAGAGGGATGGGGAATTTGATGAGCTTTTGTTAAATCTTTTATGAGATAACCTTTAAAAACCCCCTTTTCTGAATGAGTATATGGCATTAAAAGTTAATATAGCTGATAAAGGAAAGACATGGAAGATTGAGTCAGATGTGTCTGTTTTTGTTGGAAAGAATGTTGGTGATAAGATGAAAGGTAATGAGATAAAACCTGAATTGGAGGGTTATGAACTTGAAATAAAAGGTGGAAGTGATAGTGCTGGATTTCCTATGTCTAAAGATGTAGAGGGAGTTTATTTGAGAAAGGTTTTACTTACCAAAGGTTTTGGAATGAGACAAAATAAGCCTCACGGATTAAGAAAGAGAAAGACACTTAGAGGAAAAGTTATATCTGAAGTTGCTGCACAGATAAATGCTGTTGTTGTTAAACATGGATCTAAGCATTTACATGAAATATTCCCAGAACAAAATCAGCCTAAAGTTAAGAAAGCTCCAGAAGCTTCTAAGACTTAAATCTACAAAAGATTTATAACTATAGATAAACTATAGTGAGCATGGTAACATCTATACAACTTAATGAAAATGTTAAAATAGCACTTGATAGGTTGAAAAAGAATAACCAAACTTATGAAGAAGTTATAAAAGATATGATGTATGAGCTAGATAAGAATAAAAGAAAGCAAATAGATTTAATGATTGAAGGTGCAAAGGAAACTGCTGAAGAAGGCTTGAAGATTACTAAAGAATTTGAGGCCATTGATGAGGATTTTGATTGGGAATGGAAATGATTATAAAAAGAGGAGATATAATATTAGTAGATTTTGAACCTGTTAAAGGAAGTGAGCAAAGAGGAATTAGACCTTCAGTAGTTATACAAAATAATATTTATAATAAATATTCTCCTACTCTCATTGTAGCTCCTATAACTTCTAAAATTTTCAAAAAAGATTATCCAACTAATGTATTTCTTAGTAAGTATGATTCTAAATTAGATAAGGATTCGAATGTTCTTTTGAATCAGATAAAGACTATTGATAAAAGCAGAGTAATCAAGAAGATATCTTTTTTAGATTCTTTAATTATTGATAAAATAAACCTTGCGATTAAGGTTAGCCTTGACTTAGATTTTTAAAAAACTAAGTTTTTTAAACACAGTTTTTCTTGAGGATTTATGAGTGCTAAAGAATTAGAAACAATCAATATCGGAATAGTAGGGCATATAGATCATGGAAAGACTACTTTACTTCAGAAGCTTACTGGTAAATGGGCTTCTCAACACTCTCAGGAATTGAAAAGAGGAATTACTATAAAATTAGGATATGCTGATATAAATTTGTATAAAGATAAGAATGGTTATAACACTAAGTCTGGAGAAGCCGTTAGACATGTAAGTTTTGTTGATGCTCCAGGACATGAGATGCTTATGGCTACGATGCTTTCAGGTGCTGCAATAATTGACGCAGCTATATTAGTTGTTTCTGCTCAAGAAGGTATAAAACCTCAAACTAGAGAACATTTAATGGCTCTTCAAGCTAAGCAAATTAAGGATTTAATTGTTGTTCAAAATAAGATTGATTTGGTTGATAAAAATCAGGCTCTAAAGAGTTATAAAGAAATAAAAGAGTTGTTAAAAGGAAAATATGATAATGCTCAAATCATTCCAGTTTCTGCTCAGCAGGAAGTTAATATTGATAAAATATATGAAGCTATAGCTAATATTAAAGTAGAAGATAGAAAAGAAAATGATAAACCTTTTTTTGTTGTTGCTAGAAGTTTTGATATAAATAAACCTGGAACAAAGCCAGAGGATTTGCATGGAACGGTTCTTGGAGGGACTTTGAAGAGAGGAAAAATTAAAGTTGGAGATGAAATAGAGATGAAACCTGGAATTACAATAAAAGAAGCTAATCAAATAAAATATAAGTCGCTTAATGCTAAGGTTTTGAAATTGTTTAAAGGAAGTAAAGAAGTACAAGAATTGACTCCTGGTGGAAGTATGAGTATCGAGACAAGTTTAGATATGTCTATTGGAAAGAATGATGCTCTTGCAGGTAATGTTTTATCAATAAAAGATTATTTGCCTGAGGCTGCAACTCAATTCAAAATTAAATATAATTTGTTCCCTGAAGTTTTCGGAATAGGAACAAGCACTAAAGTTGAACCTTTAAAAGCTAGTGAACCTTTGTTATTGAGTATAAATACGAGTATGACTATAGGAGTTATAAAGAGAATACAAAAGAATGAGGCTGAATTAATTCTTAAAGTCCCTATAGTTTTCTTTAAAGGAGATAATGTTGCTATCTCAAGAAATATGGCTGGACACTGGAGATTGATTGGTTGGGGAGAAGTTGTTTAATTTTTGTATTTTAAATAATTTAAAATCTCTTTATCAATAGTTTTTTTATCATTTTCCTCTAGATTTCCTATCTTTTTTGTAAATCTGCTTTTATCTAATGATTTTATCTGAAAAATTAAGGCTATAGAATCTTTTTCAAGATTATTTTTAATTGTTTTCTTGATTAGTATTGTATTAGAAAATCTTTTTGCTAATTGATTTGATGTTAAAGGTATTATAGTTGTTATTCCAGTATTATGAGTTGCAACTATTATATTGAGGCGTGTTCCAGATTGTTCATGTCCTTCTGATGAAGGAATAGTTGAAAGCCATATTTCTCCTTTATTCATAATTTATATTTTCTAAAGAATTTTTCTTGATCTTCTATAGATGCATCTTCCCAGTCTTTCATTTCTTTATATATAGCAGCTATTGTCTCTTCTTTTTCATGCCTTAATGAAATTAGAGTTTCATCGAATGAAACTGTTTTACCCCTTTGTTTTTGTAATATAGAAGCTATATTGAGCAACCATCTATAGTTATCTGCACTTATTTTTATTGTTTTTGATTCCATTAGTTACTAAGTTACTATGTTACCTATTATAAAAATCTTTCTATTTACCAGCATTGTTGCATCTGCGGATGCTGGATTGATTAAAAAAATTAAGTCTTGCTCATTTTGATTAAACTTAACCACTTATTTGTGCTTAAACACAATTCAGGAATAGCTTCTTCAGATGGAGTTTTGCCGTCTATTCCTTGATGCTTTCTGACAAAGTTATAGTAAATTTCCATTCCCTTCATGATTGCTCTTGCACTTTCTAAACTTCCATGAAAGCCACGCATTATCTTTGTCCTGTCTCTAATTGTGTTATGTAGTCTTTCTATTTTATGGTTAAACCCCCTTTCAGATGCTATAACTACATTATGAATAATTGGGCTTTTGTGGTTCCAGTGAGTTTTAAGCCCAAAACTTTTCTTTAAAACTCTTTCATAACCTTGTAAGCCATCTGTTGTAATTACCCTAATCTGCTCTCCTGTTGCTAACTTTCCTTTCTTTAGAACTTTAGTCAGATTTTCTATGGTCCTGCTTTTCATATAATCAGAAGCCACCACAAAACGAGTTTCAGTATCCATAACATCTACAAACCAATTCTGCTCTCCTAATCTGTGATATTCCATTTCATCAGACATTAATTCTTTTCCAGACTTAATTTGAATATTATCTGTTAATGTGCCTATCATGTTTGCATATTTTACAATCCAGCGATAGATAGTAGAATAATGAGAATTTTTAGGAGCAAACATCTGCAAATGCTCTTGTATTTTTCTTAGAGACATTCCAGCATAATACATATTCATGCATGAAGTTATTTTATTCTCATGATTTTTCATTTTCCAAAAACCATCATCTATTGAAAATCTATGAGAACAATCCTTACACTTATATCTTTGAACTTTGCTTCTGTTTTTTGTTTCTCTAACTCCGTCTTTCTTAATATTTTTTCCGTCGCATTTTTCACAAATAATTTCTTTTTCCATTTTATATACCTATGATAATATACTATAGGTATATATCTATTTAAATCTTTCGGTTATGCTATATTACTATAGTAAAGTATTTAAAGTAATAATCAGATTGTATTATTATGAGCAAGAAAGAAATCAAGGTTTATGAGTGCAAATGCGAGAGATGCGGGCATGAATGGATAACAAGAAGCGAAGATACTCCTGTTGTCTGTCCCAAATGTAAAAGTCCTTATTGGGATAAACCCTTAAATAAAAAGTAATCGTTTATAAATAAACAGGAAATTGAGATAATATGGTATTCGAAAAAAACTCAGAGCTATTCAAACTTCAAAAAGAAATTGAGAGACTAAAAAAATCTATCAAAAAACAAAGATACGGTTTAGTGTGGATGGATATTCCAGAAGCTTTTGAAGATGATGTTGAAAATAAATTACCCATCCTAAAAGAGGTTCCAGAATTAGCAATTAAAAATGAAGATGGTAAACCTCAACATATTCTAATTGAAGGAGATAATTATCATGCCCTGACTTGTTTAAATTATACTCATAAAGGAAAAATTGATGTAATTTACATAGATCCCCCATACAATACCGGTTCTGATGGATTTAGATATAAAGATAAAAGAATAATTGATAAATTCCCTGATGGAACAGAAGTTCCAAAAGATCATCCTTTTAGACATAGCTATTGGCTTTCATTCATGAGGAAGAGATTAGAGTTGGCAAGAGATTTGTTAAAAGAGGATGGCTGTATTTTTATAAGTATCGATGAGAACGAAATAGGTCAGATTAAATTATTATGTGATGAACTTTTTAGCGAAAACAATTGTCATGGAATTTTAACATGGATTAAAAGAACAAAACCAACAAATATGGGCAAAGCCAGATTCAAATTACAACAAAATGTAGAATATATTTTGATGTATTCAAAATGTACAAGTGAGCAACATCCCGGTTTTATATTAGAGGAAGGAAAGAATAAAGAGTATCCTGATAAGGGAAAACATGGAAAATGCAGATTTGAACCGATGGAAAGAAGAAATGTCGGAACAATGATTCGAGACACAATGATTTATGAACTTTTGGGGGTTAGACCAAGAAATGGTTATCGATGGCAAATAAGTAAGAAAGAAGCGGATAGATTACTATCTGAAAACAAGATTGAATTAGTAGACGGAAAACCCAACATTGCTGTTTATCCTGAAGATGAAGACAACATATCATACGTTCCATTCTGGTCTCATTTGCTAGATATAGGTACTGCTGAGAATGGAAAGGCAGAATTGTCTAGTATTTTAGGTTACGAACATCATTTTGACACGGTTAAACCATTACATCTTATTATTAAGATTTTAAAACAATTTAAACAAAATTCAATTGTCTTAGATTTCTTTGCTGGTTCTGGCACTACTGGACATGCAGTACTCGAACTTAATAACAAAAAAAATAACCTACAATTTATTATTTGCACTGATAATGAGAACAATATTTGTTCTGAGATTTGCTATCCTAGAATAAAAAAGGTAATGAGAGGGTATAGAGATCAAAAAAATAATGAAGTAAAAGGTTTAGGAAATTCTTTAAAATATTATAAGACTGCATTTATTGGAGAAAATAATATTTTGAATGCAAATGATGAGGATAAAGTTGAACTTGCTCATAATGCGGGGGAATTATTAGCTATTGCCGAAAACACTCTTGAATCAGTTAAACAAACAAAATATTATCAATTATTCGAAGATAACCTTAAAGAAAAATACACTGCGATTTATTTTAGAGAAGAGTTAGATCAATTTGATAAATTTGTTCAAATAGTTGAAAAACTTAATAAAAAAACTGCCGTTTATGTGTTTAGTTGGGGGCAAGATGAGTTTATAGAAGAATTTGAAAACTTAAAGAATATAAATGTCAAAACTATTCCAGTTCCAATACTTGAGATTTATAAAAATATTTACAATCTAGGTAATTAAAATGATAACTCCATTAGAATTTCAAAAAGAAGCAAGGGATAAACTTACTGAAAAGTTTCTAAATTTATGGAAAAATGAGAAAAGACAATTGCCTTTAGTTTTTCAAGCCCCAACAGGTTCGGGTAAAACTTTTATGGTTTCAGATTTTATTAGGGGATTAAATAAACTACCTCAATGGGATGTAGACAAAGCGTTTATCTGGGTTACATTTAGCGATGATATTGCTATGCAAAGCAAAGATAAGTTTAGAGATTATTTTGAAAATACTCTAGAAAATAACCTTCTCACACTTTTAGATATTAATAGGGGAAAATTACAAAAAAATGAGATTTTATTCCTAAATTGGCAAAAAATTGTTACTCGTGCAGAATCAACAGTAAGAGTATTAAGAAGACCTGAAGACGAAACAGAGAGGAAGGAAACAGGATTTTATTTTGAAGATTTTATTGAGAATACTCATAAAGAGAATAGAGAGATTATTTTAATAATAGATGAAGCACATACACATGTTACAGAAAAAGGAGCAAAACCAATTATAGAGATGATTAATCCAAGTGTTGTTTTGCATGTATCTGCAACCCCTGATAAAAACCTTATTGCAGAGTCTGCTGGTTATGATAGTTTTATTAAAGTTCCTTATGAAAAAGTAGTTGAACAAGGATTAATCAAAGAAAAAGTAGTAGTTCAAACAGAAGAAGATATAAAAAAATACATGAAAGAGATTAAGCAAGGTTCTTTAGAAGAAGCAATGATTAATTTAGCCATTGAAAAGAGAGAGGAGATAATTAGAGAATATCAAAGATTAAACAAAAAAATTAATCCTTTAGTTTTGGTTCAATTACCAAATGACGATTCAAATCTTATAGGGCTAGGAGAAAAAACAAAGGAACAGATAGCAACAGAAATATTACATAAAAAAGGAGTAGAAGAATCAAAAATTGCTAGATGGTTTGACAAACATCCAAAACCAGAATTTCTTGAAGAACATGATGATGAGCACGACTTCCTTTTATTTAAACAAACTGCTGGAACAGGATGGGATTGCCCAAGAGCACACATTTTAGTAAGGTTTAGGGAAATTCAATCTGAAACTTTTGATCTCCAAACCGTAGGAAGAATTCTAAGAATGCCTGAGCCATATAAAAAAGAAGATTACTCAACTTCTCAAATAATTAAGATTGGATTCCTTTTTACAAATTACGATAGAAATAGAATTAGTGAAAAATGGAAAGAAATCTCACCAAATAAACCACCAACACTTCCTGCAAGAAGAAAAAAAGGAATAGAGAATATCAAGTTAAAATCCGATTTTGTTTCAAGATTAGAGTATGGAGACTTAGCAGATTCATTTAAGTTTCAAAGAAGTTTTCTTAATTCTATGAATAAATATTTTAATATAAATTCAGATGACTTATTACACGGAAGAGGCTCAAAAAAATTACTAGAAAAAGGTATGGATCTTAAACCGACAATAAAAAGAAAGATAATTATGAATGCAGAGTTTAAGGATTTTGATAACTTAAATATGGAATTTAAGAAGAGTGGAGAAGATTTAGATTTAGAAATGTCTAATAACGATATTGAAAAAACCTTTAATTATTATATCTATAGACTATTAACAGAACAAACAGAAGATGAAGCAAAAATATCCAATATTGCGAGATCATTCCCAACACTAAAATCGGCAATTAGAGTTTGGTTCAAATCCGTTTTAACAGATATTTCTAATTATATGTATAAAATTTTTATAAATGATATAGATAAAGATGCTGCAAGCATAATTCGTCCAGCGATAACTCAATCACTAAAGGATTATAAACCAATATTAAAAGAGATAATTGAAAAAAGAAGGAAATTACAAGAAGAGAGGGAAGCGATTGATTTTACAATCTTGCCTGAGTATTGGTTTACTGAAGATTATTTAGAAATTTCTGCTAGTCTTTGTGTGTTAGATAAGTTTTATTTGAAAGATGAAGAGGGAAAGTTGAACGAAGAAGAATTTATGAAACATATTGATTCCAAAAAAGATAAAATTTTGTGGTGGTTTAAAAATGGCGATTATGGTAAAGAATATTATGCTATTAAGTATTGGAATACAAAAGAAGAAGCATGGAGACTTTTTTATCCTGATTGGATAATCAAATTTAAAGATGGAAGAATAGGGATTTTTGATACTAAAAAAGGAGATACTGCTTTGCCAGAAGGAAGAGGGCATACTAAAGATAAAGCCAAATATTTACACTTAAAACTAAAAGAACTTGGAAAACAATATGTTGGAGGAATTGTTGTAAAAGAGAATAATGTTTGGCATTACAACAATTCTGAAGAATATGATTATTATCCTGGAAAATTGAATAAAGATTGGAAAAAGTTTGAGGATATTTTCTAACATGCCCATAAAACTCTCCCCATCAAAACTAAACCTCTTCTTAGAATGTCCTCTGTGTTTTTGGCTTGCTGAACACGGAATTCATAGGCCATCTGGGCCATTTCCATCTCTTCCAGGAGGAATGGACAGAAAACTCAAAATATATTTTGACAAATACAGAAAAGAAGGAAAAATTCCTCCTGAATTAAAAGGAAAGGTAGAGGGAAAATTATTTGATGATGTATCAAAGATGGATGTATGGAGAAATAATAGAAAGGGGTTATCTTGGACAGACAAAGATGGAAATATTTTGAGAGGAGCAATAGACGATTGCCTAATTGACGGAAAAAACTTTGTAATTATTGACTTCAAAACCTATGGTGGAAGCGAGATTAAAGACGACAAAATAGCATTTTACCAAAACCAAATGGACTGCTATACTTTACTTTTTGAAAAAAACGGCTTAAAACATCCAGGGTTTGTATATTTGGTATTTTTTATTCCTATAGAAGTTAAGGAACATGGAGAAGTTAGGTTTGATATTCAAGTTAAAAAAGTCAAGGTTGATTCTTCAAGAGCATTAAAAACATTTAATGAGGCCATAAAATTACTTAATGGTAAAAGACCGAAGAAACATAGCAAATGTACTTTTTGTTCTTGGGCCGATGACGAGTGGAAGTTTGAGTAAACTTATTTCCCGACAGGTTCACGCCCACAAAAATCCTCGAAACCAAAAAGTTTAATACGCAGGTCAATTTTGTTATATTTCAGGGGTAAGATTATGATGATAAAAAGATACAAAACAATATCGTTCGCAATTCTTTTGTTCTTGGTGTTTGCACCTTCAATTGCTTTAGCGCATCAGCCGCGCCTCACTGAGAACCGGCAGACGCTGGTGCCGGAGCCTGAAATCTCCAAAGCGTATTATGCCAAGCTCATGGGCGAGCCGGACACTTACATCATTGAATCAGCCACGCCCTTTGATCTCTACGTGAATGTGCTCGTGCCGGATACTGTGGGGCAGAAAAAAGATGTCTCAGCGGCGGTTATAAAAGATGGACAAACGGATACGCCTCTTGCTACCATCGGCGGAGTGGACGCTGATTGGGAGCAATTTTATGAACCATTTGGCGTCAGCACCTACTGGCGGGGGCCGGAATACAAGGCGCGCGCCGAGGCCGGGCGGTACGAGGTCCGCGTGTGGAGTAGCAATAACGACAGCAAGTATTCGCTCGCTATAGGCGAGGGAGAATTTTTTGACAGTAAAGAGATTTGGAACGCACTCCGCCTCGTCCCCAAAATCAAGAGCAGATTTTTCGAAGAATCGCCGGCGAGCTTCATCAAATCGCCATTCGGCTACGGGCTTATTATCTTAATGTATATCTTCGCAGGCATCGCGCTTCTCATCTTACGCGCAGTCATGAAACTAGTCAGGAAGGACGCGCCGCGCGGAGGCAGGAAGAACATCGGCACGGGCGACCGCCTGTTTCGTTTAGGGATTGGCATAGCGCTCCTTCTCTGGGCCATCACCACCTCATGGAACCCGCTCCTCATTTTCCTCTCCGGCTTCGCGTTGTTTGAAGCGCTCTTCAGCTGGTGCGGCCTCTATGCTACCCTAGGCAAAAACACGTGCCCTGTAAGATAAAAGTTGACAAATAATTATTCAAAATAAAACCTGCTCAAGTGCTCGGAGTAACGAGCGATGAGTTTTTAATGATGCTGTAAATTCTCTTAATGGTAAAAGACCAAAAAAACACTCTGAATGCAAATTCTGTGCTTGGGCCGATGACGAGTGGAAGTTTGAATAAGAATTTCTGAATTCGAGGATATAAACTTATTAATTGCTTATGTTAAAACACCCGTAGATGCAACAATGCATGTTCGTCTGCCCTCAACCCTCGTTTTCGTTTTTAGTTTCGTTAAGTTGGTGGCAGTAGTTTTTTTGCTGGCAAACATTTATTTATATAGATTAGTTATATAAAATTTCAATCAAAAATTCAAAAGTCATTTCTTTATCAGCACATACTTTCGCAATCAAGGGCTTTTTCTGCATCGTTGGGAAAATCTTTTTCGCACTTTAAAGCACAGGATTTGCATGATGTAAATTCAGAATTTTCTATTTGTTGGCATTTGCCATTGACCTTTCCACATTTAGCAAACTCTCTGCACTTATCACCAAGCTGGTACATCGCGGTACACATTTGCACCGGCTCACCACACTCAATATCAAGTCCATGGCAGTTTTCTATGCCACATTTTTCTATAGTATTAGATTGACAAGGAATTGATGGTGCCAAACACGGTGGGTTAGAATAATAACATTCAGGAGTACATGAATCCCCGTCTTTTCTGTATCCAGAGGGACAAGTGCATTCATTATTTGTTGAAGATGAATTTGTATTATTCATTTTTAAGCCAGTGCATCTCCAGTTAATTTCAGCTGTTTTTGATTCTTCACTCACCACACAGGCTGGGTTGCATCCTTCTCCAACTGAATTTAAATTTGCATCAAACCACCATGTCTTCATTTTAGAATCATACACTCCAACTGCCAGCGATTCTCCCCCCTTAATACAACTCTTTTCTGCAATGATACGAGCTTGAGATTCAGTTAATAGTCCTAATGTCTGCGTTGGTTCGTTAGGAAAAAGAAAGTATATTGCCGTCGCAACTACTACTGCAACTATTAATAGTGCTATTGCGAATGTTAAGATTCTTTTGTTCATATAATTATAAAGATCCTATCTGCTATTTAAATATTGTTTTAGCTTCGAATTGATTTGAAGTTATGAGCCAGCCGAATTATATAATTTCTTGTGAAGCAAGGCAATATGTTCGAAGGATTAGGGGGTTCGGTTCTATCCAGCCGTAAGGCTTTCAAGAATATGATATCTAGGGACAATTTTAAACTTATTTATGACTTTTCATTTTATCTGTTTTAAGAGTTACATTTTTTATTTTGCCACTTCTCCAACAATCACTACATAATTTTTTCCGTATTTTTTCGCACATTTTGGACAGGTTGTATACCACATATACATCTTTTTAATCTTTAGTTTTTTGGTCTTTGCATATACTTCAAAATCCTTACACCATTTACCTATCTCTTTGAAATCACCTTCATAAACTTTACTTAGAAATTTTCCACTTATGGTTACATTTTCTGCATTAGGAATTTCCTTGTCAACAGCAATATAGATTTCCATATTCCATTTTGAAGTATGATCTGAAAGCCCCATATAATCAACACATTTAGCTTTGGCAGAATCAATTTTTGCCATTACTCTTTTCATTACCCTACCAAAATTTAGCGGTATATAAAAAATAGTGAAGACTTTATCTTTGATAAATTTCTTGTTTTTCCATTCTAGGACTTTACCATCCCAGGGTTTAGGAATAAATTTTGGACAACATTCATCTTTGTTCATGTTATTCACCTCTGATGAAACTTTGATAAACAGAGAAAGAAGCTTAGACAGATTTTGGTGCTGTCTTGATTGGGATACTCGTTTAATCACAGGTTTTCATTATAGTTTATCTGCAAATCCTATAGAAGCACAAGAGTTTCTTATAAAATCGGTAAAGAAAGGAAAACCTAAATTCATTCAGACTGATGGAGGAGTTTTCTACCCGAAGGCATTTAGAAAACTCTTTTATTCTAATAAGATTGGTGGCTTAACAATAGAACATAAAATACAAAATGCAAGTGTTACAAAAATACATAATTATAGAATTGAAACAGTCTTTATGAAAATCAAAGATAGAGTCATAGATTTTAGAGGATTGAAAGCTCTTTGGTCTGCTCCAATTCTGATGACAGCAATAGTTATTCAACATAATTTTATAGAAAATCATTCTACAACTGATGAAGTTCCATCAGAAAGAGCAGGAGTTAATCTAGAATTGGGAGAAAATAGGTGGTTGGACTTGATAAGGTTGAGCAGTAAAATGTGAAATGAATCTAGAGTAAATCTGCAAGCTTCTTAATATCCTTATTTGCAACATGAGTATAAATTTGTGTGGTTTTCAAGTCCTTGTGCCCTAAAAGTTGTTGGATGTATCTTATATCTGCACCAGATTCGAGCAAGTGCGTGGCAAAACTATGCCTTAATGTATGGGGCGTTACATTTTTATTGATTCCTGCCTTTTTGGAAGCAGATTTTATAATCTGTTGAATCGTCCTTTTATTGTATTTTCCACCTCTTTGAGAAACGAATATCGGATCAGTATCTTTCATGCCAAGCACACTCAAAGTCTCTATAAGTCTCTTGTGAAGAAATACAACTCGTTCCTTATCCCCCTTTGTGGTCTTTAGGTGAATAATTGCTCTATCAATATCAATGTCTGACCAGGCGATATTTCTCACTTCATTTAATCTCAACCCAGCATAATAGAGAAACATGATTATAAGTTTGTGCTTCAAATTACTTGTTGAATTAATCATTCTGCTTACTTCGTCTCTACTTAAGACTAAAGGTAATTTTAGGGATTTTCTTGCAAGAGGAATTTTCTCCTTAAACTCCTTATCTAAAACATTCTCATGAAAGAATTTCAATGCAAAATAGACAGATCTCATTGTGGATTTGCTTTTTGTTGTATATGATAATAGAAACTCTCTTGGCGTTTTGCCAGATGCCAAAAACTCTTTTACAATGGAGATATACAACTTGCCTGTCTGGAAAGAATATCTTCTGAGTTTTACTTCTTCAATCAGCTTGTCAATAAGATTATATTTCTCTTCTGATGAATAATTCTTGCCGTATTCTCCCATATAATTTATTAATCAGAATAAGTTTATATAATCTCGCTTTTCATCCCAATTCATACTATCAAGCGAATAATTATCTCGTTTAATAGTTGTTATACGCAATTAAATTTTAGTGGCACGAACTGATGGGAGACAATTTTAACGAGACCGAAAGACGAAGAATGGGGGAGGGGGCGACGAAACAAAAAGAAATGTTTATAAAGTGGTTATCTTATATTTAATTAATCAAGGGGTGAATTAAAATGATTTGGATATACCTAATCGGAGCGGTTGTTTTTCTAGCAATATTTGGATTGAGAATGCTCTATCAATATGAGAGGGGAGTTGTTTTTACACTGGGAAAGTTTAGCCATGTTAAGGAACCTGGATTAAATTGGATTGTTCCAATATTTCAAACAATGAGAAAAATTGATATGCGTATTAAAACTGCAGATATCCCAAAGCAAGAAGTCATGACAAAAGATAACATCCCTCTTCTTGCAAACACTGTTGTCTTTTTTAAAGTTGAAAGACCTGCAGATGTTGTTATAAAAATCGAAGATTTTGAATATGCTGTAAAACAATTTACACAGGGAGCTTTGCGAGATGTTGTCGGTAACTATGAATTAGATTTTGTTTTATCAGAAAGAGAAAAAATTGCTGCAAGTATAAAGAAAATAGTTGATACTGAAACATCTGGCTGGGGAGTTGATATTGAATCAATAAAAATCCAAGAAGTTGAATTACCCGCCGAGATGAAAAGAGCAATGGCTAAACAAGCCGAATCTGAAAGAGAAAGAAGGGCTGTAATTATTTCTGCTGAAGGTGAGTTGAAAGCATCTGAAGATTTAAAGAAAGCCGCAGATAATCTCTCAAAAAATCCTGCAGCCATTCAGTTGAGAACGTTGCAGACAATAAGAGACATTGCAGCAGACCCGTCCGAGAAAATTGTTTTATTCCTTCCATCGGATATGGGAGATTTGATTAGGAAGTTTTCAAAATAAATAATGGAGATTAAGAAATGCTCGAGCGTAAGAAGAGGTATCTGCAAATAGCTTTCAACGATGATTTAAGTGCAGTTAATAGAATCCTTCCCTTAATTCCAGATAGTGATAGAATTTTTATTGAAGCTGGAACACCATTCATAAAAAGAGAGGGATTTAACGGAATAAGTAAAATTAAACAAATTTGGGGAGGATTTGTTGTTGCAGACTTGAAAACAATGGATGGCGCTTTAGAAGAAGTAGATTTAGCTTATAATGCTGGAGCATCTGCGGCAACTGTTCTAGGAAGTGCTTCTGTAGAAACAATAAATCTATTTATTAAAAGATGTAAAGAGTTAAATGTCATTTCTATGATAGACATGATAAATATTGAGGAACCATTAAAAATATTAATGAGACTAAATCAGCCGCCGGATGTAGTTATATTACATAAAGGGAGAGATGAAGAGACAACTAGAGGTAAAGTTATCAAATATAAGCACATCAATAAAATTAGAAGTAAATATAATGTGTTAATTTCTGCGGCAGGCGGTGTCGATTTGAAAGAAGCAAGTAGTGCTATTTTCAATGGTGCGAATATAGTGGTTGTAAATATTGTTACAACAGAAGATCCTTGGACTGGAATAAAATCAGATGAAGACGTCGCAAAGGTTGCAGAACAATTTTTAAAAACAATAGGGTAAGAAATAAAATGGCTACATTTTTAATACAAGATGTTTATAATATAACTGGCATTGGTGCTGTACCTGTTGGAAGAGTAGAAAGCGGAATATTGAGAATAGGAATGAAGGCAAACGTTGATGGAAATGTAATTGAGATAAAGACTATAGAAAAACATCATGTGCAAATAAAAGAAGCTCAAACTGGCGACAATATAGGAATAAGTGTAACAGTCATTAACCAAGGTTCGTCCGTGAATCAGAATACTTCATTTTTAAAAAAATTATTTGGTTCTTCTAATAGTGGATACAATCTTCTTAAGAAGTACGTTAGAAGAAGCATAGAATTTATTTAAATAGACGCTATTGTTATCTTCTTTTTTGTAAAAAAGAACCAAAACACGACGCCCCCTCCCCCTAACGAAGACGGACTAAAATTGTCTCCTTGATGTATGTTCTTTATGGCCCACTTTGTTTGCTTGTTTGAACGACTGCCACTAAAATTTAACTCTGATTTTTTGCCTTTGGCATCGTTGCACTAAAAATCAGGTCTTCCTTTCAGTCAGACGCGTATAACAGGGCTTAACCGACTTCACTCGGTTGCACCTCGTTCCGTCCAAATTTTGCCCCATCTCTGAAAATTTCTCCAGTTCTGTTCGGATTTTCCAACCATATGGGGAAAATCCTCACGAGGAAAAATTCTCGAGGGGTCAAAACTTCGCATAAGCCCGATGTTATACGACATTTGTGAGTGTGCTCCCCTAGTTTGGAGAAATTATCGCGGACGGGCTGTTTTTACGAAAACTATTTAAACAACCTCCAGCAACAATTATCAAAGATAAAATAAATTTATCAAAAA
>Ga0233424_10001400_pt1 | contig 21308 bp, 19 predicted proteins | sample Watercolumn_Towu_FD_181011 | JGI IMG/M metagenome (GOLD analysis project Ga0233424, IMG submission 181011) | Freshwater microbial communities from Lake Towuti, South Sulawesi, Indonesia - Watercolumn_Towuti2014_125_MG | ecosystem: Environmental > Aquatic > Freshwater > Lake | place: Indonesia... | reverse complement strand
AAAGCGGTGGCGTAACTTAACTATTACATTGAGCTTAATCCCTAGCTCAAAATAATAGTTACAATTTGCAGATTTTCATTTGCATTATTCTAATCTTGTGAGTTAATCTCAAGATTCGAGTAGTTACTAGTCTAAGCAGGAAGCTTAGACTTTCAGATAGGCGAAAGCTAAGGACACTGACATTGGATAGTTTGCAATAGTTCACCTTCAGATGGATTCCTAGTCTGAAGCTCTGGGAGTACAATTAGGTGCGTAGCACCTAATTAAATCTCCATTGCTTAGAAATAATTTAAACTAAGTACTACTATTGTAAGATCAAAGGAAATCGATTCGATTTCCCAGACTATAGGGAGTTTTATAATCGGAAACTGCTACTATTAGAATTAAATCTAATAGTGGTCTTAATATAATTTAGAGATGACCTAACTGCAAATTGCTAGTTACGCAGTTTGTTCTCAGCCCAGTGACGTCCAGCCTACGGCGATGACTCTAAAGCACTGGAGGTCATCTCGCGTTCCCTCGCGAGATTCCAATGCAAACTTATTTGAAAATGTCGGATATTATAGAATTAGCTGAAACTATTGCCAATCAAATTCAAGATCGATTTTTAGATATGGGAGATATAATTTATCTATATGGTATTCCTAGAGGAGGTATTCCAGCTGTATTAGCTGTAAAATCTTTTCTTCCAGATGAATATAAAATTACCGATAATTTATTAGAAGCTCATGTAATTATTGATGATATTATTGATTCTGGTAATACGCGAAATTTACATTTAGCTCAAAATCCAATGGCTGTATTTTACGCCTTAATTGATAAAGAAAGTAATCCTGATGATACTTGGTGGATATTTCCATGGGAAGCATCGTTTGAATCTTCCGTCGAAGATATCTTTATCAGAATGAAGCAAGCATTTAATAATGTTACTGAAGAGAAAATAGATGAAATTAAAAACCTATTGGGATATATTGAGTAATCAAACTAAAGGAGATATATTCTTTTATGTATGGATGATTATCAATGCATGGATATGGATTCCTATACCTTATTTTATAAATAACTTTTGGGTTAAATGGTGGACATTTCCTTACTTTATAACGGCAATTTGTTGGATATTTGGAATGGGGCAAATATTACATCGACGAATAGTTGATAAATAATTAAATTTGGGTTTTTCCTTTTTTGATATAGATATTATTTAGTGTCATAAGACAATTTTTCAACTCTGGAGATATATCATGGCTATTAATTTTAATTCTGATTTGAGTGATTTAATTGGTGAAGATACAATTGAGTTTGATGTTGATGAAGCAGTATGTGTTATTGGACGTATAGAAGATGGTGATCTTGAATTGCCTGAAGATATAACGATCGAGCAGTATAAGGCAGTAGTTCTGAGCTTTATTGAAGCTCTCGAAGATATCTCTAATGGTGATGACGATGATGAAGATGATCTGCCTGAAGCAGCTTAATCTTCGTTAAAAAATAGGGGGAGAAATCCCCCTATTTCTATTTTTACTTTTTAGGAGTTATTATGCATGATTTAAATGAAAAAACTCAAATTATTACTGATCTTCTTTCTTTTATTGGAGAAGATATTACTCGCGAAGGATTACAAGAAACTCCACTTCGAGTATTAAAAGCATGGAAAGAAAAATGCTCTGGATATGAAATCGACATCCCTTCAATTTTTAAAGTATTTGAAGATGGAGCTCAAAACTATGATGAAATGATTATCGTTGATAATATTCCATTAGTGAGTGTGTGCGAACATCATATGGAAAATATCGTTGGAGTAGCTCATATTGCATACGTTCCTAATGGTAAAATTGTAGGATTATCTAAATTTGTACGATTAGTAGAAGCATATTCTAGAAGATTACAAGTGCAGGAAAGATTAACTAATCAAATAGCAACTGCTATCGAAGAAAATCTCCAACCTAAAGGAGTTGGTGTAATTATTAAGGCATCTCATGGATGTATGGAAGTGCGTGGAGTACGATCTCATGGTGTAAATACTACTACTTCCGCAATGCGCGGAGTTTTTATTGAAAAAGATAATAATGCCAGACTTGAATTTCTTAATTTAATTTCAAAGTGAAAATGCAATGGCTAAAAATCCAAAAAATAAAGACATCCCATCTGAAGATATAGAGTATATGTGTGAATTCATTTGTCGTGAATTTGGACATGGGCAATCAAAAACTTTTCAGATTGAACATGAAACTTTGGCCAAATTATTTGATAAAAAAGAATTATCTCAAAAAGATTATCAAAATTTTTTAATGGAAATGAATAATCATTCTTATGTATGTATTGCTCATCAATCTATACTATTTATTCATTATAGTCTATTGGGATCCATTGCATTTATTGATGATTATTTAATTGAAATGTTTAAAGAATCTAAAATAAATAACGAATACGGATGCTCATTAGATGTTAATTCTAATAGTAGGGGGCATTTACATTAATGCAAGAACTTAAATTTTCCGAATTTGAAAAACTAATTAAAAGTAACGATATTAATTTCTATAATATATATAATTCGGATTTAAATCTTCCAATTTATTATTCGGTGCAACATTATCTTAATAATGAAGAAGATAATACCGAAGTCGATCAAAAATTACATATTCTATTTAAGGATATTGAAGTATATTGGAAAGATAAGTCAGTTAAATTTGATTTTAGTATTTCCGATCATCCTATTAATGCTATTACATTATATAGTACCGAAGAAAAAATATTTAAAAGTTTTTATCTATTATACGATTTTAATTGTGAAAAATTTGGTATTACCCCAGGATGTGATTTTGAATCATTAATTAATGGCCATATTGAAAAATATCGTAAATGGTTATTAGATGAAAAATATATTAAAGAAGATGAACATCTCGAGATTAATATATATAATGATGAGAAACAGCTATTGTTAGATAGTTGGGCATATATTAGACGAGTAAATCCTACGATACTTTCCGGATTCAATTCCGACAACTTTGATTATCCATACGTATATAATAGACTGTTAAAATTATATAACGACGATAAACAAATAGTAGATTCAATTGTTAGTGAATTTGGAGTAGTTGATAAACAAGCAAATGGATATCTTAAATTTATCGATTATCCAATTTGCGATATCCAGTACTGCTACCGCCCAAGAAGTGATAATGGCCTAAATTTAGGACAAAAACTAGCATCTTATTCATTAGATTTTATATCAGATGAAGAATTAGGTCTTACTAAATTAGAGTATAAAACCAAACAACACGATATTCATGCGTTTTATGAAAACGATCCAATTGAATATTTGTTATATAATATTGCAGATGTATGTCTTTGTGTCAGATTAAATGAAAAATTAAAACATATCGAACTTCAAAATCTGATTCGACGTAATATGAAAGTTACGTTTAGTCAATCTTTGATTGGATCATCTGCATTATATGAATCATTTGTATTATATAAACTATTTCAAAATGGGCAAAATGTTCGTCATGGTATTGTAACTGAAGTTGGTAAAGATATTGAAATTGCTCAATTATCAAATATTCCAACTCCTATTACAAAAAATAATAAAATTAAACCTGAAAAAATATTAAAAACAGAGTATTCAAATATTGCGTTCGGGTATGAAGGTGCGTATGTAAAACAATCTGTAGCTAAAATAATTAATACTGGAACTATTATCGACTTAGATGCAGCGTCTTTGTACCCAGGAATGATTCGTCAATATAATATTGGATTTGATACATATCGAGCTAGAATTATCTCGCCGTTAGCATATAAAATCTTACAGATTCTAGAAGAACATGTTGGGATTAAACCTATTCCAAACGCATTATCTGCAAATCTTTATCAATTTGTAGATGATTATATTGAAAGAGAAGGTTCAGCTAATAAAACTAAAGCAAAAAATCAATTATACTATATATTAATGTATCATATTAAGGTTTTATTAGAAAAGAAGATTCCACTTAGTAAAATTTATAATCCTTCTAATAATATCGAAAGATGCCTTCTTATCCATTACCTAATCCCCCTAGTAGATATTATTGATATAATTCATCCGAAACATGAATCATATAATGACTTTGTATACGATTATTTATTCGATACTAAGGATAATTTAAAAATTAAATATCCTATTATATATTTGATTAATAACGCAAATTCTCCTAGTCAATATATTGAAAAGTTATCAGTTGATAATTGTTTGGCTAAACTTGAAAATTTAATTATTTCAATTAACGGCCCATGTTATACGAAACATTCAGATCATCTTGGGCTCTTTGTAAACTATCTTACTGAAATGGCGAAACTTAGAAAATCCTATCGTAAGATGGCTTCTGAGTTTCCTAGAGGATCAGATAGATACTATTTCTATAATGATCGTCAATTAGCTATTAAAGTTCTCATGAACAGGTGCGCCATCTAATAATGAGATATTAAGTGCGAAAGCCTAGACTTACTGGAATGTCTAGTATATTAAGTAACTAACTAATATTCGAAAGAAGATTTAGGACAAAAGCATGTTACTAATATAAAATATATAAGGTGAAGACTTTAAGAGTTTTAAGAGTAGAATGTAAATATATAAATTATAGATATTCACTGTTCTATCTATAATACCAGTATTATATTTTATAATATTCCAATACTCCACCTACGTATATTATTTCTTACTCTCATTAGAATTTGGGATTACCTAAGTTGGTAAAATATGGATATATAATTTACCAATATGGTAACGGAAACTCAATAGTACTCAATGTTATTTTGTAATGAAATTGCAATCTGTAAAATCAGATATTTCATATAGATATAAATTATATTGAAAAGATATAGTGAAATTCTATATTTGAAATGGGGAAGTGAGTTAGTGGTATAAAAAGAGGTATTTATGTCTTTTAAAATATATCACGGAGAGCCGTATACGGTGAAAGTCGTATGTACGGTTCGGAGAATAATCATATAATCTTAATCTAAATGGAATGATGTTTAAATTATGGTTATTCAACTGCGTATGGCGTGTTAGGACTTAAATCGTTCAGATACTCTAATCACCACTTAGCTCAGTCTATTACTGCAAGTGGTAAATTAACTTTAAAACTTGCTCAATATTTAACAGAAAAATATATTCAGGACTATTCTAATGCATAACCCATTCGATATTGGTACAGCGAAAGAAGTAATTAATCAAACAGCTTCTGAAAATGATCCACCAGCTATTCCTAATGTTTTTACAGTTAATAGTGGTTCACCTACTATTAATTTCGAACCACCCCCATCTCCTCTTGATCCAGAACCTATAATTGAAACTGTTCAGTCTAATATAAGTAGTGAAAAGCGTAAATTCAATATTGCAGATTTATATTGGTTTAGAAATCTAAAGCCAATGTATAATCAAGCTTTAGCTGATACTGAAGCAACCGTATTAGTTATTAGTTATAATGCTGATTTTGAAAATCTTCGATTGTGTTTTTCTAAATCTCAAGATACAGGACGAACTATTTCAGTTCTTCCTGGAGCTCGTCAAAATTCAGCAAATATCTTTTCAGAAACTTGCCGTGAAATTTTAACGTTCGTTGAAAGTATTAATCAAAATACTAAATTCCCATATACAATTACTAACTATGAACGAGTGTTCAATCTAAATAATCCAAATTGGGCACCTAATGATACAATTATAAAATTTATCAATCATCAAGTAATTGAAATTTATACTAAACTTCCTAGTGGAGAAATTCAATCATTTACATTAGTAAGTTGGCAGGTAAAAGCGTTTATTGATGTGTGTCGCTTTATGACTAACGGCCAATCCTGGTCTTTAAAGATTCATTCTACCATACATAAAGACTAATTATTGGTAAAAAATCCCCCGAGAGTAATTCTCGGGGGATTTTTAACTTTCTTTTTATTTAAATGGAAGCAGCAGGACTGGAAAAATTACTATTCTGTAGACTATCAGAGCTAGTTTCTCCACCATGTCCTTCAGTAATATCAGTAGTAATTTCCTCATATAATGTCTGAATTGCTCTAGAAGTATACGAAGACTGTACACTACTAAGAAAATGATTCATAACTGCAACTTCATCTTTACCATTTAATGGATAACCATCAAATGAAAAATTAACTGAAAGTTGCAATACATCATTACCTGAAATATCTGAAGCAAACGCATCAACTGGCGCACCTTCTGGGAACACTCCATCATAATACCAAAGAACTTCAATATCATCTTCAGTTAATGAAGCCCCAACAGAATCATGATTACCATGAGTAGGCTTACAAAGAACAGCGTAAGCACTACCTTTATAGTTTGCTGGAATATACTCATTACCCCTCATTACACTTAATCCAAAATGAGGGTCATTAATAGCAGCAGTCCACATAGTAAAGAAATTCATAATCGGAGCATTTTGGTACTCTCTAAAAGTAACACTAAATGTGCGATTAATTTCACGACCAGCGACGTAAGAACTTCCTTGACCACCCATACCAGGAACATCTACTTTAGTTAGGTTAGTAGAATGAGGAGTAAATCCTTCAGCAGTACTAAACCACCAATTAGTAGCTTCACCATTATCATTTTGGAAAACATATGCAGGGGGTTCTAAGAAAAAGTACCAGTACCCACCAATGAATGGGTGATTCGTACGACGCCGACCACCCATAAAACGATTCCAATCTCTAGGACGATCACGCCCATCTGCAAATCCAGTTGAATTGTTTACTCCACCCGAAGAATAAGCATCTATTCGAGTTAATAAACTCCAACCTTGTCTTTCATTAACAGCCATATTTTAACCTCATTATTGCACAATAATATTAACATGAATTGCTTCAATTACTCGCAATGGCTTAATAGTCAGTACAACTCTTAATTCATTACGTGATTCATCTGGAATCACATTAACTGAAAAAGAAGAAATCGCAGCATATCTACCAGATCCAGATCCAGATGCAACATAAGGAGCCATAAATGAGTTTACTCTAGATTGAGCTTGCCCGATCCAATATGGAGTCATTTTACGTTGTAAGATATCTTTTAATAAGCTTGGAATTGATTTCTTAATAAAGTGAACAAATTTCACAGCATGGGCACGTTTCATAATTGATAAACGCTTCCAAGTTGTGAATTGAGTCAAAATATAAGTGCCATCAGGTTCAACAATAGTCGGATTCAACTCAACAGAGATCATATCTTCTAATTGAGTTAAATTAGCACTATATGCTAATTTAATTGGATCTTGAATTGCACCTTTTTCAATACCAGCAACTGGTTCAGCAATCCAATACACAGCGTCACAATATAAATGCCGTTCAAGAGCATGATAAACTGGAGATACCCAAATATCTCTACCCGTATTCGAATCAAAGATTCTACGATACTGAGTATAAAGCATAGCATCCCAAGAATTCCATCCAGCTCCAGTTCTACGTAAAGAAAGATCTGCATCTGAAGATGTAACCATCCCGCCAGTATCGGCCAATAATAAGCAATCTCTACGAACACCAACCAAATTATTTAGTGCTGCAGCTTGAATATCTAATTCATATCCTCCAACCAAAATATAATCAAATTTATACCATGGATAAATAATATTTGTTAAATTCTCAATAGATTGATCATCACTTGGAATTTGTGAAGAAAAAGCCCTCATAATCAAAGCTTTAATCTTTGGATTATAAAGATCTAATCTTCCATTAGAAGTATATTGAATACCATCTTCACCACTACTAAACTGAACACCTTCAGTACTCACAGCTAATGTATTGGTCTTATATACTCCACCATTTGCAAAAATAGACTGGACATGTAATCTTAATTGTTCAGCATTAACATTAGTTAATAATTCATCAGTTCCTAAAGCGGAAGCACAACGAATATATTTACTATTAGAATTAATAATATTCTCGATATACATTTCTACGCCGGAATTAATATCTCGAATAATCTGTCCAGATGAAGTTTTCCGAATTAATGAAGTTAACCATGGTCCTTCAACTAAATTAAGATTACCTGTACTTGGATCTTTAGTATAAATATAGATATCCATGAAAGCATACTTATACATCGGATTACCATCTGCATCAGTATACATACTTTCATAAGGAATATTACGAACACCAGAAATAACAATGTTATTATAGAATGTTCCGGCTCCTAATCCATAGAAATACCAAACATTATCTTCATCCATCGTATTAAGATTAGTATTATATCTAACATTAACTTGACTTTCGATTTCAAATGGACGATAAATCTTTAAAGATTGAGCATCAATTGAAGTAGTTTCGGTTGATCCATTAACATACATTGGCTGAGCAATAGTATCGGAACCAACGTAAATATCATCTAAAATAAAATAAAATTCATTATTAATAATTTGTTTATCAATAATCTGACGAGCAAATGCAACATCTGAATTTTGATCATTACCAGGATAAATCCAATCACCAACTCGAATATAAGTTCCAGATTCATCATAAGCCGAAGTTTTAGATTGTGCCCCTGTAGAAATCTTTGGATACCCAGATTGAGTTCCAGTTAATAAACCAGATACTTTAACAGTATTAGTTCCACTAGTAAATGTATATTGCCAATTAGGATTGACTGCAACTGATCCTTGATAAATCTTATAGATCGCATGATCCCAACCATTCATTTGAATAAAATTGAAAGCATTGGCCCCAAAGATAATGCCAGTTCCATTTGCAGTATCCACTAATTCGGTATCAGAATATACTTGCTGACCATCATCACTTGCAAATGGAGAATCGAATTCTATAAAATAAGTAGCATTTGTTCCCGAACCAGATTTACGTTTAGCAATAATATACCGATAATTAGTAGATGCATGTAGATCTGGACGTAATCGAATACCTTCACCAATACGAACTAAATTATATAAAGCTAATGAAACTGGATATTCACGTGGATTTGTTCCAGGAGCATATCCTGGTAAGAATTTAGCTGCCGCATTAGTATTAACAGTTCCTGAAAAATTCAGACTATTGAAGTTAATTGGATAAGGACGATTTAATACTAAAGTATAATCACCAGTCCCTGCATCAACTTCCTTACTAATAATTTTAACTGCATAATTAGCAGAATCAGATACACCAGAAGATCCTTCTCTAACGATAAGATCTCCTTCTTCAACTTGATCATATGCGATTGAATTGCAAATAACTCGATAAACTGCATCTGGATAAACACCATTTGGATCAGCAGTAAACATATCTTTATTTCTAAATAAGAAATTAAAGGTAGTACTCGCAACTCTTTGCTTACTTCCAGTTGGGTTATTATATTTAATAGTAGAATTTGCGATTGAAGCATTATTAGCTTCAACTGCATCATCTACTAATACCGGACGAATAACAAATAATCTCTGAGAAAATTGTAAAAATTTCTCAGCTAAATAATGAGCAGGTCCAGTACGATCAATATTTGGTCTACCATATTTAGTATATAAATCTTGTAAACTAGTAACCTGAACAACTTTATTATGTATGCCGCGATCCGATAATATGACCGTAAAACCAACTCTTCCAGTTTCGATTGAAGGGAGAGCTGTACTTTGGTCTTCTATTGTAACATATACTGCAGGCAAAATTGCCATATTAGAAACCTCAATATTTTAAAAAATTATAAACCATTCAATAATAAATATTGATTCCTTTTCTACGAATTTTGGAGCAAAACAAATATGAGCAAATGGAACAACTTTATGAGTAGTAGAATCATTGTCATGAGTCATTCCTGGATGAGTAGCATATAAAAATGCTTCATCAATCTTAACGACATTTCCAGTTTCTAAGCTAGAAGGTTCTCCAGCATCTACTTTACAAATACATTTTGTAATTGTAAAATATCTATCTTGACAACCTGTAAATTCGATATCATCACTTGTTTGTAAAAAAATATCGGTATCTGAGACCAGTTTCTTAACAATATATGGCGTACCAGATCTATTTTTAAAGCATGAGGTGTTTAATGCAATAGGGGCAGCCGATTCATCATCACAAACATTTGGTCCCAATAATGTAATATTATCATTACTATCAATTGAACTTCCATTGGATCCAACAGAAAATGCATTAACTGAATATTCAGTTATATCTCCTAATCTAGGAGTAGTTGACCCAGGCGGAGATGAAGGAGGAACCAATTTGAAAATTGATTGATTTGCAAATTCTCGTCCACTTCCAATGGTCATATTAAATAACCAACCATCTTTTGATTGATCAGTATTTAATATACCATTTTCATAAATTCTCACCATTCCAATAAATGGTGAAGTTCTTTTTTGTCGCAATACTTTATCTAAATTATTGTTTATAGCATCGCGAATATTATAATTATCTGTAATAATTAATTTTTCCATTATATGATCCTAAATTATTAAAGGGGATTAGAATGTTCAATTATACCAGTAAAAATAGCGTCTTGATTAACTACGCTAATTTTTAATTCATTATTTATATATTGATATATTCGTCCATTATCAATAAATACAATAGTATTTTGATAATTAATTAAATCAGCAACTGATCCTGAGCATAATTGAGTAAATTCTAATGTAGGTCCTATAGTAGAAATCCAAATACCATTATCAGAAGAGTTATCACATTGTTCTAATTTTATAGCAAGATATAAATCAGTTGATATAATTTTACTACATATTTTCCAAGTCGATTGAATATTAATAAATGTAAGATATTCAAAATTCCAAATATCTCCATCATTAGAAGATATTAATCCACCTTGTGCCGTGACCGCAAATATTCCAGATGAATTACTTATAGCAGAAGCAACTCCAAAAAATCCAGGAACTGGTGATTCATAAATAATTATTAATTCATTATTAATTATTTTTACAACATGAGTCCCTATTATATAAATTGAGTTATTAAATTCAACTATATCTGAAATATGATTTACATTCCCATATATTCCATTGGGATCATATGCTGTATCAATATCATAAATATTCCATGGTCCACTAAAAGATGCGAAACTAATTAAATGCTGGTCCATCAATAACCAATATAAACCAGAAACTTTTCTAAATAAATTAAAATTACCTAGCATTTGTTGTAGATTATTAAAATTAGTAATAACTGCTGGAGCGACTATGGATGTCCAATTTTGACCATTATCTTCAGTTACTATAAATCCAGTTACTTGAAATAGAAAATTAGAATAGTCTTGTGGATAATTTGGATTATTATCTGTACATATAAAAGCTATTAAATTATCCGTCCATATTCCTGTAGGTGGATTAAACCATGGAAAATCTGAGGGGTTAATATAATTAGGAGTAACATATGAAGGTAAACTTATTGATTGCCATGTATTTAGATTTGGAATCCAAATATTATTAGAAGTACTATCAAGAATACTTACGTTTAATTCCAAGGGTATTATTGTTGGTAAATATGAAATATCACTTGCTGATTGTGGTAAAATATATGGCAACTGTGGATTTGAATTAGTTGGAGGTATATAAATTAAATTAAATCTATGGTTTAACGCAAAATTATCAAAATTTGAATTTGAAATATTACCAGTATAATAATCCGATATATTATGGGTGTCCCTATTTATAAACTTTCCATAAGAAATACCTACCGAATTTATATTATAATTATAACTTTGATTAGTTATTACTTGAAAAGTTTCATTATAATCTATAGAAGTATCTTCAATACTTGGAATTGTCTGAATAAAAGTATAATTCTCAGATACTTTAATGGATAATCCCATATTAAAATTTAATTTCTGAAAATGAGAATCTGATATATATGAATTATTTTCTAAAGAATAATTGATAATCGATTGCATTAAGTATTTAAAATTACATACTGATAAATATTTAACTTGCAAATTCACAATTGTCGAATCAGAAATTGAAATATCTATACCATTAATAAATTTAAACCGATAATTTAACTTATTTAATAATGAAATATTATCATCTGTAGTTTTTGTTAAAGTATGATTAAATGCATTTTTTAATCCCAATTTATCACTAAATAAATAATTAATATTGCTATAACTATAATTTGAAAGATTAAAAGATGAATATTTTTCAAGATTATTGATTAATATTCGACTATCGGTAACTGTAATTGGTAATAATTGATATTTTTTAAAACTCAAATTAAACTGTTCACTTGAATTTAATCGATCATTAGAAAAACAAGTATTTATATTTGAAGAATAATCAGAAATTTGGGTTAATATATTAATATTTGAATTAACAATAGTTAAATTAGTATCTTTAATAAAGTATTTTTTTCGTTTTCGGTATACAATTGTTTGTAACTGATTCTGAATTATTTTTAAATTATCATTAGTAACCAATGTAATTTCCTGAAACATATAATCTGAAATATTACATTGAATTGCTAATGGTACAATAATGTCAAATAAAGTATCTCGGTTATGATCCATATATACTGAGTTAAATTTATTTTTCACTAAAACCAAAAAATCTTCTATATATACTAACTCAGCATGTAATGGTTTTAAAAACATCAACATTGCATATGTTGTAGTCTGATTAAAATTAACTTTTATAGTTGTTAATTGATCCATAAAAGTTAACAAATATCGATTATATTTCGATATAAAATCCGATGAAAATGAATATGACCAAGTTATTAATGAATTTCGAATTGCACTTAAAAGAAGAACAGCATTTCTCTCAAGAATTATTCTATCAGTTACTGATAAAAAACTATCAATATATTCCATTAAATCTGAAGGTAATAAAGATTTATATTTTTGTAATAATATTTCCAAATCAACTTCATCATTATCATCTTCTTCTTCAAATGGCTTAATCCACTTATTATAAAAATTAGTAAGATCTTCTCGTTTAGAATCAAATGAAAATAATTTTTTTCCATTCGAATCATAAGAAACATATATTCCATCGCTAGATTGATTTACTAAATTTTTAGCTTGACCTATCTTATTATAGTCTTCAATTAATTTAGGAATATTATCTAATGATTTAAAAGGGAAATTCTTATTATGGATATTATAAATTATTGGAAATATTGGTCTTTGAAAAAGCATACTATGTGTAGATTCATTATAAACATATTCTCCATGCTTATAATATTCTAAATTAGGATATGGATATAAATAATATACTTTAAGTAAAATATAATACCATAATTTATATGCATTTTCAAAAGAGGTTTGATATGCTCCTTTCTCAAAATATAATGCTACTGTATAACTTTTAAAATAATGAAAAACAATTGAAAAAATTATTTTATTAATCTCATTATATTCTGTTATATTTTTATAATCAATATATATTAAATTTGTTTTAATTGGTACGATTGATATATCATCATCTGAATCATATATTAAATCAAGCTGCTCTTCAGTTATAAAGAAATGTTTTAATTTAGGAGCTAAATCATTAAATAAAATTGGATTTAAATTTTTATATTGTTTAATATTATTATTCAAATAAACTGGATACGGAACAAATACCCACCCATATTTCTCTTGTTTCTCAATAAATAATTCATATACATTAAGAGTATCATAAAAAGAATTACATACTTTTTTTATTTGAGAAAGTGTCCCTTTATACCTAGTATAATCCATAAATGAATATAATAAAGTATATTTATCATAAAATGATAAATTTGATATTAAATCATGCGGAAATCCATTTGATAATAAAATAATATCATATAATTCAACTGGTATACTTTGTTTTTCAAATACGGATTTAAATATTGTAGGGATTTCAGTATAAGTATCCTTAGAATATTTAGTTAATAAAAAATTTACAATTGAAGTATATAAAATTTGATCTTCAAATGGTAAATAATTTATTATATATTTTTTAAAATAGGCTTCAAGATTACTAATATTCATAACTTATCCAATAAATGATAATAAATCGTTATTTAATGTAAAAATATCCCTTGTTACATTATTAACTGAATTTATTTGAGATATATCAGTACATAAATTACCATTAATATCCAAATATGGGGAATATTGATCATTTAATAATACTTTACGACCAGTTAATAAATCGATACCGATATTAGAAGGATCTAAATTACCAATTATTCCGAATGGTTTTTTAAACTTATCAAAATATCGTCTATTAAACTTTTCATTACAAATATAACTATAAATCCGTTTATTTATTTCTAATGGAGCAATAATGAATCCATTAATTACATAATAATAAAGCTCGAATTTTTCATTGAATGATAATTGTAAATTTTTTAAAAGAGAAGAGATGTTCTCAACCTGTTTTACAATAATTTTATACTGATCTGCTGGAATATTCTTTTCTTGAGATAATAGATATACAAAATGATTTGCAATATTAAGATTTCCAATTGTTTTTAATCCAGCATATTCAAGATCTAATTTATAATGAACTACATTATAATTGCGAGAATTTAATGTTGTGGAAACATTAGAAACTCGAAATATTTCTTCTGATTTATGTGGGTCATATGAAAATACGACTAAATCATTTATATTCGGCTCAGAAATAGTATAAGTTACTAAATTAGTAGTACCATCAAATTTAAATCCAGATTGATCTTGTCTATCTTGCGGTGTATTTACATTAACCCCTATTTCAAACAATGGAGTATAATCATATATATCAAAATATACACCACTTTGGAACCGGGTTTCAGTCCCATTTGTTTGTTCATTATATGTTGAAATATTTTTATTAATATTTAAATAACGAACAAATATTGAATTGCGAGATATATTTTCATATGTATGTATTAGTTTTAGGTACTCTCTATAATATTCATGAGTAACTGAAACTTCATGTAAAATGTTTTCGGACATTTAATATAGATATTATTATGATTCTTACTTATTAAAATTGGAGATATTAAAATATGTCATCATCTTCTCTTATAATCGAACCAAATACTCCTATGAACCGAGTATTATATCGTAAATATTTCATTAAACATTTAGATATATTCGCCGCTAACTTTATTATTGTTAATAATAATAAAGTCACATGTCAATTGAATATGAAAAATGGTAAAATTCAACCAACTTTAACTATTCGCACATCTGATAAAAATGAAGATTATACAATCGGTATGCGACGAGCTATTCCTGAATTCATGTCATATTCTATTAATCCACGGGAGATTAAAATTGATTTAATTTCAGAAAAATTCAATACTGAAATTATATCCGACCAAAATATAAATTCATCTGTGAATAATTTAATTCAATTTGGAACTGAAGAAGATGATGATGTAATCTATCAATTTAATATTACTCAATTTAATCCACTTAAAAAAAATGTAAGTAATATTAAAGTTTTTAATCTCGAATATGAAGAAAGATTATTTTTAAATCTGAAAAAAGGATTTATATTTTCATTAATTAATTCAGATTATAAACTCACATATTGCTACGCTCGAGATTTTCAAAGTGGATTAATTGGACATTTACATAGTGATAAAGATTATGGAGCTTTATCAAGATTTCAAAAATACTGGACTGAATTAGAAATTAATACTAGTATAAACGATTTTAATATTGAAATCTTTAGTAATACTATTAACCAGTTATTTAATAATCAAAATTCTGGAGTATTTTATATATTTCATAAATTCAAATCTAATCATATATGGGTAAATATACCATATCTTGATATCTAATTATTCAAAATATACCTAGGGGTTTATTTTACCCCTAGGTAACTTGAAATGTTACATCTTCATTTTCAATATTTATTTTTATTTGCAATAAATATTCAACATGATCCCCATAATTATATGGTAATAATTGAGCATTAATTACTTTTATTGAAACATTAAATGAAGTATTAACTAAATTAATCATAACATCTAACTCAGATGCTAAAAGTTTTTGTCGCAATACTGTATCTTTAGTTTGTAAATACTTCTTTAAATTATTACCAAATTCAGGATCAAATGGATATTTACCTTTAGCTGTTAATATATAATTTTTAATATAATAAATTACAGCTTTTTTCTTAGACTGAAATGATTCCATATCATTATATATATTTACTGTAAATTGAGTATCATATATATTAGAAGGGCGATAAACATCAATTTCAGGTTTATTTAAATTTTTAGTAATTAAATATTGAATTTCAAATGGTAACTTTTCTAATTCAACTACATCAGTATTTAATCTAATAGATAAAGGTATCTGACTATAAATTGATGTGTCTAAATCAGATAATTTAATAAACATTAAAAATACCTAAAACTAGTCTTAACTTTTAAGCAATATATTATCTTCTTGATTTTTTTGGTTGATTGCGTTTTTTAATTTTTTCCAACTCAGCTTGCTCTTTCTTTTTTAATTTTATTTGTTCCGTAATTAAATCTTGGAACAAACAATATGGCATTTCGAGAATACTAAGTGGATCAGCTCCGTATTCGAATATTCGTTGATAATATAATACATTTTCAATAAATATTCGATACGCTTTAGCTGGAGTTGAAAAATCGTCTAGGGGGTTACTCCCAAAAAACTTCTAAATAACGCAACCTCCATATCAATCTTAAATGGAAATTCTTTACCACAAGTAGGACATTGAATCATTGCTTTAAATTCGGGATCCATTTTACTATATTCATCATTAAATGATTTAATAATATTTGCAATTTCATCTAATGGAATATAATCACCAATCATTCGATGAATTTCTCTTGCAGTCTTTAATTCTGAAGGTTGTGATTCTGGATTTTTATCGAAATAAATATTAATACTTTTAGTAATTAATGCTAATTCTTCAGTTCTAGACATCAAAGTACCAAATTTACTCATATTATCTTTCAACATTGCAGCATCAATCATTCGAAGAATATCTAAATGCTTTTTCATTGTTGGGATTGTTAATTTAAATATAATACGATCTAAATCTTCTTCACTAACATTTAAAGTATGTTCAACGAAATGAGTAGTAAATGCTTCTTCTTTATCCCAGATATTTTTAATACTATCTTCAGTAATTAATTCCCTGGCTTTAATTACTTGCTTAAACTTTTCAGCGCATTTGGCATCTGGGCAAGTTAATTCTTGTTCACCTAATGTATCATATGTTGCATCGAAAATGCCCCATATTAAAATTTTTTTATCGAAATGACTAACATTATCAATAAATTGCTCATACTTCGGACGAGTTTGTAAATCTGGAAATTCACAATGATCGAAAATTAAATGAGATAATTCATTATCATAAATGTCAGGTGATGTAATCATCGTTCTTAAAGATAAATCATCAGCAACTGTCAAAGGAGATACTAATACTCTATGACGAGCAACTGGGCAAAATACCTGACGTTTTCTAATCTGTTTGAATTTCTCGAGCTTTTGAAATACATTTGCAGAATTATTTGGAATCATAAGAGCTCCTTAAATAAAAATAAAATGAGGGTAGAAATATATGAAGGAGGACATATATAACAGGAACTGCAGTTCTTTTCCCCTCTAACTTTTTGTTAAATTATAACAGATAACCACTTTTCGCGATCATCTATACTAAAATGCGTTGAATTTTTTATAATCCAAACGATTAATTGTTTAATATCTGAATTTATACAATGATTATTAAGATAATCTAATAATTTAATTTCAAAAAAAGTATCAACATATACATAATTTGGAGATTTAAGTTTACACCAATTAATTAATGATTTATAAATCTCAAAAAATACAATTGGACAATCTTTATAAACTAATTCTAAAAGATGTGTAAATTTATGATATCCAGACGCACAAAAAGAAGCTGGTAATTTTGCTTTTTTATCAATAAATCCATGAGAATAATCTGTAATAATATCAAATTTCATTCCATGAAAAAACCAATTCCAAGTGTCAGAATTTAATTGAATAAAATATGGAATTTTAACTAGTCCAAAATTTAATTGAGTTAAAATAATATCACTCTTTTTATGATCTCGTTCAATAACATCAATATCTCGAAAATGAGTTTCCCCCTCAAATTCAACAATTATAGGAATATTATTATATTCAATATAATAATCTGATCGATATCTAATATTAGGAATAGAAAATTGACGTTGAATTTTAGTAATTTCATTATTTGATTTAAAAATATCAAATAATTTAGATTCGGTTAAATATCCATCTACAAGATAAGGCATATTATATCTCTCAAAAGTTAATTGAAACATATAATACCTATATCATTAAATTAAAAACAATTTTGGGGAATTTTGAAAATCCCCCAAAATAAAATTAACCTAATAAATCTTGATAATTAGAAACAGTAATAACACCAAGAGCCTCTGGGTTCACAATTTCAAGTGCGGACCTAGAGCGGACGAAGGTGCGTTTTACACTGTTAGTTACTTCTTCAATCATGTACAATGGTTTATACACTAAATCAATTAAAACAGAACGACTTAGATCATCGCCAGTTGGCTTATATACTACATAAACTTTATTATCGGGAATCACATCCGAGTGCAATATAGACATCTTAGAGAACCCAATATTAGTATCTCCCTTAAAGCCAGCTTCACCACGACGAGTCTCACTGAAATTAACCATGTAATCCTGTAATGATTCCAAAACGGATGCAGTCTTCATACCAGCAATCAAGTATTGTGGATCAGCGCGGAAATTAGCACGAACCCTTCTGCGAATAGATGAAATCATCGGAATAATCGACTTGAAAACATCTAAAACATTAGCAGGTTGATACTGATTACCACCTGAAGTAGTTTTATATCTATCAAGATCTAAAAGTAGAGATGCTTGATTAGCTGCCATTTCTGGCTCGTGAGCTTGTAAATAATACGAAAGATCGAAGTCTTTATTGAGTAACATTTGCAGACGGATAGCTTCGGATAAAGTTCTAACCATATCCAAATTCCAAATCATTAATTTTCAACGTGGAGCGTTACTCCATGCTCTACTAAAAATTCTTCAATATTAATGCCTGAATATTTTTTTATTGTATAATGAATATTAAATTGTGAACAATTGTATTCCATCGCTAACTGATCTTGAGTATATCTACCAGATTTATATTTATCCAATATATCTGGGATATCTTCAATTCTAATTTTAGTAGTGCGAGTATTTCTATTTTGCACTACATCAGTAGACCATCTACAATTATCAGGAGAATAGTTTCCATTAGTATCTTTTCTATCAAGAGTATGATTTAAACTTGGTCTTGGACCCATATCTCGATAAAAATCTTCAAATGATTTTCTCCAACGTTCACAAACTTCAATTCCGCGTCCACCATAATAAGAATATGCTGAATGATTTTTATTATGGCATCTGCTTTTCATTTGTATCCAGATTTTATATTCGGTAGTATTTTTCATATTGTGAGTAGTATTATTAATCCGGCAGGCCTCATCATGCCAACATCCACATGAAGTAGTACTACCATTTTTTAATAGTCTAGCAGAAATTATCTTTTTCTTTCCGCAAGAACATTCACATAAAAATTGAGTTTGACCATGCTTATTATTTTCTGCACGTTCAATTACAATTAATCTACCAAATACTTGTCCGGTTAAATCAACAAATTTAGACATAACTTCACCTTCTTACTAAGAAATTAAAAAGATGAATATTATGAAAGTTAGGCATCTAAGTAAGTAAATCCCAGGTATCGCGAATACGTGTCCTTCCACAATATTCAAACCTGGCATTATAATTGAAAAATTTTAACAGCTTTATATTTCTATAAAGATAAGACTATATCTTCATCCTAATAAAATTAGGAGTCTCCCATTTCGACCTACTTAGGTCTACTCGCTTATGCGATAGTCGTTGAACGTTCCAGGTTTTAAACTGGCTTCGCTGCTGATTGTCCAATCTCTTTTATTTTCAAACTATCACGATTATCTTTTCAGATTGCGTTGTAGTTAAAAGAGCTCTAAGGAAGTTCCAGCAATTAAGGAAATTTTCATTAAACATTACTGTTTAATGCGACTATGGATCTAATCGTTGTAATCTTGTAGCATTTCCGTCGTGACATCTAACTCGAAATCCAATTGTGTTATCTATATATTACTATATAGTTCAGACTATATCTTTATATAATGAATATTTTTCATTATATATCTCCTGTTTCGAATTAAACTAGAAATTATCTAGTTTAACCCTACGTCTTTCGACTAGTCGTTGAACCTTCTTCTAAATCTATGATTTTGGAAGCTTGGCTGCTGATTGTCCTTTATAAGGAGTTTCCAGCAATTAAGGAGATTTTATTTACTTATATTACTATAAGGAGAGACTCTTTCTAAGTTAATCTCTCACATCGACATTTGCCATAATATATTCAACAGTATTCGCAAAATACTATCCGAGTAATTTTATTACTCAACTTATATTTACATATAAGATTAGACTATATCTTCTTTCAAAAATTGAAAGTTCTATGTTTCCACCATCATTAGCTTATGGTGTACGAGTTTTCACTCTAGTCGTTGAACCTTTCTTTTATAAAAATAAAAGCTTGGCTGCTGATTGTCCTTTTATAAGGAGTTTCCAGCAATTAATAGAATTTTTTTAAGTTGGGACACATTGTTTATCCCAACCGTCAATCTCGAGCTTAACTTTGACTCTGCCAACATCACTAGTAATAGCACTAAAAATAGTATTAGAAGTAATAGAAACTGCAGAATAATTAGCTGGAGAAGTAGAAGCAAACGTTACACCAAATTGAAAAATTCCCCTATCCCAATCGATATTTCCGACGATCTTACCATTGACAGTAGCGTTAGCATTATTAGCGTCAACAAAACTAAACTCCTTAGCAACCTGACCACGAGCATCTGGTCGAACGGTCAAAGCAACAGTATGCTGATGAACAGGAGTAGCGTCATCCTTAACAATAATATCGGTAACAATGAAATAACGCTTATTAACACGCATTTCATCTGCACTTAATCCACCAGCTAATGTAAATAAGTTATTAGATACATTAGGTAGCAAATTAATAACATGGGTTTTCTGTCTTTCTAGAATATTCGAACGTGGAATTCTGAACTTAGTAGTAGTACCGTCGGTGTTCAAAACTGAGCCATTCAACTTAACACGAGGAATTGTTAAAATAGACTTACTAACCGGATATACTGTAGCGATTTCAGATATGATCGGATCTGAATAAATCATTTATGTTTAAAATCCATTTTATCTTATAATTACTTATAAGATCAGACTATATCTTTTTTAAAGATTAGTTAATCTTTAAAATTGTGTGTTTCGAATTTATTTCCTATAA
>Ga0233424_10001398_pt1 | contig 21315 bp, 19 predicted proteins | sample Watercolumn_Towu_FD_181011 | JGI IMG/M metagenome (GOLD analysis project Ga0233424, IMG submission 181011) | Freshwater microbial communities from Lake Towuti, South Sulawesi, Indonesia - Watercolumn_Towuti2014_125_MG | ecosystem: Environmental > Aquatic > Freshwater > Lake | place: Indonesia... | reverse complement strand
ATGAGAGTTGCTGTGCTCGAGGACGGACGCATTGACGCACTCTCACTCTCGGGATCAAACTGGACAAGGCACGTGTCCTTCGGCTTACTGGGCGCGCTTTGAACCGGAACCTTACAACCGTTTTTGAATGAATCCTGAGCTCCTCGCGAAGGCCAAGTCGCTCGGTTTTTCCGACCGCCAGATCGCTCATCTCACGGGCCGGACCGAAGAAGCCGTCCGCGCCCAACGGAAGCAACTCGGCCTGGTGCCGAGCTATCGTCTGGTTGATACGTGCGCGGCCGAATTTGAAGCTTACACCCCTTATTTTTATTCCACCTACGACCGGGGAGATGACGAAGTCAAACCGTCCCCGAAACGCAAGGTGATGATTCTCGGCGGCGGCCCCAATCGTATCGGCCAGGGGATTGAATTCGATTACTGTTGCGTTCACGCCGCGTTCGCCCTGAAAGAGGACGGCTTCGAGACGATCATGGTGAACTCCAACCCCGAAACCGTTTCGACCGATTACGACACGAGCGACAAGCTCTATTTCGAGCCGCTGACACTGGAAGACGTCCTGCACATTTACGAGCGCGAACAATGCTGGGGCGCCATTGCGCAGTTTGGCGGCCAGACCCCGCTCAACCTGGCGCTGGGCCTGCAAAAGAACGGCGTCAACATCATCGGCACTTCCCCACAAGGCATCGAGATCGCCGAGGATCGAAAGCTCTTCGCGGCGATGCTCCACAAACTCAAGATTCCGCAGCCGGCCAACGGCGTCGCCGTCAACGAGGCCGAAGCGCTCGCCGTCGCACGGCAGTTGGGCTATCCGGTGCTCGTCCGGCCTTCTTTCGTGCTCGGCGGGCGGGCCATGCAGATCGTTTATTCGGACTCCGAACTGTCCCATTACATGCGCTTCGCCGTTGAAGCTTCGCCCGAACGTCCCGTGCTCGTGGACAAATTCCTCGAGGACGCCACCGAGGTGGACGTGGATTGCATTGCGGACGTCGGACAGTTCGCGCGGCCGGACGAGGGCACGATCGTGATCGGCGGAATCCTCGAGCACATTGAATTTGCCGGCGTGCATTCGGGCGACGCCGCGATGGTGCTGCCTCCGCACACGCTTTCGCAAACCGTCATGGAAACGATCCGGGAATACACGCACGCCATGGCGCGCGAGTTGAAAGTCATCGGGCTGATGAACGTGCAATACGCGGTCAAGGGCGAATCCGTTTATGTGCTTGAAGTCAATCCGCGCGCGTCCCGCACCGTGCCGTTCGTGAGCAAGGCGATTGGCGTCCCGCTGGCCAAGCTCGCCGCCAAGATCATGGCCGGGAAAACTCTGGCCGAACTCGGATTCACGAAGGAAAGCTGGGCCAAATACTGGACCGTTAAGGAATCCGTCTTTCCCTTCAACCGGTTCCACGGCCAGGACATCCTGCTCTCTCCCGAAATGCGTTCCACCGGCGAAGTCATGGGGTTGGACGGCGACCTGGGAATTGCCTACGCGAAGTCACAGATAGCCGCCGGCGGTCCGCTGCCGATGAGCGGCCGCGTTTTCCTGAGCGTCAGCGACGCCGACAAACGGGAGGTCGCGAAGGTGGCGAAGCTTTTCGCCGATCTCGGATTCGAGCTCGTCTCCACCATCGGCACCGCCGCCGTGCTGGAAAAGGCCGGGCTGAACGTGCAACGCGTCTTCAAGCTGACGGAAGGCCGGCCCAACGCCGTGGACTTGCTGAAGAATCGCGAGGTGCAACTGGTCATCAACACTCCATCGGGGCAAACCCCGCGCGCGGACGAAGTCAAAATCCGAACCACCGCGGTCTATACGAACACGCCCATCATGACGACCCTAGGCGGCGCCCGAGCGGCGGCGTTGGGAATCGCCGCGATCAAGAAGAATGGTTACGCGGTGAAAACGTTGCAGGAGTATCATGGTTAGCCTGGTGGAGAAATGCACGCGCCTCGCAGTCCAGGGTTGCCAGGGCCCATCCCCTCTCCCATGAGGGAGAGGGCCAGGGTGAGGGGTGAAGGCACTGGACAAGCCGGAGAAGCCAGGGATTGGTGAGCGTTTCTCCCTCACCCCAACCCTCTCCCGCTGGGAGAGGAGAACAGATTGCTCCGCATGAGCCAAAGCGAAAAACTCCTCCGCGAATTGATCGCGCGGCCCAGCGTGAACCCGGCCTTCGTTCCGCCAGGGGATGCCAACGCGGGCGAACAGCGGGTCGCGGAGTTTCTCGTTGGTGTGTGCAAGAAAGCCGGCTTCGACGTCGAACGCCAAAGCGTTTGTCCGGGACGCGATAATATCCTCGCCCGCCTCCTCCCCAGACAGAAGCCGGTGCAACGGATTTTGCTCGCGCCGCACATGGATACCGTCGGCGTCCAGAACCCAATGTCTTTCGACCCGCAAACGCGTCATGGCCGCCTTTACGGCCGAGGCGCCTGCGACACCAAAGGCACCATGGCCATGATGCTGGCGGTCTTGCTCAGTCTCGCAAAATCTGCCCGGCGTCCCTCCCGCACGGAAATCGTTTTTGCCGGACTGGTGGATGAAGAGAACGGCCAGACCGGATCGCGCGTGCTGGCGGCGTCGAAGTTCAAGGCGGACCTCGCCATCGTGGGGGAGCCGACGGAGCTTCAAGTCGTGACGGCTCACAAGGGGGATCTGTGGTTGGAATTGGAGACGCGCGGAAAATCGGCTCATGGCGCACGCCCCGAACTGGGCCGGAACGCGGTTCACGCCATGGCGAGGATTGTCGATTGGCTGGAAACCGATTACGCGGCGCAATTGCGGAGGCGGGGGCACCCGTTGCTGGGCCATCCGACCATCAACGTCGGTTCCATCGCCGGCGGCACGCAACCTAATATTGTTCCCGCTCGGAGCGTGATCAGCATCGATCGCCGGACCTTGCCGGGCGAAACGGAAGCAACGGTTCGCCGGGAAATCCGCGCGTTGCTGCTGGGCCGGCGTCAAAAGGCGATCTTCCGTAATGTGAAAGCGGCGGAGTGCCTGCCGATGGAGACGCCGTCCGGTTTGCCCCTCGTTCAGCAGTTCCTGCGGTGTGCCGGGCAGAAGAAGCCGGCGGGGGTCGATTTTTTCTGCGATGCTTCCGTGTTGTCCGCGGGCGGCATTCCGAGTGTGGTGTTCGGGGCCGGGAACATCGCCCAGGCGCACACCGCGGATGAATGGATTGCGTTGCGGTCTTTGGAATCGGGCACGAAGCTTCTGACACGGTTTCTGGAATCACTGCCGTAGCGCGCTTGGGGTTCAAGGTTTGAGGTTTCAAGTTCAAAGCCATTCCGTCCCTAAATGAACGTTGCTTTCTTAACGCACGAGCCGTTTTATCCGCCGAGCGGCGGCGGATCGGCGGAAGCCGTCTATCTGATTCGCGAACTGGTCCAACGCGGCCATGCGGTCCGTGTTTTCTGCCCCAAACTGGCCGAACCCGAATGGGTGCAAAAGGAGTTTGGAGTTCGGCTCCATGAGTTCAGGGCGTGGCAGATGGGACGCTACACCTCCCTGCGCAGCGCCAAATACTTGCTTTACCCCTTTCTCCTGCGACGGATGGCCGAAGCGGCCCATCGCGAGGAGCCGTTTGATTTGGTGCTGTCCCAGCACGCCATCTCCGCCGTGGCTGCCGGCTGGCTCAAGCGCCGTCTTCGAGTCGCCGTCGCGATGAACTTTCTCGATTACCTCACGGGCTTCATGGAAACTTGGCCGGCCTACCTCGCGCCGCGCCCGCTGCTCAAGCGACTCGAGAAATTCGAGATCTCCCTGCCCCTGCGCTCCGGCGCGGATGCGGTGCTCACGGTCTCGGACACGCTGGCCGACTATTTTGTGAGGGCGGGCTATCCGCGCGCGCGCGTCCTCCCCATTTACTACGGCTACGATGCCGATTTGTTTCCCTTCTCGAAGGAACGCGAAACTCAAAGCCATCCGAAAGCGCCGACGATTGTGATGCACGGCTCGCTGGATCATCATCACCTGGGGCCAATTGCGCTGCACGCCATCGATCGCGTCGTGCGGGAGCGGCCCGACGTTGTCTTCCGGTTTGTCGGCCAGCGCACGGGGAGTCTGGAGAATTTCCTTCAGCGCGTCCGCGCGCAAATCCCCGCGGTCCACGTCGAATCGACCGGTTTTGTTCCGTATCGAAACGTTGCGGCGCATCTGGCTGACGCGTCGGCCGGCATCGTGCCGTACGAAGAATCCACCGGCACGCACTGCGCGTTCGTGGCCAAGATTGTGGAATATCTCGCGGTGGGATTGCCCGTGGTGAGCACGCCTCTGGACAGCGCCCGGCGATACTTCGGCCACGAGCCGAGGGTGCGTTTCTCCGGATTCGACGGAGAAAGCTTCGGGGAAAAAATCCTGAGCTGGCTTCGACAAGCAGACGGTTCTCAGCCCTCTCGTGCGCAGGCCGCCAGCGAACGAGTCCGAGCCGAACTCGATTGGCGCGTCATCAGCAAGAAGGCGATTGATTTTGTCGAAGGAATCCGCATGACCGGCGGTTGAAGATGGCTAGGGGTTTCTCCACCACTAATGGAAACTAATGAACACTAATCAGAGACATTTCCAGTTTAACCACGGATGCACACGGATAGGATGGAACGCCTTGGTCAGGCCATAAGTATTCAGTGCGATGAAAGGCTCGCCCTCACCCCGGCAGTACTTTTACCGCCCGCGGACTCAGCACTGTTTAGTGATCGTTTCCCGGTGTGGGAAACAGCGGTTCCCTCTCCTGGGGGAGAGGGTTAGGGTGAGGGCGAGTCACCTTTTCAAGGAATAGATACGGTTAAGAAATCTGGAACTTTTTGTCTCGAGGTCAGAACGAGCCGATGAGCATCTCCTCCAACAAACTCGCGTTCTTTCGCCAGAGCGGTTGGATGATCGCGGCGACCACGGCCAGCGGTTTGTTCATGTACGCCGTGCACGTCCCGGCGTTGGCCAAGCTGCCGGAGGATGAATACGCGGTCTTTGCCACGCTCCTGCAGGCGATCAATCTCATGCTCATTCCGGGCCTGAGTTTGCAGATCGTGTTCGCGCAGCAGGCGGCCGCGGCACGCAGCGATCTCGAAAACCATCGGTTGACCGGCGCCGTGCAGGCTTTGTTACGGGCGATCTTCGTCGCCTGGCTCGTGCTGGCGGCCGGAACCTGGCTGTTCCAGAGCCGCGCGCTGACCGCGTTCAAGATCACGAATCCCGCTGCGTTATGGGTGACGGTCGCCGTTTTTCTTCCAACTCTTTCGCTGTACCTGATGCTTGGATTGCTCCAGGGCACGCAAAACTTCTTCTGGCTCGGCTGGGTGGGGATTCTCAACGGCTTGGGACGTTTCCTGTGCGTCCTGGTCACCGTGGTTTGGCTGGGCGGGCACGCGGCCGGCGCGATGGCGGGTCCGCTCATGGGCATGGTGGCGGCTCTCGCAGTGGCGGTGTGGCAGGCGAGAGAAATTGGTTTCGGCCCCGCCGAACCGTTCGAATGGCGGCCCTGGCTCGCGCGCGTGGTCCCGCTGACTTTTGGATTGGCCGCCAGTCAAATCATGCTCGCGGCGGACATGATCATCGTCCGCGCCTATTTCCAGGCGGACACCGGCCTGTATGCCGCGGCGGGCACGATCGCGCGCGGGCTCGTGATCTTCACCGGTCCGGTGGCCCTGGTGATGTTTCCGAAGATCGTGCGCAGCCTTTCCCGCGCGGAACGAATCGGTTTGCTCGGCCAGGCGTTGCTGAGCACCGGCGCGCTGGCTGGCCTGGCGGCGCTGGCCTGCACTTTCCTGCCTGAACTGCCGTTCCGCATTTTGAAGCCGGCCTACTTGCCGATTGCGCCGCTGCTGCCGTGGTTCGCCTGGGCGATGATGCCGCTGACGTTGACGAATGTCTTGATCAACGATTTGCTCGCGCGCTCCCGGTACCGCGTCGTGCCCTGGTTGCTGGGCGTGGCTCTCGTTTACCTCGCCGTCCTGAGCCTGGTGGCGAAGTCCGCGTCGGCCGCTGAACCGATGCACGGCTTCAAGCTCGTCGTGCAGACGATCGGAGGATTCAATCTCCTGTTGCTCGGCGCGACCGGATGGTTTGCCTGGCGAACGAAAACGGGAGACGGCGGTTAGGATTGACCACGCTGATGGGCGTCTTGGCCGTCGCGGCGCATGCGGGCGCAACCGTGCTCGGTCTGGACTGGAGCGCGCTCACGGCTACCGGTGTTTTGTTGACGCTCCTCGGGGGCGCAATCCTTTGTCAGGTGTGCCGTTGCGCGGTTTGTTGAGCAGTTTGAAATTGCGCAATCACCGCGCGCTGTATTCGCGCTTGGCTTGCCAACTCACTCTGCCCGTCTACAGCGGCGCCCAATGCGCCCAGTATCTCAGCGCCGCCTTAGTCGCGGCCGGTTTGAGCGCGCAGGTTCTGGAACCCGCCGCCACCGAACTGCTCAGCGCAGCCAGCGGCAGCCGTCCGCGCAGTTTGAGTCTCGCTCATGAGTCCCAAACGAAAAGCCCTTGGTTACTTCCGTTGGTTCCACCGATTTCATCGATTACATGATCGGTTTCGGTGGTTTCGGTGGTTTGGTGTCTCCGAAATCGGACACTTGAATTCAGGGCTGATCCGGTCCATAAGTGTTTGTCGCCATCCCAAGTGCCGAATTGCATGAACGCTACCAAACTCCGCCGAACTCTCGCTTCCGGCTTCACGTTGATCGAATTGCTCGTGGTTATCGCCATCATTGCGATCCTCGCCGGGATGTTGCTGCCCGCGCTGAGCAAGGCGAAACTGAAGGCGACCGGCTCCGCTTGCTTGACCAACCAGAGGCAGCTCATTCTCGGCTTCGTGATGTATGCGAACGATCACGACGATCAGATGCTCTACACCGATCCCGGTCCGGGGCAAATTGGAAATCCAGGGGGCGGCTTCTGGCCCGGTCCTTACACGGACGCCGGACAATTCCGAGAAGTCAGCAGTGGCATGAGCCGCACCGAAGCGCAGCGCAACGCCGAGAACGGGTTCAAGAAGGGGGCGCTTTACAATTATGTGTCCGCGCCCGGCGCGTATCATTGTCCCGGCGACCTCCGAACCAAGAATTTGCGGCCAGGCTTTGGCTGGGCTTACGACAGCTACTCCAAGGCCAATGGCATGAACGGCCACGCCGATTGGCAAGGCGGCGCCCAAACACCTTACAAAAAACTGAGCGTCGTCCTGGATGCCGCCGAGGCCATGGTCTTTCTGGAAGAAGCCGATCCGCGAGGCCGCAACCTGGGCACTTGGGTGATCGATGTCGAACCGGCGGCGCGGTGGATCGATCCGTTCGCGATTTTTCACGGACGCACGAGCACGATTTCATTTGCCGATGGCCACGCCGACATTCACACCTGGATCGAGGCGAGCACTATCAAAGCGGCGACGGATTCGGCGCGAGGCCGGGAAAGTTTTGGCTGGAGCGGTGGCAATAACAAGAACCGGGATTTCCAGTGGGTTTATCAGCGTTACAAGCACCAAAAGTGGGCGCCTCTGAAATAACGGGTATCGCGTCGCAGGGTTGGCTAAGCCGTAACTATTCATTGAAAATGTGAATCGCCCTCACCCTCACCTCTCCCCCGGAAGAGGGAACCGCTCTTTCCCGCACTGGGAAACGCTCCCTAAACCGTGATGAGTCCACCGGCGTGCAAAGTTACTCCCTCTCCCCGGGGGAGAGGGCCGGGGTGAGGGCGAGCCTTTCATCGCACTGACTAGTTACGGCTGCGAGCGTGTCCGAAGATTTCAGAGCGCGCTTGAAATCGGTTCGTATTGCGAGCATAACTGAGTTAAGAATTGCCTGACCAACTAATCCTATGAGAACTATCCACCTCCCGTTCCACCCCAAAACCAAACCCGTAACGACGGGATTCACTTTGATCGAGTTGCTCGTCGTCATAGCCATCATTGCGATCCTCGCAGGAATGCTGCTGCCGGCCTTGAGCCGGTCCAAGCTGAAGGCCACCGGCGCGGCGTGCCTGGCAAATCAGAAACAACTGAGCCTGGGCTTCTACATGTATGCGGGGGACAATGACGAAAAGATTCTCTATACCGACCCCGGCCCTGGCCAGATTGGCAATCCGGCGGGCGGCTTCTGGCCGGGACCGCATAACGACACCGGCGGCTTCAGTGACATCACCGCCGGCCAGGGAGTCGGAGTCGCGCAGCGCTATGTCGAGAACGGCATTCGCAAAGGCGCGCTGTTTCCGTATGTCTCCGCGACCGGCTCTTATCATTGTCCCGGCGATCTCCGGACGAAAAATCTCAAACCGGGCCGCGGCTGGGCTTACGACAGTTATTCCAAGGCCAACGGCATGAATGGCGGCGGTTGGGAAGGATCTTCAGCGACCAGCGGGCCACAACCCTTCTTCACCAAGTTAAGCAACGTCCCGGATGCGGCTGAAGCCGTGGTTTTGCTGGAGGAGGCTGATCCTCGCTCGTACAACCGCGGCACCTGGGTGATTAACGTCGGGACACCCGGATGGGTCGATCCCTTCGCCATCTTCCACGGGGACAACAGCACCATCTCATTTGCGGACGGCCACGCCGAAAGCCACAAATGGGTTGAAGCCAGCACGATCAAAGCGGCTCGGGATTCCTCCCGCGGCATCGAGAGCTTTTACTGGGCGGGCGGCAACAACAAGAATCGCGATTTCCAGTGGATTTATCAGCGATACAAGCACCAGAAGTGGGCACCGCTGAAGTAAACGCTGCTCTCCGTAGGTTTATGTTTCCGTTGCAAGATGGCCATAAAACTCCTGGCAGTTTGAGTTCCATATGAAAATCAACAAATCCATCCTCCTCTCCTCAATCATCACCGCTGCGGTGTGTGCACTCCAGTGTTCGGCTGCTGACCCTCATGCGGACGCGCACAAGTCCGCCTGGAGTTCGGTCACCAGAGCCGTGGCAGCAATCCATCCGACTGCGGGCAATAAATGCCATGGCACGGTGCAGTTTTCTCAGGTCGGCGATAAAGTCAAAGTCGTCGCCACGATTGAGGGACTGACTCCGAATCAGAAGCACGCGATTCACATTCACGAAACCGGTGACTGCACATCGGCCGATGGCATGAGCGCCGGCGGGCATTACAACCCTGAAGGTCATCAGCACGGTTTGGTGAGCGCCGCGAAGCGGCACGCCGGCGACTTGGGCAACCTCCAGGCCGACGCCAATGGCAAAGCTCAATATGAAGCGACCGTCGAGAATGTTTCGCTGGTGGGAATGAAGAATCCGATCCTGGGCCGGGCGGTGATCATTCATGCGAAAGAAGACGACGGCGGCCAACCCGTTGGAAACGCGGGCGCGCGGCTGGGTTGCGGCGTGATCGGCATTGCCAAATCTAGCCCCTAATCAGACTGCGTCGGGCGTTGCAGGTTGAAGTCCGTTCCGAGTGATTCGCAATCCGCAATCCGCATTCCCAATCCGCAAACGCATGACCGAAGGCGTCTTTTACCTGAAGCTGGCGGGAAAGGTGGAAGGCCCCTACACCATCGGTCAAATCTACGATCTGTGGGCGGCTCGGAAGATCAATTCCCAAACCATGTTCGCCCGGCTGGAGGCGATGGATAAGTGGCTGCCTCTTGCGGAATTGACTCTGACTGTTTCGCCACCCAGGCCGACGGCGCCGAAACCGGCTCCGACTCTTGAAGCTGCGCCAGCGGTCTTGGCCAGGCCGCGAACTGCGCCGAGCTTGCGCCCCGAGGATTACTTTCCGTCTATCCCGACTAAAACCGAGCGTCCGGCACGTCCTTCCAAACGAGGCTCCGACACGATTTCAGCGCGAATCGTAAAAGTGCTTCTGGGTCTGGAGTTCTACATTGCGCTCTGTCTCGTTGCCGGTGTGCTTCTTCCTCTGTATTTCTTGGTGTTTCTCCCGGCTTCGGCGGACGGGATCGAAGTGAACCAGGAACGGCTGTTCCTGAAACAGAACGGTGTGCTGGCGGGAATCGGCTTGGTTTTGCTGGGTGGACTGCTTATCGTTGCGCGTCAGGTGAAGCTGATCTCGGCAACGCCAAAAACGGACGCCGCGAACAAAAGTGAACGAAAAGCGGCTTAACCGTGACTATTCAGTGCGATGAAAAGCTTGCCCTCACCCCGGCCCTCTCCCCCAGGGAGAGGGAGTGACTTTTGCACGCCCGTGGACTCATCACTGTTTAGGGACCGTTTGCCAGAGCGGGAAAGGGCGGTTCCCTCTCCTGGGGGGGCGATTGACCTTTTCAATGAATAGATACGGCTTAGGCGTAGCAAGCGATTGAGATTCGACCACGGATGCAGACCGATTGACACGACTACGATGAGCGCGGACTTTGAACTTGTAACCTTAGGCTGTGAACCGTCGCCTCTATGCGCGTGCATTTGAAACTCCCGGATGGCCAGGAAACGGCCGTCAATTTGAACCTGATCCCGAAGACGGGCGAGAACATCGATTTCGGAGGCGCCCGCTACGTAATCACCGCGGTAGTCCATACCGTCGAAACAGCCAAGACTACCCTGGAGCTTCTGCGGGTCAGTTCCGAAGAACCTTTCCGCACCATCCAACTCAACAACTTGCTCCGGTACCGAACGAGTGAAATCCGCGCCTTCTCGCCTCCCGCCCGCGCGCGCTTCTGACAATTCTTAAAATCTAAGCTGCGGATGAACGCAAATTCACGCGAAGGGGCGGCATGAATTTGCCGCGCCACGGGAGATGGGTCTTACCATTCGCGTTGATTCGCGTCCATTCGCGGTTGAGCTCTGCTTGCTGTCATGCCACCTCGTCCTCAATCTCGATCATGAATTGACCATGGACCTCGAAGGCTTGTTGAACGCGAGTTTGGACCTGGAGAAGCGAATCGCCAGAGACAAGATGCTTCGCCAGTGTTTCTCAAACCTCTGGAAGGAAAACCGTCGCAAACTGCCAGTGGCGAGTCGCGCGGCCGCCGCGAGCGCCAGCCCGTCTGCAAGGCGCCAGATGACTTTGGGCTTTCCCTCTGAAATGTGCGAACTGCTCGAACTGGCCTCTAGCGCAACGGGCAAAACCGCTTCCGAGATTCTGGAGGAAAGCTTTGTCGATTATTACCTCAAGAAAATCGCCCCGGCTGTGAAAGTTTGAGGCGTGTTTGAGTTCGCAAATTTCGGTTTTCCAACTCCGCGTTCCGGCGTTACGGTGCGCCTGTGGCTCTCGTTCGCATCTTGGTGGATGGCTATAGTTTGCTCCACAACTGGCCGGCGCTGGCGCCCGGCCAGCCGCGCCATTCCGCCGCGGCGCGCCAGGAATTGATCCACTGGCTCACGCAATACCGAGACGCCACAGGCACCCCGATCACGATATTCTTCGACGGCGCGGGCGCTCCGCCCGGCACACCGAAGATTCCTTCGTCGCCCGAACTGGAGATTCTCTATTCCAAGGCCGGCCAAACGGCCGATCAGATGATCGAACGCGCGGCGTATCGTTTCCGTGATTTCGGCGAAGTGCTGGTGGTGACCGATGACTATGCTGAGCGCGATACTGTGCTTGCCGTAGGCGGCCTGGCATCGGACTGCGCGAGTTTTGTCGAAACGGTTTCCACCACGCTGCGAGACTTGCAGAAAGATTTGAAACACCACAATCGCCGCGAGCTAAGCCGATTCAAGCAGCCGCGAACTTGAAATCCCCGTCATGAACACGCGAGCTGAACCTGCTTTGGTTTCGAGGCCGGAAGGCGTGGCCCACGCCAAAGCGCCGGCGGCGCTGCGCTCTGCCGGCGCACTCCATAGAGCTCTCGGTGGGCCGAGGTTCATAGGCCGTGTGCAGAGTTCGATGCCCAATGGTGGACGTTCACTCAGTGCCGTCCGAACGGCTGGACCTGTTGCGTTGGTGGCGTGTCTTATGGCTCTTTCGGCCTTCCCGGCAATGGCCCAAAAACCGGGCGCCCGTTCCGCCCCGAAATACAACGTCCTTTTTGTCGTGGACACTTCGATTTCCATGGCCCGAGAAAGAGAAGCGGTCGCCCAGACCGTGTTCAATCTGATCCGCAACAGTCTCCCGGATAAAGTGGGGCCGGGAGATCGATTGGGAGTTTGGACCTTCCACGAGCGCGTCTATACCGCTCGATTCCTGCCGGAGACCTGGACGCCAGAACGAGGTGAGATCATCGCGGACCGCGTCGCCGGCTATTTGCGCACTGTGCGATTTGAAAGGCAATCGCGCCCCGCCAAAGCCATCGCGTAAATCCTCAAGGCCGCCCGGACCTCCAAATCCTTGACCGTCTTCCTGCTGAGCGACGGCCACGCTCCGGTCGTGGGCACGCCCTTCGACCGGAGCCTCAATGTGCTCTATCGAGAATATCGCACGGAACTTCAGCGTGTCGGCAAACCGTTCGTCACCATGTTCACGATGAATGGCGGACAGTTCGCCGCCTGGGATGTCTCGGCGGACCTGGAGCAGGTCAAAGCGCCGGAGGAGACGCCGGCCGTGGTGACAACCAATTCGCCGCCGGTGCAAAGTCCTTCGCTGGCGACCAACGAGCCGCTCGAACAGGCGAAAGCCGCCGTTGCCAAAACTCCTCCCCAGACCGTGGCGCCAACGACCGCTCCCATCGAAGCGAAACCACCGAGTCAGCCCACCACGCCACGCGACGAAGCCAAACCGGAACTGGCAACTTCCAGGCCTGCACCGGAAAAAACTTTGCCGCCTCCAGAGGCCGTCAACCCTCCGAGCGCGAAATCCTCTTCTTTGCCGGCGTCCCGGGATGTCGAAGCAAGCGTCGTGGTTCCACTTCCTCCAAAAATCGAAATCCCGCCCTCTGCTGCCATGGCGAATTCCAATCTGGCAGCCCAAGCCAATGAAGGACTGAAGGGGTCCGAGTCGATTCCGGAAGCGTCACCGGTTGGCGAAAACTCTGCAGCTCAATCCGTGCGGCCGGCCGCCCCTCCGGCCATCGAGACACCTCAGCAGACGGCTGTCGCTCTGCCGCCTTCTTCCGAGGCTCCATCCGGAAAGCTTGCGGTGTGGGGAGCCTCATTGTTGGCGATCGCACTGAGTTTGCTGTCCTGGTCGTGGTGGGGCCGCGGCCAGCGCCGCCGCCCCAGCCTCATTTCGCGTTCGCTGAGTCAAAAAGGGAAATGACGCCACATCAGGCGAGCCGCCATCGGCGCCCTCATGAACTGGTAAGGACGCGTTCCACCGCGTCCCACCGCGTCCCTGCAATGGCTCCTTCGATCGCGGAGTAAAGTCAGGGACGGAGTGGAATCCGGCCTCAGCGGGTCACGAACTGAGGTTCTCAACAGTTAAATCGGTCAAAGCCGGAGCCCGGACGAGCTCGTCCGCAGCGCTTGCACGACGACCTGGGCGTTGGAAACCTTCAGACGTGAACTTTCGACGCGCCCTGGCCAATCAAGCGTGCTGCGGGCGAAGTCGCCCACGCCCCAATCCGTCGGTGAAACTGTCGCTGTCGTGCTATTGCAGCGCAGCCGCCGGAAGCACGAGAGATCATTCCGCCATTTAACTCATTTAGCCTTTTAACGATTTAACGACCTGGGCGCTGTCCATCACCGGGTCTGCTCGACGACGTTTTGCCAGATCCAACTTGGCGTGGGTCGATAAATGGAGTCGGACCCCGATTTCGCGAAGTGGCGAGTGAAGTCGGTCAGCGACGCGTGCCCGTCCACGAAGAGAAGGCATGGCGCGCATTGTTGTGGCAGGGCTGGCTGGTGAATCCAGGCCGGGCCGCGCGCGAGGTGCCATTGGTAGTAAGCGCCGTTGAGCCGGCGCGCAGGAGGTTCGTAAAACAAAATGTGCAACGCTGGCTGCCGGACAAAGGATTCCTTTTTTCCCTCGAATGCCGCCGCAGACTCGCCGTCCGCTTGTAGTTCACTCGGATTCAAAGGGAGCCCATTGTAAAAATAGCTATAGCCCAGGCCATCATAGACCCTCTTCTCCAGCTCCTGACTGGTGTGCCCGACGCCGCGATCGTCCGGGCAGCGGAAAAGGTCCGGAGCATTGAGGTGGTGATTCAGGAGGCGATCTTTCGCGAGCGGCAGGCCGCCACCGAAGCTGCGAGCCGAATCTTTCCCGCCGACAGCCATTCGCACGGGAAACAGCTCGATCAGGCGTGTGTCCGGCGCATGGGTGACTTTTGGAAATCGGAACTCGCTCTCATCCATTTAAAGGCGAGTGCCGATGCCGATCTGATGCAGATTATTCAGGCAGACCGTGACCCTCGCTCGCGCCTTGGCCCTGGACAGCGTCGGGAGCAACAGGCTGGCCAAAATCGCGATGACCGCGATCACGACCAACAGTTCGATCAGCGTAAAACCCAACTGCCTGGGCCGTTTCATGGTGGAGGCATCATTTATACCGCGGTTCCCTGTGCAACTCTGTTAAGCGTCATTCCTGCCAAATACAACCTGGGCGGGATTGATCGCCTTGTATTTGGCCTTGTTCCCCGTGATCTCGAATGCTTGCGGCACCGTTTCGATCCCGTGCAGCGTGTGCGTGATCACCGGCTTCAGCCGCACCCTCCCAGACGCCACCAGCCGCACGGTGTGCTCGAGATGCGCGCGGGTGCTGATGTCGGGGAAGAGATAGCGCAGGCTTCTCTCGCGCAACAGATCGATATCCACTTCGAGCGGTTGCCCGAACCACGAAACGCCGATCAGCTTGCCCCCGGACCGCACGGCGCCGACGGCTTGCAGCAACGACTTTGCGCCGGATAAACCTTGCTTTGGACTGCCGCCCGCGCATTCGAACACCACGTCCGCCCCGATTCCGTCCGTCAACTCGCGGATCGCCGCGACGGGGTCGTGATCATTCGCATTGAGCGCGTGGTCGGCCCCCAGTTCCCGTGAAATCGCGCATGCTTCCTCACGCACATCAACGGTGATGATCTGGCCCGCGCCGGAGCAGCGCGCGATTTGCAGACATTCCAGCCCCATGCTTCCTTGGCCGAAAATGGCCACGGACTGGCCCATGCGGATGCCGGCGGTCTCCACGGCGGCGACGCTGTCACTCAGCGATTGAAGACACGCGGCTTCCTGATTGGAGATGCGGTCTTCGACTTTGACGAGAGCGATTTCCGGCAACAGCGCAAATTCGGCAAAGCAACCGGGAAGCTGGAATCCGATGATCGGACCGCTGCGGCAAAGATCGCTTCGTTCCGAACGGCACAGGGCGCAGGCGCCACAAGGCAATTTCGCTCGCGCGGCGACGCGGTCCCCTGGTTGAAATTTTGAGACGCCTTCGCCGATTTCCAGAATCCGCGCGCAAAATTCGTGGCCGAACAATTGCACGGGCGCTTCATGTTCCAGCCTCTTCTTGATGTGGTCGTAAGCCAGGGTTCGGATCCCGCGCGCCAACTGCACTTCGGTCACGCTTGGCTGGACGCAGAGAACTTGCGCCAGCACATGGCCCGGCTGGCAGCGCGGCTTTGGCACCTCTTCGAGCCGCATGTCGTTGAATCCATAAAAGAGCCAGGCTTTCATGCGGTTGCGAGATGGTCTGTTCGCAGCGCCTGCTCCAACACTGGTCCGTGCGTTGAGACCACTCAAGCGAAGATCTCCTTCACCACGCGGCCATGCACATCCGTCAGCCGAAAATCGCGTCCGGCATAGCGATACGTCAGTCTTTCGTGATCCAGGCCGAGCAGCGCGAGCATGGTCGCGTGCAAGTCGTGCACGTGGACTTTATCCTTCGCGGCGAAGTAACCGTAATCATCCGTTTCGCCGAAACTGAAGCCTGGCCTTGCGCCGCCTCCCGCCAGCCACATCGTGTAGCCCTGTGGATTATGGTCGCGGCCATCGCCGTTCAACTCGGTGACCGGCGTGCGCCCGAACTCGCCGCCCCAGAGCACAAGCGTGTCGTTCAGCAACCCGCGCGCCTTCAGATCAGTGAGCAAAGCCGCGATGGGTTTGTCCACCTCGCGCGCGTTCTTCGCGTGATCGCGCGTCAGGTCGCTGTGTTGGTCCCACTTGTAGCTGTGAGTGGCTTGCACGAAACGCACGCCGGCCTCGGCAAATCGCCGCGCCATCAGGCATTGCCGGCCAAAGTTCGCCGTGACCGGATCATCCAGGCCGTAGAGCTCTTTCGTGGCTTCGCTTTCACCACTCAAGTTCTGAAGTTCCGGCGCGGCCATCTGCATGCGAAACGCAAGTTCAAACGAGTTGATGCGCGCTTCCAGCACCGAGTCCGGGGCCGATTCTGCGAGTTGGCGCTCATTCATTTCGCGCAAGAGGTCGAGTTCGAGGCGTTGCAAATCGAGCGGCGTCTCGTCGGCGTTCTTGATGAAAGGAATTTGCGCTTGATCGGAAGGCGTGCCGGCGTTGCCAAGGGGCGTTCCCTGGTGAATCGCCGGCAGGAACGCCGAGCCATAAGCGTTCACGCCTCCGTGCGAAAGCGTCGGACAAATCGTGATGAAACTCGGCAAATCGCGGTTCGCGGTCCCCAGGCCATAGCTCACCCAGGAGCCCAGGCTGGGCCGCACAAAGGTATCGCTGCCGGTGTGCAATTCCAGCAGCGCGCCGCCGTGCCGCGAATTGGAACCGTGCATTCCTTTGAGAAAACAAATGTCATCCACGCGCCTGGCCACGTGCGGAAACAATTCGCTCACCCAGGCCCCGCTCTGGCCGCGCTGGCCAAACTTCCAAGGCGACTTCAGGAGGTGGCTCGTTTGCGACGAGAAAACACGCGGCTTGGGAAACGGGAGCGGCTTCCCGTGGTCGCGTTCCAGGAGCGGTTTGTAATCGAAGGTATCGACCTGCGACGGCCCGCCGTGCATGAAGAGGAAAATCACGCGCCGGGCGCGGGGCGGCAACATCGGCGGCTTGGGGGCGAGGGGATCCGTCGAGGCGTGGAGGCGTGAAAGCGTGGAAGCGTCGGAAGCGAGCGCGCGTTCTTCGCCCAGCAAGCTGGCCAGGGCCAGATAACCGAAGCCGGCTGCGGAGACGCGCAACATCTCGCGCCGCGTGAACACCGGCGTGAATTGATGGCATCCGACGTTTCTCATGGTTCCGGCGCAGGTTTTATCTGCAATTACTCGACATAAATGAATTCGTTCGAGGCCAACACGGTTCGCGCGAGACTTTGCCAGGCATTGAGCCGGCTCGCCTCGGCTCCAACGTTGCGCTCGGCGAGTTTCGCTGCGTATCGCTCCGCATACTTGAGCGCCGCCGTTCGCTCCGCTTCGGTCGGAGGCCGGCTCAAGGCGAGGCGATAAAGTGTCTCCACGCGAGTTGAACCGTCGAGCGGATTCTGGCCGGCCAGAATCTCCACCAGGCGTTGGGCCGCGCCCGCGACCAGCTTGCTGTTCATCATGAACAGCGCCTGGGGCGCGACCGTCGTTTGATCGCGATGGCCGTTCAACGTGCTGGGATCGGCAAAGTCGAAAATCTGGAAAACGTTGTAGAGGGCGCTGCGAATCACGGGAAGATAGACCGAGCGTCGCGGCTGATTGAACAACGCCCCGTCGAGTTTGCTCGCCGTGCTGGTGACGTAAGCTCGATTCGAGACGGTCAGAAGTGATCCGCCCATTTTCAAATCCAGTCCGCCGCTGACGAACAGAATGAAATCCCGAATCGCCTCGGCTTCGAGCCGGCGGCGGGGGAAGTAGCTGAGCAGACGGTTTTCGGGGTCAATCGTCGCTGCGCGCGTGAGCGCGTGGGACAAGTCAGTGGAGTAATCAGCATTCAGTAACCAGTGATCAGTGGCCGCGCTCTTCCCAAACCGACTGGCTGAATCCCCGCCACGGATTAGTGAATACTGATTACTGGTCACTGAATATCGCGAAGCTTGCTGGTAAACCGCCGAGTTCATGATGAGCCGGTGCATCGCCTTGACGCTCCAGCCTGATTCGATGAAACGCCGCGCGAGCCAGTCCAGCAATTCCGGATGGGTCGGCCTTTCGCCAAGCGTGCCGAAGTTGTCCGTGGAACGCACCAATCCCTCGCCGAAATGCCCGTGCCAGATGCGGTTCACCATGACCCGCGCCGTCAGTGGATGCTCTGGATCGGCCAGCCATTTGGCGAACTGCAGGCGTCCGCTGCCGTTCGTGGAGATCGCAGGCCCGGTGGGCGCGCGGATCGAAGCGAGAAACCCACGCGGCGACCGTTCGCCCAGGCTCAGATGACTTCCCCGAAGATGCACGCGAAGGTCTTGCACCGCGCCGTCTGAGACCGCCATGGCTTCGGGTAACGCGGGCAAGCTTTCTTCGAGCGATTTCAAGGTCGCGCGAGCTTCTGTGAGTGCGGCCACCTGATTGGTCGCGAAATAGCCCTCCGCATTCTTCGGCAACTCGAAGGGCCCTTTGGGCGCGTAAAGGATCGCTCGGAATGATTCCTGGACCGGATCAGAAAGCTTGTCCGCCTTCGCGCCGTTCGTGGATGACTTAAGGCGCTGCCACGCAAGATCAGCCTGAGAAAATTGCTCAGAGTAACGTGCGGCAAGCTCTGCAAGCGAGCGCGAAGGCGCGTCTCGGAAAAGAGCCAGAGCGATCGGGGAGTCAGACGCTCTGTTTCCCCTCACCCCGGCCCTCTCACCTGGGGAGAGGGAGTCCGGACCGGCAGTGCTTTGAGGATCGGTTGCCCCAGGAGGCTTCTCAGCTTTTTCCACCCGTGACGAAGGCCGTGACGAACCGACCGAAGCGTGAGACTGGATTGAGGACAGAATGCCCTTCTCCCTCTCCCCCAGGGAGAGGGCTGGGATGAGGGGAAACGAGCCGTTTTTCGCACCCGGCGCCCGCGTTTGCTTTGACGCGATCCAGCCATGCCAGACACTCAACGCTGAATTCGTGTCCTTCTCGGTCTTTTCCAGATAGGCAGCCCATTGCTTCATGAACTCAGGCACGAGCGCCGCGTTCGTGAGAGTGCTTGGAGTGTTCCGATTCGTCCCTTGAGTCCTCTGGTCCAACTCGCGCTGCTCGGTCGCGGCGAGGAGATACTCTGCGGCGCGAGCCCGGGCCTGGCGAAGCAACTGCGCATTGCCTTCGGAGACCAGCGTGTTGACGCGCCGCTGTTGTTCATCGATCCGTTTGCGATGCGACGCAAGACGCTCGATTTCCTCCGGATTTCCCAGCGGACGTTCCTGCCACCGGGCGACGACTTTGAAGTTATCCATCGTGTGCGTGCTTTTGAAAATGCCCGCCATCGCGTAATAGTCCGCCGCCGGCACGGGATCGTACTTGTGGTCGTGGCAGCGGGCGCATCCCACCGTCAACCCCATGAACGCGCGGCTGGCGGTGTCCAGTTGCTCGTCGATAATGTCCATCTCCATCTTCACCGGGTCATCCTCGGCCAGCATCTTCGGGCCGATGGTGAGAAAACCCGTCGCGATGACGCGCTCGTAGTCAGTTAAGGTGCCCGTCCGAGGAAGCAAGTCGCCGGCAAGCTGCTCGCGAATGAATTGATCGTAGGGTTTATCCGCATTGAAAGCCGCGACCACGTAATCGCGATACCGCCAGGCGCTGGCGTAAGCGAGGTTTTCGTCCATGCCGTTGGAGTCGGCGTAGCGGGCCACGTCCAGCCAGTGCCGACCCCAGCGTTCGCCGTAACGCGGCGAGGCCAGCAGTCGTTCCACGACTTTGGCGAACGCATCAGGTGACCTGTCTGCCTCAAAGCCCTCGACTTCCTTGGGGGTCGGCGGAAGTCCCGTGAGATCGAACGTTGCGCGGCGAATCAGAGTGCGTTTGTCCGCCATGGGGCTGGGACGCGGACCGCGCTGCTCTAGTTTGGCGAGAATGAACTGGTCAACCGCTGTGCGTGGCCAGCCAGGATTTGTTACGGAGGGCGCCGACGGATTGGAGACAGGCTGGAACGCCCAATGAGGCGAGGCGTTTGAGTCTGCCGCAAATGCAGAGAGATGCATCCAGGACAGAGCCAACAGTGCAATTCCGGTTCGTCTTTCGCGTGACACAATTTCGTTTGGACCAGTGATGAGCCGGACACGGATTAATTCGCGCTTTAAGCAAGTCTATCTTCCATGAGAATCCGGTGAAAGAATTAGACTTCCGCCAATGCCTCCGCCGCATCGCCGAACTTGTCGAAACGTACGTTCATCTTGTCCATCATCGAAAGATAAAGCCGGCACACCTGGCGGTCCGGTTTTTCGTTGTAGTCGAGCACGCGGCCGCCTTTGATGCGCCCGCCCGCGCCGCCAAGCAGGACGACGGGCAATTGCGTGGCATCATGACTGCCGGTCAGCATGCTGGACAGGAAGAGCAGCATGGTGTGGTCGAGCGCCGTGCGTTCGCCTTCTTGAATGGCGTCGAGCTTGCGCGCGATATAGGCGACCTGTTCGAGGAAGAATTGGTTCACCTTCAACCAGTCGGCCGTGTCCGAGTGCGACAGCAAGTGATGGATCATATAATCCACGCCCAGGTTCGGGAACCGCAGCGAGGAGTGGTCGTTGTTCAGCTTGAGCGTGCAGATGCGCGTCGTGTCGGTCTGGAACGCGAGCACGAGAATGTCGCACATCAACCGCATGTGCTCGCCGATGTCCTGCGGAATGCCGTCGGGCGGGCGCGGAATATTCGGTTGCGTGAGCGTCGGGCGCCAGCCTTGCAGTTCGCCTTTTTTGCCCGCCTGTTCGATGCGTTGCTCGACGTCGCGAACGGAATCCAGATACTCATCGAGTTTGCGCCGGTCCGTGGTGCTGATGTGACGCCGGAGGTCGTTCGCATCGGCGAGGACGGCGTCAAGCACGCTCTGGTCGCCGCGTTGCGCCTCGTCCTTGAACAAGCGGTCGAAGGCCAGCGCCGGATAAATTTCCAGCGGCGTCGGCGTGGTCGGCGAACTCCACGAGATATGCGAACTGTAGAGCATCGAGTAATTCTTGTGCACGGACGGATTTGATTTTTCGCAGCCGAGGACCAGGCTCGGCACCTTGGTCGAGTGTCCGTAGCGCTGCGCCAAAAGCTGGTCGATGCTGGTGCCCGATCGAATCTCGCCGCCGGAAGCGAGCGGCGCGCCGGAGAGCAAGTTGCCGGTCTGTGAACTGTGAATGTTCCCCTTGAGCGCCTCGGCATTGTAAAGCCCGCGAATGAAAAGCATTCTTTCCCGGAAGTCGGTGAGCGGGGCGAGGACTTTGCCGAGTTCCATGTTTTTGCCTTCGCCCCGGGCCCACCATTCTTTGCTATGAAATCCGTTGCCGGCAAAGAGCACGGCAAGCCGGATCGGCGCTTCGCTGGCTGGCTTCGCAGCGGCAGGCGTGTCGCCCCAAACGGTGAGCGATTCCATCCAGGGCAACGCTATCGTGACGCCGACCCCGCGGAGAAACGTGCGACGGGAGAATTGGTGTGTGGTCATAGGACTGGTTTGATCATAATCATGCTTACTCGTCCATTGCGAACTCACCGCCGCGAATTTCCCGGAACTGCAGGCTGCGCACAATG
>Ga0233424_10001389_pt1 | contig 21471 bp, 16 predicted proteins | sample Watercolumn_Towu_FD_181011 | JGI IMG/M metagenome (GOLD analysis project Ga0233424, IMG submission 181011) | Freshwater microbial communities from Lake Towuti, South Sulawesi, Indonesia - Watercolumn_Towuti2014_125_MG | ecosystem: Environmental > Aquatic > Freshwater > Lake | place: Indonesia... | reverse complement strand
ACCGAGCTGCCGCTGCTCCTCGCAGCCCTCGATGCCGTTCACCTTGACGCCAAGCCACGTGCCGGTTGACAATCGTTTTTCGTCCGGGAGCCGCCAGCACCTTTTCAACTACACGCGGGACAATTTCGCCGGTGACGTCTTGAATAAACTCGTGGTTGTACGTCGTGGATAGACGCTGCAGTTGAGCCTCCGCCGGCGTATACACACCAACAAGGATTGCAGAAAAAATACCAAACTCCAGGGATTGTCGAATACGCATAAGATTGCCTCCATGATATGACGCTACTGATCGAACCAGACCTTATGTCGGAAACTCTCCGCCATGAGGCATGTCCATTCCGATACAGAGAATCCCACTCCGACCAATACGGATCGCAGACGCGTCGAATTACAGGACATGAATTCCTGGAATCCTTCAAATTCATGAGTTTACGATACCAACGGTATCGCCTGTTTTATTCTCCAGCGGCTAGTGAAGGTCAGAAGGACGTCCCGCCACCGGACGTAACCAAACTTTGTTGGGCGTTCTGCAGGTTCGTAAACTGGTGAGAACCGATGCACGCACAATCGTTCAACGCGCGGCGTTTCCCCAGCGTATTGGGCGCATCGGTGTCTCTGTCTCTCACTCATTCAATAAGGGGATGTCATGGGCCCACGTAGCTCGCGCGGTTTCACATTAATTGAATTGTTGGTGGTGATCGCCATCATCGCTGTCTTGATTGCCCTGTTGCTGCCCGCCGTCCAGCAAGCGCGGGAAGCGGCTCGACGGACACAGTGCAAAAACAATCTGAAGCAGGTCGGGTTAGCGCTCCACAACTACGAATCGACGTTCAATCTGTTACCGCCGGGTTCCATCAACGCCGCTGGCGCTAATGAAGCGTCGACGCATACTCAGATTCTCCCCTACTTCGATCAAACGAATGCATACAACGTGTTCAATTTCAGCCAAAGCATCAATACCGGTGGAACCAACCAAATGGCGCGTGAACAAAGGCTCGTCCTTTTGACTTGTCCCTCGCATCCCTACAGTCCGGCATTTGTCTTGGGAGGGACGCAGTGCCCCAACGGTTGCGGCAACACCAATTACGTCCAAAGTCTGGGCAACAACGCCAACTATGCAACGGCCAACGGACCCTTCGGTCGAAACAACGGCTGTCGACTCACCGACATTAAGGACGGTACGAGCAACACAGGGATGTTTGCCGAAATCCTGCTCGGCCCTGCAGCAGGACTACCGGCTACCGGCCCGGTTGCAGTGACCGACCCGAACTGGTATGCGACAGCCACCAATCTGGCATTCGGGACGTGGGATGCCAGCCCGACCGGTGACACGATTGCCGTTCCACAGTGCGACACTAATGGCATCACATCGTCTTGGCTCCACCGTGGGAAGCAATACTATCGTGGCGTTGTTGTCGCGACGTACTATTCACACACCCTGACGCCAAATTCCCGACGCCATGATTGTATTCGCTCCGTCGGGGTTGATCGCGGTCACCTCGCTGCCCGCAGCCATCATGTTGGTGGTGCGCATGTTTTGCTGTGCGACGGCGCGGTTCGGTTTGCCAACGACAGTATCAACGAAACTGTGTGGCGCTCGGTCGGCAGCAAAAGGGACGGCGATATCATCAGCAACTGGTGATCTGCGCCAAGTGGTGAGTTGGAGAAACTGGCATTCGATGGCGCACCCGTTCCCCAATGGCGGCAAACCGCCGACGGACCGGGCACGCTCCCGTCCGATGCACCATTCTAAACTCAATCAGAAAGTGATGGTCATGTTGCGCGAAATGCTCCTCGTCGTTGCGCTGGCTTTTGCGGCACTGCTTGTCGGCTGCGATCCGAGCACCGGCCCAAAGGCGACGGTTGAAGCCGTGGTACCGGTGTCTGGCACGTTGACCTACATGGGTTCGCCGTTGGAGAATTATCAGATCAGCTTCCTGCCCAGCGATGGACGTCGGCCCGCGATTGGGACCACCGACGCCACAGGCAGATTCACGATGGGCACAAACCTCGCGGGCGATGGCGCTCCACCTGGGACGCATAAGGTGACGGTCGTTTGGTCGCCACCAACGCCGCCAGATGGAGCAGGACAAGAGACGGTCATCGACGACCCGGCTTTGCTACCGAAACCCAACGTGCAAATCCCGGCCAAGTACTCAAGTCCTGAAACGTCTGGTCTCACTCAGGAAGTGCCTGTCGGGGGCTTGAAGGACCTGAGAATCGACTTGCAGTAGCAGCAGACGGGACAACCCGGCGTTGGTCGCCGACGGCAGCAGAAGGAGGCCGGCGAAACGGTCGCCGACATAAGCCATCGTCGATGGCGCTGATCCGCTGTCGGCCGTTCGCTCGCAGCGGAAGAATCACACCCGGCTCAACTGCGGGCCGGGTGTTTGTTTTCGTCGCCGTTGATTCCGCGCGGATCATTCCTCCGACTTCGGTTTGACCTCGTCTTCAGCCTTGCCCGTCTTGTCCGGCAGCACCGCATCTTTTTTCGGAGCGTCTTCGTCGGTAGGTTTCTTCGATTTCCCCTCGTTGTCCTTCAAGGTCTGCTCGGCCTGCTGGACTTTCAGTTCGGCATCGGCGAGTGATTTTTTGAGATTGTCCATGTCAGCCTTGAACTGATCGCGTTCGGTTGCGAGCTTCCTGGCTTCGTCGGTCGCCTTCCTGGTGTCGGCCTGAGCCGCCGCGAGTTGCTTGGCGGCCTGATCTTTGGCAACGGCCAGCGCTGCATCGGCATCGGCCTTCGCTTTGCGAGCCGCCTCGGCAGCTTGACGTTGCGAAGTTGCCTCGGCCGCCTGCTTGCGCGCCTCGCTTTGTGCCGCGACCGCTTCTTTGCGAGCTGCATCGCGACCTGCCACCGCCGCCGCCAACTCTTCTCGCAGCCTGGCGAGCTCCGCCTGACCCGCATCGCGCTGTTTGGTCGTTTCCGACAACGCCTTTTCCGCCTTGTCGGCGGCCGCCGCGCGTTCGAGCGCGAAGTGATACGGCAGCATCGTCGTGCCGCCCGCGCACGGGCTTTGAACCGGCACCGCGCACGGGTCGCAGCACCGCGTTTTGTCGCCGGCCGTGGCCGAATCTGCCACGAATGTCATCCCCGCCAGCCACATCGTCACCAGACAGCGTCTCATGGAACTGCTTCTCCTTGCTGAGATTTTGATTCTCGCCGGACGCGGCGCGGCGTCCGACAATGCTTCCGCCGGGTTCGATCACCCGGTCGTGTTTTGCCGCGTCTCAGCTTAGCCGCTCGCCAAGCGATCGCAAGGTCGCGCGGCCGTTTCGGTCGACGTGATGCTTTCGCGGATACGCGCGCGGGGCTAGACTGAGCCTTCGTCAGTCAATCGCTTGCGTTCGCGGATTTCGAACAGATGCTCACAGCGAGGCATCACCGATGGACAGCGACACACTTCGAGCCAGACAGGCTCCTCTGAAAGCACGGTTCAAGGACGATCCGGCGTCGGCGAATGCCACGCTGCGAGTTGTCGGCACGCTCGATCGCGAACACGTCGCCTGCCGGATCGAATCGCGCGGCCACACGATCGCCGCGGGGTTGCATCCGTTGGCGGGCGGCGACGGGTCGTGGGCCTGTTCCGGCGACATGTTGCTGGAATCGCTCGCGGCCTGCGCGGGAGTCACCCTGACCGCCGTGGCCACAGCCATGAACATCCCGCTTCGCGGCGGTCGCGTGATCGCCGAGGGGGACATGGACTTTCGCGGCACGCTCGGCCTGAGCAAAGAAACGCCCGTCGGCTTTCAGAGCATCCGCCTGCGTTTCGAACTCGACACCGACGCCACGCCCGAACAGAAATCCACACTGATCAAACTCACCGAGCGATACTGCGTGATTCTTCAGACGTTGAAACAACCGCCGACGATCACGGCGGAGATACATTGAGGACACCGGATACTTTTCGCACAGGCGTATTTTTAGCACAGGCGAGCGGGAGCCGTCAGGCCCCCGGTGGGTGGGCTCGAAGATTCCGGATCACCGGGGGCCTCACGGCCCCCGCTCGCCAAATCGTTTCAAACACGGAGGCCTGACCATGAAGCGCGTGCTGCTGACCGCTTTGACGTTGACTGTGCTGGTGTGGGTCGCGGGGGCTTCGCAGTTCGGTGGAGGCCCGCGAGCGCCCGGCGAGGTCGATCCGCAACAACAAACGAAACTCGGCGTGATCCATCCACGCATCTCACCGGATGGCGAACGGATCGCCGTGTCGTATCAAGGGGCGATCTGGACCCTGCCGCGAGACGGCGGGACGATGACTCGGCTGACCGACGGGCGCGGCTTCGACATCGAACCGGTCTGGTCGCCGGATGGCAAACGAATCGCGTACGTCAACACGCCCACGATGGGAGCCGGCGAGCTCCGCGTGATCGACGCAGCTTCGAGCGAGCAGATCAAACTGCCAAAGCGCGTCGATGTGCTCGGCACGTTGGTCTACCAGAAAATCGAATTCATCCCTGAAACCAACCGCGTGCTCGGCGTTCTGCGAGTGGACGGCCAGCACCTCGGCCTCGGCTGGGTCGATCTCGACACCGGCGAAACGAACTCGCTGCTGATGGCGCCTCCCACGTGGAGCCGATTCGCCGTGCGGCCGGACGGCAAGTCGATCGCCTACACGGCCACGATGGATGTGGCCGGACAACAAGGTGGCAACGACGGTCCGCAAGCAGACATCTGGATGATTTCGCTCATCGGAGAGGGAACGCATCGACATGCCCGCTTTCCATCGCGAATTCACGACCTGTGCTGGGACCAGAGTCCCAGTTATCGGCTCATCGTGGTCAGCGACCTCGGCGGCGTTCATTACGACCTGTGGGACGCAGTTGGAAGACCGTTGGGCCGGCCGCTACCAGTTCAAAAATTGACGTTTGGTCAGGCAGACGAGGATCGGCCGAGCGTGTCGCGGAACGGACGGTGGCTGGTCTACACCGACAACCGCCTCGGGACAACGTCGTTGATCGTTCGCGATCTGGGAACGGACAAGAGCCGACGCCCCGAATGGACCACGGGGCGTGAGCATCCGGTCGTCATCGATCGGCTGGACTTTCGTCAACCGACTGGAGAGTTGGATTTAAGCGTTTTTGATCGCGAGACTCGTTCTCCGATCAACGCCCGCGTCTCCGTCGAGCAACCCGACGGCAAGTTCTTCGCACCTCCGGGGTCGTTGCACCGCGTGCTGCGCGACGCTGGGCACTACTACTGCCGGCCGGCAACGCATGACGAGCAGCATTGGTGGCTGCCGGCCGGAAAGTATCGCGTGCGTGCGTTTCGTGGTCCCGAATACAACGTGGCGACACGGGAGGTCGAAGTGATCGCTGGCCAGACGACGCGAGCCGACGTCGAACTCGAACGCTGGTCGAATGCCGCCAAGTTCGGCTGGTACTCCGGTGAGAATCACATCCACGCGAACTACGGCTACGGCCAGTGGTACAACACGCCCGAAACGATGCTGGCTCAGTGCGCGGGGGAAGACCTGAACGTCTGCAACTTCATGGTCGCCAACTCGGACACCGACGGCATTTTCGACCGCGAGTTTTTCCGCGGCGGAGTCGATCCCATCTCGACGGCCGAAACGATCCTGTACTGGAACCAGGAATTCCGCAGCACGATCTGGGGTCACATGACACTGGTCAACCTCAAGCAGGTCGTGGAACCGATCATGACCGGGTTCAAGGACACGACCAACCCGTGGGACGTCCCGACCAACAGCGACATCGCCGATCGCACGCACTGGCAGCAGGGGATCGTCAACTACACGCATGTCGCGCAGAACCCGGAAGACCCGTACCAGAATCCGTACACCGGCAAGGGGATTCCGATCGACGTGGCTTTGGGCAAGATCGACTCGCTGGACATCAACAACAGCTACGCCGGCACCGTGCCGCTCTGGTATCGGCTGCTCAACTGCGGTTTTCATCTGACCGCGTCGGCCGGCACCGACTGCTTCCTGAACCGGATCAACAGCCGCCTTCCCGGTGCCGACCGAGTCTACGTGAAAGTCGATGGCGGGATGCTGACGTACTCCGGCTGGATCGACGGCCTGCGCGCCGGGCGCACGTTCGTGACGAACGGTCCGATGCTGAAATTCACCGTCGGGCCGGGCGGCATCGGTGACACAATCCGCTTGCCGGCTGCGACCGAACTGCCGGTGAAGGCTCGCGCCACGTCGCAGTTTCCGCTGGCCAAGGTCGAACTCGTTTACAATGGCAACGTCGTGGCCACCGCCGCGCTGTCCGACGACAAACTCAAGGGCGTCCTCGATCAGCCGTTGAAACTGGACCGCAGCGGATGGCTTTCGTTCCGCGCGACCGGTCCCGGTCACCCGGACCATCCTGCCGGAAGCCTCGACGCCCACACCAGCCCGATCTACGTCGATGTCAAAGGCGCGCCCGCCGCATCGAAGGTCGAAGCCGAATACTTTTTGAAATGGATCGACCGCCTCGCCCTCGCCCTGCGCGTTCGCGATCGCGTGCCGAACGACGAACTGCGTCGGCACATCCAAAACCAACTGGAAGCCGCCCGTGCCGTGTACGTGAAACTCGCCGAGCTTGGCGGGTAAAATCCCCCTGCCCCGTGGCACCGGCGTCCCGCCGGGGTCTGTTTGTTTTCTATCCACGACAACCACCGGCGAGACGCCGGTGCCACGGTCAATCGAGACAATGAGGCCCCAGCATGACCGAACACGTCAACCGTCGCAACTTCGCGCTGTCGCTTGCAGTTGCCGCGACCGCCCTCCCCGCCGCCGTTTCCACGCTGGCCGATCCACTTCCGAGCGAGGCGGCCGACGAAAAGATAGATGGCTCGCCTTCCCCGGTCGATCTGATTTTGGAACTCGTCAAAAAACAATACCCGCACCCCAAGCTGGACGAAGCCGCGCTGAAGGAGATCCGCAGCGATGTCGAAGCCCATTTCGCCCGTGCTCGCGAGCTGAACAAGTTCCCCCTCCGCAACGGCGACGGGCCGTCGCCGGAGTTTCACGCGTGAACTCCGCGGAGTCCCTTGGTCAATGACGAATGACGAATGACGAAGGACCCAATGACGAATGACGAATTGCTCCGCCGAACAGCGGTCCGAATGCCGAGTCAGCGACTTCGTCATTCGTGCTTCGTCATTCTTTCGTCATTGGGTCTTTCGCCATTCGTCATTCCGCTTCAATTCGCCACCGCAGCCGACGAATCGGCGACCATCCCCGTTGGCGTCGCTCGCGTGGACATCACCCCCGACTACCCGGTGCGGCTCAACGGGTTCGCGAGTCGCAAAACGGAATCGACGGGAATCCGCCAGCACATCTGGGCGAAAGCGCTCACGTTCGGTGGCTTCTATGACGACGGCCCCGCGGTGTTGATCGCCGTGGACACGCTGGGCATCCCGGACAAGCTGCATGAGTCCGTCGCGGCCAAGCTGGCCGCTCACGGCGTGAAACGGGAGCGGCTGGCGATCACCGCGACGCACACACACACGGCACCGATGGTCAACAACGTCTCGCCCACATTATTCGGCATGGCGATCCCGCCGGAGCACCAGGCTCGCATCGATCGATACAGCGACATCTTGGCAGAACAACTGGTCAGCGTAGCATTGGCGGCGTTGAAAAATCGGCAGCCATCGCGGCTGGCGTGGGGTGTTGGCAAGGTTGGCGTTGCGATGAATCGCCGCACGAAAGGCGGCCCGGTCGATCACGACTTGCCACTGCTGACGGTTCGAGGCTTGGACAGGCGGCTGAGGGCGATCTGGGTCAGCTACGCCTGCCACTGTGTCACGCTCTCCGACTTCAAAATCAGTGGAGACTGGGCGGGCTATGCGCAGGAGATTATCGAACGAAACCATCCCGCCTGCATGGCGCTCGTTTCGATCGGCTGTGGCGCGGATGCGAATCCGAATTCGGGCGTGACCGGCGACAAAGCCGACATCGCCGAGAAGCAGGGTCTGGAGATCGCGACCGAAGTGGAACGCCTGCTCGCTTCGCCGCTGACCGCGATCGCTGGGCCAGTCGTCGTCAAGCACGAACGCATCGACCTGCCGCTGGCCGATCTGCCGCCGCGGGCGCAGTGGGAGGAAAAGGCCAGGCGGACCGATGCGACGGGCTACCACGCTCGCGTTCAACTCGCGCGGCTCGATCGCGGCGAATCGTTGCTCACGCAGATCACCTACCCGATTCAATCGTGGACGTTTGGCGATCGGTTGGCGATGTTGTTTCTGCCGGGCGAAGTCGTGGTCGATTACTCGCTGCGGCTCAAACGCGAGCTAGACGGGCGGCGGCTGTGGATCAACGCGTACGCCAACCACTGCCCCGGCTACGTCCCTTCCGAGCGCATCCTGAAGGAGGGCGGATACGAAGGTGGCGGTGCGATGACATACTACGACATCCCCGGCCCGTACGCGGCAGGCTTGGAACAGAAGATCGTGGATGTGGTGAAGCGTCAGCTTGGCGAAGTCATCCCAACGGTTGCTGACGCCTCGCGCACGCAGGGCATTCCGCCGCGCACCCCTTCGCAGGCGCTGACGACTTTCCGCACAAAGCCGAACCTCGCCGTCGAACTCGTCGCGGCGGAACCACTCGTCACCAGCCCGGTCGCGATCGCGTTCGGCACGGACGGTCGGCTGTGGGTTTGCGAGATGTTCGATTACCCGAGTGGAGTGCCGGAGGATGGAGGATCGAGGATTGAGGATGGAAAGGCGCAGAAAGCTGGCGATCCTCCATTCTCGATTCTCCATCCTCAGCGGAAGCCAGGCGGGCGCGTGAAAGTGCTTCGCGACACCAACGACGACGGACGCTACGACGAAGCGACCGTGTTCCTCGACGGAATTCCCTTCCCAACGGGCGTGACCGTGTGGCGAGACGGCGTGCTGGTCTGTGCCGCGCCCGACATCTTGTTCGCTCGCGACACGGACGGCGATGGCAAGGCGGACGAGATCAAAAAATTGTTTAGCGGCTTCGGGACCGACAACTATCAGGCGCGGGTGAACAGTCTCGAATACGGACTCGACGGCTGGGTGTACGGCTCGTGCGGGTTGTTCGGCGGTGAAATCAAAAGCTTCAACGGGACCGTGCTGAAACTCGGCGACCGCGATTTTCGGATCAGACCGGATACGGGCGAGATCGAACCGGCCACCGGGCGCACGCAACAGGGGCGGGTCCGGAACGACTGGGGCGACTGGTTCGGCTGTGATAACAGCAACCTCGTGTGGCATTACCCGCTGGCGGATCACTACGTGCGCCGCAACCCGCACTACGCCCCGCCCGCTCCGGCCGTCAACGTGCTCGCTGGGACTGACGGCAGGCAACTGTTTCCGATTTCGAATCAGGTGCTGTTCAAACTTTCCGGCCCACCGGGTGCTGTGACGGCTGCGTGCGGTCTCGGCATCTACCGCGACGATTACCTCGGCGCCGAGTTCACGGGCAACGCGTTCATCTGCGAACCGGTGAACAATCTCGTGACCAGAGGAATCCTCGACCCGCGCGGCAGCACGTTCGTCGGTCGCCGCGCGGAAGATGAACAGCAATCGGAATTCTTGGCCTCGACCGACCCGTGGTTCCGCCCCGTCCAAGCCCGCACCGGCCCGGATGGGGCACTCTGGATTGTGGACATGTACCGCTTCGTGATCGAGCACCCGCGCTGGATCCCCCCGGAAGTCGTCTCCACGCTCGACGTCCGAGCCGGTGCGGGGATGGGGCGGATCTACCGCGTCGTTCGGAAAGACGCACCGCCGCGCAAGCCGGTGCCGTTGGATCAGCACGTTTTCGAGCAGCTAATCGAAGCGATCGACACGCCGAACGGTGTTCAGCGAGATCTCGCCGCGCAGCGCGTCCGTTGGCACGAAGGACCGTGGTACAAGAACCCTCGCCTGGCTCGGATGGTCGATGCTGCCATTCGGGCGTCATCGCGGCCCGCGGCCAGACTACAGCTCTTGGAGATTCGGGCGGAATTCCCTCAGTTCTCCGATAGCGACGAGTGGGTTGGTTGGATGGGGCGGGCGCTGCGTGATTCGTCCGCAGGCGTGCGACGGTTTGCAGTTGAACATGCTGCCGGGTGGAAGAGCAAGCCCGCTGATATTCGAGCCGGGTTGCTCCGGACACTCGACGACACAGACGGCCAGGTGCGGTTGCAACTCGCGTACAGCCTCTGGCAGTGGGACGATCCGAAGTCGGCGGCCGTGCTGGCGAAGTTGCTGCTCGGTGCTACTCGACAAGCCGACGACGATCAACGGATGCCGCTTGATCGCTACTTGATCGCGGCCGTGATGAGTTCGCTGCGCCCCGACAACGTAGACGCGGTGCTGCAGGCTGTGCTGGAAGCTCGTCCTGAGACGCCTGAGAAAATCGAGACCATCGGTCTATTGTTATCGCAGGCGGTCGCGTTCGGAGTCGATGGAGCCGTGCATCGGGGACTGGGAGCGATCGCCAAGTTTGGACCATCGCCGGTGTCCACTTCGCAACTTCGGGCTCTCTCCAACGTGTTCGATGTGTTGGGCCTCCGTTCGTCAGAACGTGAACGGTTGCTGGACGATGCCACTCGCAAGCAACTGAGCACGGTGCTGGACATAGCCCGCGACATCGCTGGCCGCGGCGGTGACAATACTGATCGTAGGCTGGCTGCGGTCCGACTGCTCGGTCGTTGGCCTACGGCACGCGAGGCCGATCTCGTCGCGCTCGGAATTCTGCTGACACCGCAGTCGCCGGCGGAGTTGCAACTGGCGGCGGTCGATTCGCTGGGGCAGGTGGACGACGCGACTGTTCCCGGTCGGTTGCTGGAAGGGTGGGAGACGCACAGCCCGCAGGTGCGATCGCGGGTCCTCGACGTGCTGCTCAGCCGCGGCACGTGGACGGTTGCGCTCCTGGATGCCGTGGAGCAGCAGCGCGTCCGGCCGGCGGATTTCGACCTCACGCGGCGAGACCGGTTGGCGCAGCACAAGCAGGCGGCCGTGCGCGACCGGGCCGCGCGGTTGCTCAACGTCGCCACCAGCCCGGATCGGCAGAAACTGGTCAACGACTACGCGGCGGCAGCGACTCAGTCCGGCGACGCCGTGCGAGGTCGCGCGGTGTTCACAAAGCATTGCGCGGCGTGTCACAAGCTGGACGGAACAGGGAACGCGGTCGGGCCCGACATCGCGGTGTATGCCAGCAAGCCGCTGCAGGCGATGGTGATCGCCGTGCTCGATCCGAATCAGGCGGTCGAATCGCGGTACGTCAGCTACGTGGCCGCACGGCAGGACGGCCGCGTTGCGACCGGCATCATCAAAAACGAAACCGCGACAAGTCTGAGCCTCGCCGCTGCCGACGGCAAGGTCGAAACACTGCTGCGCACGGAGATCGAAGAACTCCGGAGCACGGGCAAGTCGTTGATGCCAGACGGATTCGAACGCGACATTCCGCCCGTGGCCTTGGCCGATTTGATCGCGTTCGTCATTCAATTCGGTTCGCCGCCGAAGTCGCTGCCGGGGAACAAGCCGGATGTCGTCCGTGCCGCCGCGAACGGCGTGATCGAACTGCCGGCAAGCAAGGCCGAATTGCGCGGCCGCGACATCACGTTCGAGACCGAATTCCAAAACGTCGGCTACTGGCATGGTGCCGACGACCGCGCGACTTGGTCGGTCGAGACATCGACCGCGGCGACGTTCGATGTGTACGTGGAATGGGCCTGCGACGGCGACTCGGCGGGGAATCTGTTCGTGATCGAAGCCGGTTCGGCATCGCTGACTGGCAACGTGCCGACGACTGGGGCGTGGAGTCGCTACCGGCAACAGCGATTCGGATCGCTCACGCTCCCGGCAGGTTCTCACCGCGTGAGCATGCACCCCGCCGGATCCGTCCGCGGCGCGCTTCTCGATCTGCACGCGATCCGCCTTGTCGCTTCCAAAGCGCCGGCCCCGATGCCACGGCTCGCAAAGGTTGATCCGAACGAAGAATCGGCTTCGGTCGAGCCGGCCACCATCGCGAAGCAGATTCTGGACGAGAGTCGTCCCGCCGCCGAACGGGACAAACTGGCTCGTTCACAGGCCATGCGCGCTGCTGAAGTGGTCCGCGATCTGGTGCGCGATTTGAAGCCTGGCACTCCCGAGGAGTATCGCCGCATCCCGTGGATTTGGCGCGTGTCAATTGCCACGGGGCAGGAGAACGAAGTGGGCCCGGTGCGTCGGTTGCTCGACGCAGCCGTGCCTCAGGCGGACCAACCGCTACACGACTGGCAGGCGGTCGTGATCGGTGGCGGGATCATCAACGGCATCAGCCAGGCGGGGGCTTGGCCGCGCAAGCGGATCGCCGAGCTTCTGGTCGACGATCGCGAATTGACTTCGCGCTGGAAGCGGACCATCGACCTCGCGTCCACGATGGCCGACGACGAAAAGATTTCAACCGGCACACGCTACGATGCCCTTCGAATTCTGGGAGCCGACACGTGGGAGAGCCGCGGCCGGCAGCTTGTTCGATACCTCGCCGAGGGGACTCACGCCGAGTTGCAGATGGGAGCCGTGAGCGCCGTCTGCGATGTGGAATCACCCGCCGTGATCGAACCGTTGCTGAGCGGCCTCAAACATTTCACGCCGACGAACCGCAAGCTGGCGATCGACGGAATGCTGAGAACGTCGGGGCGGCAAGCTGCGCTGCGAAAGACAATCGACGATGGCCATGTCAAACCGGAGTGGCTGACGGATGACCAGCGGAAGCGATTGGAATCCGGAAAGTGACGTTTCGCCTCAAGCGGTTGGTTCGAGTTTGAAATTGCCCCTGACTCCAATGCTCATGCCCAAAAAAAGGAAACCCGGCTTCTGGGAAGCCGGGTTTCACAAGCATGCAAGCACGCTGACTCAAGTCAAGTAACTAGGCCTTCTTCTCGGCAGCCGGAGCCGGAGGAGCTGCGTCCTTGGCCGGAGCCGGAGCATCGTGGGCCGCGGGGGCCGGAGCTCCACCACCTGGGGCGGCGCAAGCCGGAGCACAGCAGGCCGGACGGACTGGAGCACAGCAGGCCGGAGCGGCCGGTGCGCAGCAGGCGGGCTTGGCCGGAGCACAGCAGGACGGAGCCGGAGCACAGCACTTGGCTGGCTTGCAGCACTTGACCTTGGCGGGCTTGCAGCAATGATCCGCATTGACGTCCGTGTTCAGGCCGACGACGGCCGCGATCGCGAACACCAATCCCAACAGTTTCCCTCTCATGGTTCTTCCTCCTCATGGTTTGAAAAATTTGAGACTCGATACGCTTCCAACATCCCTTCCAGCCTGATGAGGTACCGACGGGTCGGAATCGACCCTTACCGTCAGCTTCTCTTCAACCTGAAGCCCACTGACGTGTCTCGTTAAGCCTCGTGACCTGCACCAACTTGGTAGATCGTATTGGTTGTGCCGATCATTGGGGGTTAAGATACCAATCGACTTGTTGATGTCAAACGACTGGGGAAAATTTATCGGCGACCAGTAGGCTCCTCATGCCGGGTAAGATACGGACGGTCAGGGAACCGGGACCATTGGGGTGGGCATTCGGGGGATGCCGCCGCGACCTGAATCAAACTCCGTGGATCATGGGGATCCTGAACGTTACCCCCGACAGCTTTTCGGACGGTGGCCGGTATTTCGATGCCGCCGCGCCGTGTGAGGCTGCCGTCCAGCAGGCTTTGTCGCTGATCCGGGACGGGGCTGAAATCGTCGACGTGGGTGGAGAATCGACGAGGCCCGGTGCCGAACCCGTGCCGCTCGACGAGGAGCTCCGACGCGTCATCCCGGTCATTGAATCGGTCGCTGCGCAGTCAAACGTTCCGATCTCGATCGACACCACGAAGTCCGAAGTCGCCCGGAGAGCGATAGCGGCTGGAGCCGTCATCGTCAACGACATTTCGGGGCTGACGTTTGATCCGGGCATGATCGAAGTCTGCGCGGGAAGCGATGTGGGCGTCGTTTGCATGCACATCCAGGGGACGCCGCAGACGATGCAGGCTGATCCGCGGTACGGCAACGTCGTTGCCGAGGTCGCGGAGTTTCTGGCCCAGCGGCTCGACGATCTCGAACGGGCTGGGATCTCTCGCGAGCGGATCGTGATCGACCCGGGAATCGGTTTCGGTAAAACCGCCGAGCACAACCTGGAAATCCTCTCGCACATTGACGACTTCCGTCGGCTGGGGCGTCCCGTGATGATCGGTCACTCCCGTAAACGCTTCTTGAAAAAGATTCTCGGTCGCCCACTGGACGAATGCGACGCTGGCACGCTCGGAGTCTCAATCGCCCTGGCCCAGCAGGGAGTGGACATCCTGCGAGTTCACGACGTGGCGGCAACACGAGGCGGCCTGCTGGCGTGGAGAACGGTTGTGGAAGGTTGAGGGTTGAGGGTTGGAACGGCAGGAACGTATCATCCGTCCGCGTTGATTGCGTGCCTGCCTCGTCCATGCCACGGAGAGTTGCCTGCCATGTCACCCGAATCCACCGTCTCCGGTTCCGCACCTGCCCCGACAACTCCGCCCGCGGTTTTCAACCTCGTCAGCTACGACACCTTCGCCAAGATCGAGCTGCGCGTGGCCAACGTCTTGGAGGCTCGTGAACATCCGAATGCGAACAAACTGCTGTTGCTCCGGATCAAGGTCGGCGATGCCGAGAAACAGATCGTGGCCGGTATCCGTGGACATTATGAACCAGCGGCTCTCGTCGGGCGGCAAGTCGTCGTCGTCAACAACCTCGAACCGGCGATGATCCGCGGCGAGGAGAGCAACGGCATGTTGCTGGCGGCATCGGACGACCAGGGTGTCGTGCTGCTGCGGCCCGACCGCGAAACGGCATGCGGGGCAAAGGTGAAATAGAGAACGGATTCGACATGCATGACCGGTTGATCGAGGACCAGGCGGAATTCGAATCGCTCTGCGATCACATTCGCGAGGTGGGCGAGGTCGCGTTCGACACCGAGTTCGTGTCCGAGTTCACCTACCGGCCGGAGCTGGGGCTGCTTCAGTTCGCCACTCGGAAGCAAGCGGTCGCCGTCGATCCTTACCAGGTCCGCGACCTGTCGGCGTGGTGGCGGATCATGAGCGACGACCAAACCACCATTGTCGTGCATGGCGGTCGCGAGGAGGTGCGGTTCTGCCTGAACCTTGGGGGCCATCGCCCCGGCCGATTGGTTGACGTGCAGGTCGCCGAGGGTCTGCGCGGCCGCAGCTTTCCCCTGAACTACACGGCACTCGTGGCGAGAGTTCTCGGCGAACGCACGCATGGCAAGGAGACGCGGACCGATTGGCGTCGGCGCCCGCTCACCCCGCGGCAGATTGCCTATGCTCTCGAGGATGTCGAACACATGCTGGCCATTTGGGATCGACAAAAGCGATCGCTGGCGGATCGCGGACGGCTGACGTGGGCCGAGGCGGAGTTTCAGCGCATGATCGACGAGGTGGAGCAGGAGAAGACGCGCGAGGGATGGCTGCGGCTCCCCGGCGTCCAATCGCTGTCGCCAGGCGAGCGGCGAGTGGCACGGGAACTGTACGTCTGGCGAGATTCCGCCGCCGCGACGCGCGACAAGCCCGCACGGAAAATCCTCCGCGATGACCTCGTCGTCGAGTTGGCGAAGCGCCAGCCAAGCACCGAACACGACCTGATCGCCACTCGCGACATGAATCGTTCCGACTACCGCCGGATGGCCGGGGAAATGCTGGCCTGCATCGCGCAGGCCGTCACGCTGCCGGAGATCAAGCTGCCCAAGGTTCGTCGGTCCGACCAGGATCAGGACGAACAGATTGTGGCCCAGTTGCTGAGCCTGGCGCTGTCGAATTTGTGTGCTCAGGAAAACGTGGCCCACGCCCTCGTCGGCACGAACGCCGACCTGCGACACCTCGTGCGCTGGCACGTTTTCGGAGATCAGACCGGCGATCCACCGCGCCTCCTGCAAGGCTGGCGCGCCGAACTCTGCGGCAACCTGTTCAACGACGTCCTCGACGGCAAGATTTCCATCCGCGTCAGCGATCCGCAGTCCGATCACCCGCTGACGTTCGAACGCACGTCCGGCTGCGAATGACAGGCACTTCCCAACACGTCATCGTTGACAGACACGACATACGGCTTCTACGCTGTTTCGCATGTTGCCGCGCCGATACAACTCGATCCTGCGTCGCCACCGAGTCATCGGGTGGACGATGTTGTTTCTGTTCGCGGCCGGTCAATTGCTGGGAGTCGCTGGATTTCGTGGATCGAACGCGGCCTGCAAACGGCGGACGAGTGCGACACCGATCACTGCCAGTGAAGACGATGTCCAGATCAGTGATTCTCCAGCGGACGCACGGCTCGCGTGTTGCTGCTCGAAGCTGGAACAATCGGCGAGAACGTGTTGTTGTTCGCAGCGAGCCGTCGAGCGGCCTGCGGCCCAATCTTGCTGTGGAAACCGGCCGCTCGCGAACAAGCAGCAGCAACCTGCGAAGCCGCCAACGAAATCTCGCGAGTTGAGCTTCGCTCTCTGCCTTTGCGGCCACGCGCCGACGGATAACGCGGTCGTCGCCGCGGCGTGGCTCCCCAAGTTGCTGATCGATCGCGTTGGCCTGTCCCGTCTCGAACCGGAATCGTGGCTGCAATTCACCGCGGCGTCCCTCTCTTCAAACGCTGCTTACGAACCCGCGTCTCCTCCGCCTCGCTTGGCGATGACGATTTCCTGATCATCCTGCTCGGAGTTCGTGGGCGCGCACCGCGTCTGACCGAACCGGCTGCGAAATGCCTCGCGGCCTGCCGCCACACCGTCTCCGAGCGGTCTCCGTCCGATTGACCGACCAGATTCCACGAGGAGACATTCCATGATCGAGCCTCTCGTCCGCCCCGGCTTGCGCCGGTCTCGCGGTTTCACGTTGATTGAGTTGCTGGTGGTGATCGCGATCATCGCGATCTTGATTTCTTTGCTGCTTCCGGCAGTCCAACAGGCTCGCGAAGCCGCCCGCCGAACGCAGTGCAAGAACAATCTCAAGCAGATTGGTCTGGCCATTCACAACTACGAAACCACCCACGCGGTTTTTCCGCCGGGACGGCTCGGGTTCCCGATGGTGTTTTCGGTGCAGGCCCACATTCTGCCGTACATGGACGACACAAGTCTCTACACCCTGATCGACTTCAACACGGCTCCGAGTTTTGGTGCGCCGTCCTCACCGATGACTCGCAATGAGGTCGCCGTGCGAACCGTCATTCCGGAGTACATCTGCCCAAGCGACTTCGGAAGGATCAACGGATCGGACTTCGGGCCGCTGAACTATGTCGCCACGACCGGCAGCGGGACCGGTGCGGCCAATTCGATCAACACGGGAGACGGCGTGATGTTCTCGCGATCGAGCGTTCGCTTCCGCGATGTCATTGACGGATTGTCAACCACGGTTTGCTTCAGCGAACACACGCTGGGTGTGGGTGGAAATCCGTCATCTCCGAGCGGTGGCGCCCCCAAAGACCCGCAGGGGGAAGTGTTGGAACTCGCCGGAGCCACGCCGACCACCGATGCCGCCTGCGTCGTTGGCGGAGGCAACTGGTCGGGCCTGCGCGGCGCGAAATGGATGAACGGCCACTACGGCGACACACTGTACAACCACTACTACATCCCCAACTCGCGGCAGTTCGATTGCGGCAACGCCAGCCACAACTTTGGACTGACGGCCGCTCGCAGCCGGCACAACGGTGGTGTCCACATCACCCTGTGCGACGGCAGCGTCCGCTTCGCCAACGACAATGTCGATCTAACGATCTGGAGGGCATTGGCGACACGGGCGGGGCGCGAAGTTGTCACGAACTTCTGAGGCGTGGCCGTTGTCCGTGAGTGGTGAGTCGTCGGCCGTGTGAGCTATGCTGTGCCACCGCAGCACCGCAGCATCAGCGACCCCGCTCAAACATGCTCGATCCGCAAGCTCAACGAGAATTCGCAACCGAAGTCGTGCGGAAGCTGCGCGACGCGGGACACGTTGCGTTGTGGGCTGGCGGATGCGTGCGCGACCTGCTGCTCGGCAAATCCCCTGAAGACTACGACGTGGCCACCGACGCCAAGCCCGATCAGGTGCGGCAACTGTTCGGGCACCGGCGGACCCGCGCCGTCGGAGCCAGCTTCGGTGTGATTCTGGTTCACGGGCCGAATCGGCAGGCGGGGGATGTCGAAGTCGCCACGTTTCGCACAGAGGGCCCGTACCGTGACGGCCGGCGACCGGAAAGCGTGTCGTTCTGCACTCCCGAGGAGGATGCGCAGCGCCGCGACTTCACGATCAACGGCATGTTCTACGACCCGCTCACGCAGCAGGTGCTGGACTTCGTCGACGGCCGGCGCGATCTCGAAGCCAAGGTTGTGCGAGCCATCGGCGATCCACGAGCGCGGTTCACGGAGGACAAGCTGCGCATGCTCCGCGCCGTGCGATTCACAGCCACGCTCGGTTTCGAACTCGACCCCGCGACCGCTGACGCGATTCGCGACCTCGCACCCGAGATGCTGGTCGTCAGTCAGGAACGGATCGCGCAAGAGCTCAAGCGGATGCTGGTCCACCGCAGCCGGCGACGCGGCGTCGAATTGATTCGTGAAGTCGGGTTGCTCGATGTCATCCTGCCCGAAGCATCCGCCGTCGCGGCGTCGGACCACTGGCCAACCACGCTGGCGATGCTCGATCTGCTGCGCGATCCGAGCTTCGAACTCTCGGCCGCGGCGCTGCTGTATGCCGTGTCGCCGGAGAAGCCAAACGTCGTCCGAGGCGTCTGCCGGCGGCTCAAGCTGTCGAATGACGAGACCGATCACATCACGCGACTGGTCAGTGAGCGAATCATGTTGCACGACGCGGCCAAACTGCCGCAGTGCCGTCTCAAGCGGTTCTGGACCAGCGCCCACCCACGCGAACGGGATTTCATCGAAATCAATCGGGCCGAAGCGACCGCAACCGGCGGCAGTTTGGCCGCCGTCGAGTTTTGCGAGCGGTTCCTGAACGAGACGCCAATTGAACAGATCAACCCGCCGCCTTTGGTCACTGGTGACGATCTGATCCGGAGAGGGTTCCGCCCCGGACCGCAATTCAAGGACCTGCTCGATCAAGTTCGCGACGCGCAGCTTGACGACACGATTTCGACCGCCGATCAGGCTTGGGCGTTGATCGAACAGTTGCAGGGCGGGACCGGCGACGCTAAGAACCAGTTCACATAAGCTCCCTCAACCCTCGACACTCAACCTTGACCATGCCCTCCAAAATCCGCATTGCCATCATCGGTGTTGGAGCCGTCGCCGATTATCACCATGTCCCGGGGATCCGGATCGACCCGCGAGCCGAATTGGTCGCGGCGTGCGACCCCAACGAAACGCTGCTCGCCCAACGGCAAAAGGATTGGGGGTCGATCCGGGTCACGCCGAAGTACGAACAGATCGCGAGCGATCCCAACATCGACGCCGTCATCATTTGCACGCCGAATTACACACACCTGCCGATCACGCTGGCTTGCCTGAACGGAGGCAAGCACGTGATGTGCGAGAAGCCGCTTGGGCTGAACTTTGCCGAAGCGGCGGAGATGTATCGCACGGCGAAGCAACTCGACCGTCGGCACATGACCGCGTTCACGTACCGATTCGCGCCGTCGATGAAATACCTGCGGCACCTGGTCACGAGCGGCGGACTCGGAGCACCACGCCATTTTCGCAGCCAGCGTTTTCTCGATTGGCCGGAAACGAGCTGGGGCTGGCGTCAGTACAAGAAGCTGGCGGGAGCAGGGGATTTGTTCGACATGACGATCCATCGCATCGACTACGCACAAGATTTGATGGGCCGGATGACGAGCATCTGCGGATCGGTCGCGCAGTTTGCTCCGCGCGACAAGAACCCCGACGGCAGTCCGTGTTCCCCGTCTGAGGTGGATGACTGGTCGGCGCTGATTTGTCAGTTCGAGCGAGGCGGCACGGGCGTGCTGGAGGGGAGCACGCTGATGAAGGGCTATCACTACAGCGGCTTCGGTCACGATTGGGCCGAGGTCAACGGGAGCGAACGGACGGCGGTGTACCAGCTCAAGGAACCGAACACGATTCTGGTGGGCAAGCACGGCCAGTCGCTGCAGCAAATCGAAGTGCCCGTGGAATTCCTCGCCCCGAAAGGCAGCCCGCGCGATCCGCGTCAGGGCGTGCCGAGCACCGTGTTCCGGTACGACCTCGTCTGGGAGTTCGTGTCGGCAATCGTCGAGGGGCGCGATTGCGTGCCCGGCTTCGATCACGGCGCCAGTGCCCAAGCCGTCGCCGATGCCGTTCTGGAATCGTTCGACAAGCGAGTGTGGGTCGACATTCCCATGCTGAGCTAGAACGTGAATCCAAGCGTCAGCATCGGCGTGACCGTGCCGAGGCCGTAATGGCCGAACTGCGTGTAATCGCCCAGATCGAACCAATCACGGGCGAATTCCAGTTCGGCGCCAAGTGTCACGGTGGAGTAGCGAGCCTGGTAGGTCGTCGACACGCCGACGCTCGTGAACAGCCCGAAAAACAACTCGGGGTCCTCGCCGCCATCGGTCGAAACGAAAATGTTCTGGTGCCCGTGGCCGAGGTGGTCGACAATTCCCGTCGCAATCTCGGGCAGGAAAGCCTTCTCGTAGTCCGGGTCGATGCCGCCGGCCCGCATTCCGAGGCGCACATTAAGTTGCGTCTGCAAGCCATCGCTGGCATTCAGAGCGGCTGGCGACAAGCTGCCACCGATCGCGGCGTGAAAGCTCAAGCGTTCGAGCTTGTGCAGCGTGGTGTTCATGAGATCGCCCGAGCCTCCGGCCGGAAGTGCCGCCGCCGTGAGGACGCCGTTCCGCGAGAAATGCACGTGATCGTCGGGCGGGTCGATGCCTTGGTAAAAGCCTTGGATCAGCACCGGTGTTCCGTCGCCGCTGTTCGTGGCGTATCCGCCGCCGAAGTCGCAGAATATCTGTGCGCCCGAACCGAGCGACCAGAGCGGCTCGCGGACTCCGGCCTGCACTGTCCAGCCAGTTTTCAAGCGGTCTTCCAGGAAACCGCTCCCTAGCGTGAACACCGGTCCTGACTTGATGTAGATGTCCCAGGGAGATTCCGTGGGGCGCGGCATCGCGGTGGCATCGGAAGCGTACACCGGCTGCTGAGCTTGCCCGACGGAAGAGATCATCGTCAGCAAGAGAGCAACGAACAGAGTCGCCGACGTCCCGCCCTGTTGGGCGGTTCGGCGTTGCCGATTGCCAGCAATGGACCCACCGAGGCGGGCACTCGAACTCCGGGGCATTTTGATGCGATTCCCTTCCCATCAGGCGTAGCCATGCCATGCGCGGAACGATCCCTCTGCGCTTGCTCCATCATCGTCGTGCGGGTTGTGCGGACTTGAGAAGATTTGCGGCTCGGTTCGGTCGCCTGACGGTGTTCATTCACGCCACGGATCGCCGAACCGCTCGCTGAAAACGATGCGATCCAGCGCGAAACGACCCGTGTACGGCTTGTCTGGCGATTGGGCCTTGCCGATCGCGAGCAACGCCACGACCTCGGCTTCGTCGGGAATGCCAAACTCGCGTTCGACTCCCGCGGCGT